>Ga0081540_1000532_pt1 | contig 37070 bp, 30 predicted proteins | sample TabmetS2T1R1_FD_71024 | JGI IMG/M metagenome (GOLD analysis project Ga0081540, IMG submission 71024) | Tabebuia heterophylla rhizosphere microbial communities from the University of Puerto Rico - S2T1R1 | ecosystem: Host-associated > Plants > Roots > Rhizosphere ...
TCACGCGGCTCAACTTCCGATATCATCCCTCTCGACCAATCGCGGACCGCAAACTACCAGGCGTTTTTTATCGAGGACCTGGTTCGTATCGGGAAATTTCACATGGTCGGCTCGTTCCGCCTTGATCACGAGGACGTCGAAGTCGATTCAACTCACGCGCCATGGTTGGCAACAGTTCCTCCGACCGGCCCAGCCAGCATTAGTGCTGATCACTGGATCCCGTTGTGGGGATTTGGAATGGGCAACGATTTCGGCAATCACAACGAGACCTATTTCAACGCGTCTTCAGGGTGGCGACCAACGCGGTTCTTCGACATCGCTGGAACCAGTCGCACGATCGCATTCGGTGAAAGTATACCCGATCCGTTCAAGTCTTTGGACTTCGAGTTAGGCGTCCACGGCACTCCCTACAAGGGATTTTGGTACGACGTTGGCCTCTTTTGGATGTTGTTCGACAACAGGACGGAAACGCAAAACATTTCGAATACCGACTTCATCATTCTGAACACTGGCAGCACGCGGCACCGTGGTTTCGAAGGCGAGCTCTATTATGATTTTCTCGCCCCGTTTCAACATCCGCCTGTGGTGGTGCAACCTGAGCCCTACAAAGCCGTTGTCGACTCAAAATCCCCGCTTGTGCCCGGCGTATTACCCACAGACTATCGTCCCTACAAGTTGATCGCTTTCAGCAACGTGCAATTCCTGGATGCGGAATTTACCGAGAGCGCTCTCCTTCAGCCTGGCGAAGATAGAACGATCGTCGGCAATACGCCGGCTTTTGCGCCCGACATTGTGTTGAAGGGTGGCATTTCCTTTCAACGAGAACACTGTTTCAATATTGCTTTGACGGCTGTTTACGTGTCACAGCAATTCTGGCAGGACACGGATATTGGCAGCCCGGCAATCCCAAAGGGACACATTCCTCCCTACAGTGTGTTCAACCTTTCCGGGGAGTTTTACCTGAACAAGTATGTGCGTGTGATCGGTGGCCTCTCCAATCTGACCGACGCGAAATATTACAATCGAGTATTCGCCAATGGAATCGAGCCCGCGCCGCGCTTCTCCGGCTACGCTGGCTTGTCCCTGTCGTTTTGACCGACGCAGGCGCTGGTGAGAATAGTAGATCGTGAATGGCGGCTTCCCACTGTGTGGTGAGTGCCTATCACCTCTCAGCAGTGCCTGTAGCTCAACTGGATAGAGCTTCTGACTTCGGATCAGAAGGTTGGGGGTTCGAATCCCTCCAGGCACGCGGTTTATAAGCACTTACGCTGATTCTGGTAGCACTGAAAAAGTGTGTTTGCCATTGGCTTGTTACTTTATCCGCGAAAGGTCCCCTGCGCTGCCCGTGCGGGCGAGCTTTAGCGGCGACCTTTGCCCCCCTCGTAAAATGTTGAAAGTGATGGGCGATGAATTAGTGCGCCTTTTGGCCCGAGAGCAGATTCGACGGAGCAGCCGCTTTCCAACGAACTGTCTTACCTAGCTGCGCACTGTAGTCGAGAAGAACTCCGGCTTGCCCGCTTGGAATGACTCGCGACGGTCGGCATTGCGCCGAATGCATGACGAGTTAGAAAGCCTATGGTTTTGATTTTGGCGGTTCCAAGTCGTTGATAACCTTCTTAAATATTGCAAGTTGTTCTTGGGTTAACAAAGGGCTTAGCCGACCTTCGGTCGCAGAGTGAATCTGTTGCTGATCAGATTGAATCATCTGGTGGATGACTTTGGGATCAACGCCCTCAAGGTTCTGACGGCCAGCCGACCCCATAACTCGCGTTCTCTCTTCTCTCATAATAGCAAGCGTACTTGTCACCTGCTGATCACTTAAGGAGGCACCAGCTTCATTCATTGCGCCGATAACGATCTGATCAGGAATTGAAGCTCGGTAATCGCGGAGTCGCTTGAAGTTTTCGTACCCGAGTAAAGACTGCAGCTCTCCATCTGCTTTGCCTTGTCGCTGGCGCATCTCGGACTCGGTAGGTGCCACGGGCAATCGTCCCTGCTGCGATGCTTCCTCGGCCTCTTCAAGCATTGCCTTTTCTGGTCGTCCTAAGATGTCCAAAAATTTCTCTTCATCATTTTTATCAAGGGAAACAGAATCTAAAAATCCTTCGTACAACGCGCGGGTTCTGCCTCGCTGTTTCATCAGATAATCGGCGATGACCGATTGCGTTGGCGGTTGAGGGGGAGCAAACGCTTCTGGGAACTTCCCAGGAGCTAAAGCTTCCGCAGCAGTGTCCGTTGGCAAAGACTTTTTCGATGCGGGCCGCGGCGGAGTAGTTTCCTTTTTCGCCAGGTGTTCGACACCGCTAACACGGGCCTGAGATTGCGAAGGTGAATAGAAGATGCTCGTTACCAGCCACAGCAACAATAAACCAACAACCACACAGCAAAGGACCCTTTTCATGCCATGTATACTGAGCCTCGGTGGAAACGACTTAAAAAGGTCAATTAATAATTGTTCCAATAGTATTGCGCGTAGCCAGCGTTAAGTTCAGCATAGTAACTCGCATATTGGTGTACGTAGGCTTGCGCATAAGGCAAATAAGCTGGGTGAGCAGCAAACCACCAAACCCAATAATCGGCTTTGAGCCCTGCTTGATACATGTACCAGTAAGGATACGCGTACCCCAAAACATACGTGTTGTAGTCGTATCCATATATGTACCACAGATTATAGTAATATACGTAGGAATTGTACGAGTCAGTGTAATATGCCGTGTATGCGTCAGATTTGGACGGAAACGCGGTGGTGAAGCAGCAAACAGCAATCAGCATCGTGCACAATTTGCGAGTCCAGGGATAGGTCATCATATGTATATTTCCTTCATATCTGTGCGAGCGAGCCATTCGCTCACGGTTTCCCTGCGGAAAGCAGGTCAGGTGGAGCCCTTTTGGGAGGAGGCCTAACAACTTGACGCGGCCCTATCCTGCCGGTCGCCCTAGACGGTGTCAATCACAAATTTTTTTCAGGGCAGTTGACCTAAGTTCGGCACCGCCGAATGTTTTCAAGCGGTGCGACAATAACCACGCTCACCGCCGCGTCGCGCTGACGCCGCAATCTGACCGCGAGCATCGTTTTGTGAAGTTTTGTACGTAACCTAACGAAAGAGAGAGAAGCCACGGCATGGTGTCGTGGCAAGCACTGTGATCAAGGTTCCAGGGAAGCCGCATTGCCTCGGCGAGCCAGCACAACTATTGATTTCCCTAGGCGATGAATAGAGCACAAGACGAAAAGTTCATGCGCGCGGCGCTGAACGAGGCAAAGAAAGCGCTTGGTCAGACCAGCCCTAATCCCGCGGTTGGCGCGATTCTCGTTGCCGGCGACCGAATCGTCTCGAGAGGCCATCATCGGGGAGCCGGCCGCAACCACGCTGAGGTTGAATGCCTTCGCAATTTCGGTGCGCCACTGCCCGCCGGAGCCACGCTTTACGTTACGCTGGAGCCCTGCTCTACAGAGGGACGAACTCTTCCGTGCACAGATGCGATACTTCAAGCGGGCGTCAGAAATGTAGTTGTCGGCGCGATTGACGTAAATCCGCGCCACTCGGGCAAAGGGATCGTGCAATTGCGAAATGCGGGCGTCAGAGTTCGAGACGGCGTTTTGGCTGATGACTGCGCGCAAATTAATGAGGCTTTCAACAAATGGATTGTCACGGGGCGTCCTTTTGTTATCGCAAAGTGCGGAATGTCACTCGACGGTCGATTGACGCGGCCCGCCGGTGAGTCTCGTTGGATTACAGGACGTTCCGCCCGCCGTCACGCACATCAGCTTCGGGTCCAAGTGGACGCAATTTTGGTTGGCGCGGAAACGGTCCGAGCGGACAATCCGCGGTTAACGGTGCGCGGTGTTCGTGGAGCGCGACAACCCTGGCGCGTGGTGCTGACTCGATCCGGAAAGCTGCCGCATCGTGCACAGATATTTTCTGGCCGGTTCAGTTCACGGACGCTGATTTATCAACGCGAGTCTTTGGCTGCCGTGCTTAAGAATCTAGGCGAGCGAGGCGTCACAAGCGTGTTGATTGAAGGGGGCGGCGACGTGCTGGGTCAGGCGATCGACGCGCTCCTCATTGATAAGCTGCAGCTCTACCTAGGTCCGATTTTAACCGGAGGGCCGATAATCGCCTTCCCTGGACGTGGGGCTGAAACTGCCGCAAATGCACTTCACCTTCGGCGCGTTGCGTATTACCAGATCGGCCAAAACGTTTGCGTCACGGCATATCCAGAGATTTCTGAAAGGAAATAAATCGGAAAACTTTGCCTTCGCTCTCCTGTTTAATCATTAGGAGGAAAAACAATGAAAAAACTTCTTTTGATTGGATTGGTAACAGGGCTATTGGCTTTCGTTCCGGCGCAGCGTTCTGACGCTCAAGTTTACTTCTCAGTTGGGTTCGGAGGCGCGGGTTACTACGGATACTATCCATATGGATACTACTATCCGTACCGCTATTCCTATTACCGACCGTATCGGTCTTACGGGTATTACAGACCTTACAATTGGTACGGTGGACACCGGAATTACTATCGTCACCACCGATACCACCACTACTATCGTCGGTAATAAGCTGACGTAGCATCTAGAAATCCGGATCGAGCTGGCTGAAAAGCAATATCGAGTCTGTTTTTTTCAGGAGGTGCTCGAACAAAATAAAGGACTAGCACTATTTCTTTGATTTGGGCGACTCTACCGATTTTGTGGCTGGACCCTTGGTTGGTTGATCAATCTGGAACTCCTTTTTCAGTTGTCGGATCAGCTCCGGCAGCTGCTGCTGTCGTTCGGCTTCGATTTGTTGTCGTAAGGTTCGTTCTACTTTTCGGCGTTCCTGGATGTACCGCGATTCAAACTGAGCGCGTTCCTGCGGATTCAAATGAAGGCCCGAGTCGCGAAGCGCCGCGTCGGTCTCGCGCCTGATGGTCTCACGGCGCAAATTCTCTCTCTGGCGCATCACGTTGCGCTCTGCCGGACTCATCCGCAGCCAACGCTCGGCATTGCGCTGGAAATTCTGCCGGGCTGCCGGGGGCATTGCCATCCACCGTTCACGCATGCTCTGGCTCGGGGCGCGTCCGTGCTGAGGCGGCCCAGCCGGCTGATGGCGTCCGACGGGCCGGTATGGTTGTGGTTGCGCTTGTGCGGCCGCGCAGAATAAGGCGAAAACCGACAGCGCGACGATCAGTTTACATAGTTGGCTTTTCTTCCCACACGCTATTTTCATCCCAGGCGATCAGTTCATCCAGATCAGCCACGACGTCATAATCTTGGGGATCGATTTTTGCCACCAAATCTGAGTCATTTGCAGCCTTCGTCTGGGAGACCGGATGATGCGTGGCGATGGCCATACCGGTCACGACGATCAAAACAGCAGACGCCGCGGCAAGTCTCCGCCAACTGAACCAGCTGCGCATCCGATCAAAGCGAGTCGCCTCCTGGCGGACGCTCCTGACCACGTTCCGGGAAAAGAATGGCGAAAGCGTAGGCTCGGGAACGCGGCCGAGAACATCCCACAACTCTTTGTCATCTTCACGATCCATAGTCTCCAGTCAATTAAACTATCTGCAGAGCTGGAAGTTGCGCTCGAATGGCGGCCATAATCACAGTCCGGGCGCTTCAAGGAAGCCTTCGAGTTGTCGAATACGAGTTGGGTGCCGCATTTTACGCAAGGCCTTTGCTTCGATCTGCCGAATACGCTCGCGAGTGACCTGAAACTGCCGGCCTACTTCTTCCAGGGTTCGACTGTATCCATCCACCAGCCCAAATCGTTGCTCGAGGACCTGCCTCTCACGATCAGTAAGCGTCTCCAGTACGTCCTTGATCTTTTCCTTCAACAAAACGATCGCAGTCATATCGCTCGGATTTTCGGCGCCCCTGTCCTCGATAAAATCGCCAAAGTTGGTCTCCTCGCTCTCGCCCACCGGCGACTGAAGCGAGATTGGTTGCTGCGCCATCTTGAGGACTGACCGCACTCGATCTACCGGGAGTAAGACTTCTTCGGCCACTTCCTCCGGCGAAGGCTCGCGCCCGTATTCCTGCACCAGCTGTTTTTGCACACGCATCAGCTTATTAATCGTCTCAATCATGTGGACCGGGATGCGAATCGTGCGGGCTTGGTCGGCAATTGAGCGGGTAATGGCCTGTCGAATCCACCATGTCGCGTACGTGGAAAACTTGTACCCGCGTCGATACTCGAACTTCTCGACTGCCTTCATTAATCCCATGTTTCCTTCCTGAATCAGGTCGAGGAATGACAGACCGCGATTGGTGTATTTTTTTGCAATGGAGATGACGAGACGGAGGTTGGCCTCCACCATTTCGGTTTTGGCCTTGAAAGCCTGGCGCATCCAGCCCTTAAGCGTCTGGTACTCTTTCGCATATTCGGCAAGCGAGAACCACAGCCCTTTTTCCAGTTCGCGGATTTTGTTCTGAAGCTGCAATCGCCGTTTCTTGCTGCGGGGATTTTTAGCCAGCTCACTTTGCAGGTAAAGCGAGGTGTGGTGCGCATCATCCGCCAGGTGCACAAATTCCTCCGTGACCTTCTGCTTGAGATAAAAAAGAGGATAAAGCCTCTGCAACGAAGTCATCACCTTTTGCAATGCCCGGAGCTTCTGCGGTCGTTTTTTTTGCGAATTGCGAGCAACCTCGCAAAACTGCCGGGCGATCGAACCGCTTAATTGTTCCACCTGTTTGCAAAGACGCGGAAGATTTTTCATGTATCTCTCCCGGCTCTCGATTTTCTTGTCGAGAATCACCCGATCGAAGCGTTCCCTGCCCTCGATCAGCTTTCTGGCAAGATCCAGGTGTGCCTGCGCGATAAAACCGAAGCGATTGATGTGCTTTAACACCATGCCTTCGGCTTCCTCGATGCGTTTGGATATTTCTACTTCCTGTTCTCGGGTCAGGAGCGGCACCTGGCCCATCTGCTTGAGATACATCCGCACTGGGTCATCCAGGATATCGACCTTGGTTTCCGTTCGCTCTTCCTCCTCCAGATCCTCCTCTGTATCTTTTTTCCCGTCCTTGTAGCGATCGACTTCCGACGCTTCGATAATGTCGATCTCCAGGCGCCGCAGCCGCGTGAGAATAAGGTCCAATTCATCAGCGTCAGTGATTCCCTCGGGCAACGCCTCGTTTAGGTCGTCAAAAGTGAGATAGCCTTGTTCCTTCGCGAGCTTGATCAGTTCGCGAATACGGCTCTGTAATTCAATCGTCGAGTGCAAACGAGACGCTGCCATTTGCTCTCCTGGCTCCGGCAACGATCCATTGCGTTGGGCAGAAGGGGCTCTGCGTTTAGCCTTGAGCACCGCGATTCTTGGCTGTTTCTTGAGCTTCCGACGAAGGCGAAGAGCAACAGGTCTTTTTGATGAACCGCGGCGCCGGGCCGGTTTAAGTCGTTTCGCCGACGACTGTCGGCTCCCTCCCCGGTGTTTCGAATGCCTGGCCAAGATAGTGCGATTAAGGATTTGACTAAGACGTTCGATCTGCCGGGCGGCATAGACCGACAACCAACCCGCGAATACTTTCGTGGCTAATTGTCGCTCGGGCCGCCAGGCTGGGAAAGTTCGTGGAGCTGTCCTCGGAGGTCAACAATTTCTTTCTGCAAATTTGTCTCCTCGCCAGTGCTCAGATTTGGCAGTTTTATTCGGTTCGTGGCGACATCAAGTTGCCGGCGTAACACCGCCTGCCGGATGCCGAGCCACCATTTTTCGACCATAGCTCCAGCGTTGGGGGGCGCCTTTTGGAGAAGCCAAGCAGAGACCAGTCGCTCCTCCGGAGGGGAAAGCGTGACCATAAACGCGTTGAGTGAGGCGGCGTCACCTGGATGCAGGTTGCTCTTAAGGATTAGGGCAAGAATTTCGCCATCTGGAACCTGAAGGAGAATCTCATGCCAATTCTGTTCGCGAAGAAATTCGCGCGCTTTTTCGTCTCGCAACGCCAGAAGGCAAAGCATGGCGATATCGTGCCGAGCCACCGGAGCCATCTCATCCGCCTTAGACGGGCCATCCGCTTCAGATTGACCGCCTAATCGAACTGATTCAGTTCTTTGCCTCGGTAGGAGGGAACGAAAATCTTGAGCGGCGACACCCAGATAGGCGCTCACTTTGCTCACAACTTGCCCCCGCATGAGTGGATCACGAATGCGCGAAACAGTCTCAGCCAGGCTTCTCGCCAACTGCATCTTGGCGCCTAACGAACCTAAATCAACACCGGCAGTCTCACGCTCAATCCAGTAATCGAAAAAATCACGAGCGCCGGCAACGCGGCTTTCGAATGCCTCTTTCCCTTCGTGCCGGAGCAGAGAGTCAGGATCTTCTCCTGCTGGCATCTCCGCAACTCGCACAATTAAGTCATTCTGGAGCAGCGCGTCGAGCGAACGCTCGGCCGCTTTGTGGCCAGCTGCGTCGGCGTCGAAGCAAAGAACAACTTCATTTACAAAGCGTTTCAAGACCCGCGCCTGATTTTCCGTGAACGCTGTCCCCTGCGGCGCGACCACGTTCGTGATTCCTGCCTCAAACAAACTTATCAAATCGAGTTGCCCCTCACAGACCACAGCGCAGTTCGCCTCGATGAGGGCTCGCTTGGTTTTGTGCAGACCAAAGAGCACCTTGCCCTTTCGAAAAAGCGGCGTCTCCGGCGAATTCAAATATTTCGCGGCTCCCTCCGCTTCCTTTAGGAGTCGGCCGCTAAAGGCGATCACTTCGCCGACGTCGTTGCAGACCGGAAAAATAATTCTTCCCCGAAAGCGATCGTACGCTCTTGAGCCTTCAACCGGCGCGCTTTCTGCGTCATCCCTTGTTTTTGCGAGGCCGCTCGTAATGAGATCCCGCGGTTGATAGCCGTGTGAGCGCGCCCAGCTACCAAACGCGTCCCATTCGTCCGGAGCGTAACCAAGCTGCCAATGTTTGGCGGTTTCCGCGGTAATCCCACGATGTTTTAAATATTTTCGCGCTGGGTCGCCGAGATCTCGTTTTAGCAGATTTTCATGAAACCATTCGGCAGCGTCAGCGTGCAATTTTAGCAATGTCCGGCGGGCCTCATATCGCCGATCTTCATCCTCCGCACTGCGCGTCTCCACCACAGTAATTCCGGCGCGCGCCGCGAGCTTCCGCACTGCCGATGGAAAATCGGTATGCTCGTAGTCCATGACGAACCGGAAAAGGCTCCCGCCCGCGCCACAACCAAAGCAATGAAAGGTCTGACGGCTCGGGCTGACCATGAACGAAGGCGTTTTCTCCTGATGAAATGGGCAAAGCGCTTTGAAATTTACCCCGGCGCGTTTGAGCGGAAAATACGAGCCGATCACTTCTACGATATCGTTCGCGGCAGCAATCTGCTCAATCATTTCCGAACGGATCGTTCCCATGCGTGCCTGATTATTTTTGCCTCGTTTGGCTTTTGAAGCGATGCCAAACTTACGCAGTGCGCCCGCGTTTCCAAACAACAACCACTAATTCTCATGTCGTCCCGAGCGCAGTCGAGGGATCCCGCAGACCTACCGTTGGATTATACCGCGGGATTCTTCGACTCCACGGAGTTTATCCTGAGCGAGCGAAGCGAGTCGAACCGGCTTCGCTCAGAATGACTGTCGCCGTTGCGACCGCAATCTTCATCGCAACGGCTGCGACCGCTCATGCCCGCGAGACAATTCACAAGGGCGACGTGGTGGTTGTGCCGCTCCGGGGCGAAGTTGAGCCTTCCCTCCTCGCATTTCTCCGACGCTCAGTGAAAACAGCCGAGAGCAACGAAGCATCCGCAATCATTTTCGACATGAATACATACGGCGGCCGACTCGATACAGCGACCGACATGGTCAACGCGCTCAACCAAACCAAAATTCCCACCTACACGTTCATCAACACAAATGCCGGTTCCGCTGGTTCACTTATTGCTATTGCCACGCAACACATTTACATGGCACCGGTGAGCGCAATTGGCGCGGCTGCACCAATCCTCCCGACGGGCGAAGATCTTCCTACTACGGCAAAGGAGAAAACGATTTCGTATTGGTCTGCTCTCATTCGTAGTTCGGCAACCAAGAACGGCCATAATCCCGACGTCGCAGAGGCGTTCATGAACAAGGATAAGGAAGTAAAGATCGGCGACCGCGTCGTTCATCCCAAGGGGGCCGTCCTCACTCTCAATGCCCAGGATGCAACTGAAAGGATCAATGGCAAACCGTTACTCGCGGAGGGCGTCGTCGATTCGACTAGTGATCTGATCAACAAAGCCGGTCTAAAAGGAAACGAAGTAAAGATCGAGCCGACCGGCTTCGAGCAAATCGCGTTTTGGATCACGGCGCTTGCTCCTTTGCTGTTGCTAGGAGGAATTCTTGGTGCGTATCTGGAATTCAAAATTCCAGGCGTGACGTGGCCGGGGGTTATCTCGGCGATTTGTTTTGCCCTGTTCTTCCTCGGGCACTATCTGGCCGGGCTCGCCGGATGGGAAGTCGTTGCGCTGTTCATTCTCGGATTAGTTCTGGTCTTGATCGAGATTCTCTTTTTCGCGCACAGCACGATTGTTTTCGGTGTCGCCGGCGTTTTCTTCATGCTCGCATCGCTGCTGTGGACGATGATCGATCGCTATCCGGGCCAGAATTTCTTTCCGACGGGGAAAATGCTCGCGATGCCGCTGCTTAACATGTTCATCGCGATCGTCGGCTCATTCATCATCATCGCTTTGCTTGCGCGCTATCTGCCGCGCACGAGTATTTATCGCCGGTTTGCTTTGATGGATTCAAATCCGCCCGGACCATCGCTTGCCGGCGTGCCGCGACAGTTCGCGACTGCGATCGCTTTAACTCCAGGAATGCAAGGCACCGCGGTTACGGTCTTGCGACCAAGTGGTAAAGCGCGTTTCGCCGATCACGTTGTCGATGTGGTTACTGAAGGTGAATTCATCGCCTCGCAAACACCGGTGACCGTCATCCAAACCGACGGAATGCGGGTCGTGGTAAAAAGCGATGCTCAAATTTGAGGAGGAGAATCTCCAAAAGTACCTAGCCACCGGCAACAACGCGGACCAATTCAACACGGTCGTCTTCGGCCAAGAGTCGCTCAGCCCATTCATGCCGATGGACGGCGAGGCCGTTGTGCTCGACCAAAATTGATTGCGGGGGGAATTGATAACGATCGATTAACTCCGCAATCGTTTTGGCTTCGCGTGAATCCACCGACTCGCCATTTAGTGAAATTGTCATGCGCCGCAAAGGGCTTGGTCCCAATCTTTCCACACCGGCTCGAGTCCGCAACGGCGCAGAACGGCGGCAATTTCGGCCGGGGAACGTTCGTCGCTGATCTCGAATTGGCTTGTAGCCAGTTCACCTTCGGCGTCCTGATATTCGGGTGCAACGATGCGGCCGCGCACAGTGCGATGGAGATGTTCGCGGCCTTGGCGCGTGTAACCGCCGGGCTCGGTGTGGCTGCCGGCGCTCATCATTGTTACTCCGATTGACGCCAGCGAGTCCCGCAGGGAGGCGCGTTCACGCGTGCTAAGCACGATCCCAAGTTGCGGGAAAGTAATCCGTAAAGCGCAAACCAATTGCAGCAGTTCGCGGTCTGTCATCGAAAAGAGCGGCTGAAATCCGCCAGCTGCCGGACGCAACCGGGGCAAGCTTACCGTGATTTGCGCCTGCCAGCAGTGTTTGAACAAATATTCCAAGTGCGCCGCTAGCGCGATGGCATCATCCTGCCAGCGCGACAAACCAATCAGCGCACCCACACCAAGCCGGCGAAAACCGGCTGCGTAACCGCGCTCGATGCAATCAAGGCGAAAATTGAAATCGCGTTTCGGTCCGGAAGTATGCATCTCCGCATAAATGCCGCGATTGTAGGTCTCTTGGTAAACGACGAGTCCTTCCGCGCCTGCTTCGACAATCGGCACATAATCTTTGGTCGTCATCGGGCCTACCTCGATGGAAATTGACGAAAAATCAGGAGCAAGAGCGCGCACACATTCGGCAAGATAGCGGTGCCCCGCAAATTTTGGGTGCTCACCCGCGACGAGGAGAATCTGCCGAAACCCCTGGCAAGCGAGATATTGCGCTTCGGTGACCACTTCGTCGACATCAAGCGTGACGCGAAAGATCGGATTGTCGCGCGAGAAACCGCAATATCGGCAATTATTAATGCATTCGTTGGAAAGATACAGTGGAGCGAACAGGCGCATGGTGCGGCCAAAATTTTGCAGCGTGAGCGAGCGCGAAGCCTGCGCCATTGTTTCGAGCTCCTGATCTGATTTCTGCGTGATCAGCTGGTCGAAGCGCTCGACCAGCTCCGATTTCCGCAGCGCCAAATTGTCCAGAGTCTCAACGAACGACATCAAAATAATCTCGGACGTGCGCGCGCGTTCGCAAATCCCAACCGTAATCGGTCACCGCTCAGAATAACTGGCATTAGCTTTTAATTGTCGCGCAATGAGAGCTTCTCGGCTCGACCGCGCATTCGCAATGAAGACGCGAGCGTGCAACGTAGAATTGGCAGCCATCTTTTGGACTGCGGCAGTGTTCTGCCCCTTTTCTCCAGTAAAATCGAGGACGTGATCTGTAAAAAAGCGGCGTCCGATGATTCCAGACGCCGCTTTAAAAAATACGATTCTCAGTCCGTCAGAACGCGAAATTAACTCCGGTGCGGACCATGCCAAAGTTGTTGTTCGGTCCATCCACAAAGTTCCAACTGAAATCGCTGACCCAGCCAATGTGCGGGGTCATTCGAACTTCCATGCCGCCGCCGATCTGGCCGATTGCCCGTGACTCGGAACCGGTTTGTTCGGTGCGAATAATTCCGTCGTTTACGACAACGTTCGTTCTTTCTCCTCCACCAAAGATTCCGCCGCCTCCCCCAAAAATGTAGGGCGAGAAGCGCGTGCAGGGAATCGGGTAGCGCAGGGTCAAGGTGCCGAGAACAGAACCTACCGCGCGGCTCTCATGTCCTGTATGAACGTCGAAGATACCGTTATTAAGATCGACAAAAACATCTTCAAACGCGCGCCTGGCATCAACGGCCCATCCTTCAATGCCGACACCGAAATAACGGTGGAAAAAGTACTTGAGGTCAATGCCGCCGCCGAAGGCATGATCCGTTTCGAGATAGCGATCATTCTGCCAATTGTTTCCCGTGAAAATATAAGTACCCCACAGACTGACGTTAAACTCGTTGTCTGCGTACCATTGCGGACAAGGTGGCGGAGCCACCTGTTTCATCTCTTTTCCGGAATACGTTTCAGTCCCAGCAACCGCTGCAGAAGTTATAGCAGCGCTGCATAACAGCCCCAACACCATTCGTTTCATCCTTTTCTCCTTTGGTTAAGTCTCTGCTCAGTTTCTTACGCTCCAAACACTCCTTTGGAGCACGCAAGGTACCAACGAAACTCGCCGTTACCTCGGATGCCCGACTCTTGGGCCGGTAATGAGAAATTGCAAGGATTTTTTGGTGTAAGGCACCGCCTTACGCGTGGAGCTCCGCGCCGGTATTCGCGTCGGTGATGACAAACTTTTCGTGGTGAAATGTGGGATCGCCACGAAAGGTAAGGCGGCCGGCGTAGCGGCGCTCCAACTCCACCAGCGATTCTTCGTCTTCTTCCTTCAACCGTTTCAGTACACCGGGATTCAGAATCACTCGGATATCATGAATGCTCTCCTGATACTTGCGCATGACAGTGTTGAGAGTCCTATGCAGTTCCACGCTCGTGGTCATGGACGTTTTTACGACACCCCGTCCACCGCAATAGGGACAGTTCTCGTAAATTGTATCGCTCAGGCTTTCCTGCGCTCTTTGACGAGTCATTTCCATCAAACCAAGCTGCGAAATGGCGAGAACATGTGTCTTGGCTTTGTCGCGATTGAGCCGCTCCTTCATCAAACCGTAAACTGCCTGTTGATCTTTACGGCTCTTCATATCGATGAAATCGGCTATGATAAGTCCACCGATATTGCGTAGACGAAGCTGACGCGCAATTTCATCTGCGGCTTCCAGATTGGTTTGCAAGATAGTTTTCTCGACGTCGCGGCCGCCTTTGTTTCGGCCTGTGTTCACGTCAATCGCTACCAGCGCTTCAGTTTCGTCGATCACAATATAACCGCCGCACTTCAACCAGACCTGCCGGTGGAAAGCGTCATCGATTTGCTTTTGCACGCCGTACGTTTCGAAAATCGGCATCGCGCCATCGTAGTAATGCACCCGGTTCCGGGCGCGTCGGGAAATCTGCCCGATCATTTCGATCATTCGTTCTGTTGCCGCGCGGTCGTCGCAAACGACTTCGTCGATTTCCTCGGTGAGAAAATCGCGTACTGTCCGTCCAACCAAATCCGGCTCCCCAAACAGACGGCACGGGGCTGGTTCCTCACGAATGAACTGTTCAACCTGGGCCCATTGGTCGAGAAGAAAACGCAGATCCCGCACAAAGTACCTTGCCCGCTGGCCTTCACCGACGGTACGAATAATGACTCCGACGCCGTCAGGAATATCCAGTTCACGCACAATCTTGCGCAGGCGTTCGCGCTCTTTCTGGTTTTCAATTTTACGTGAGACGCCGCTACGATCGCTAAACGGCATCAAGACCAGGTAACGCCCGGCAAAACTAAGATTCGTGGTTACTCGCGGTCCTTTGTTCCCGATGGGACCCTTGGTCACTTGCACAATAACATCCGAGCCAACCGGATAGATACTCGGTATATCTTTAACCGTGATCCGTTTTCGCGGCCGCTTGCTCCCCCGGCGATCAATTTCCTCAATCCCGCTGTCGAGCGCAGCCGGAATTGCGTCCCAAAAATGGAGGAACGCATTTTTCTCGAAGCCGATGTCGACGAACATCGCCTTCAACCCCATCTCGATGTTTTTGACTTTACCCTTGTAAACGCTGCCGACGATATTCCGCGAGCTCTTACGCTCTACACTGTACTCCTCGAGCCGGCCATTCTCGAGCACGGCCACCCGGGACTCGAGCTTTTCCACGCTGAGTATGAGTTTTTTGCCGGTCTTTCTTGAGGAAAGACCCAAAAGTTTTCTTACCTTGTCCATCATAAAACGAAAAGAGTTGTCCGATCAGAAGCGGCGCTGACCAAATGCATTGTAGCGATGACTCTGGTCGGGTGTTCATCTTGGTGGGGTTCCACGCTTGCGATTAGGCGGCGGTGCCGGTGGCACAGGCGCGGGTTGCCGCCGTATTCCAAAGAGCTTTTGGAAGAAATTGCGGGGCGCTGGCGTAGTAGCAGGGATCGCCCGCGCCACGGCAGCGCCTCGCCGGCGCACTTTGCCCTGAGAATCCGCTTCCGGCTCGACATCCGGCGATGCGTCAGTGCTTGCCATCTGCGCAGTGGCAGTTTGCGACGCGGGGGCATTTTCTTCGTCCCCGGCTGCGAGATTCCCACCTTTCTCATTATAAGCTACCGACTTGATCAATTGAAGTGGATTGGCGTGATGCGCAGGCGCGAGCCAGGCCACCGGCATGTCGAATTTGCCCGCCTCCAGCGCGAGCGAGCGCTCCAAGATTCTGTCCGCAATCGGGCCCGCGACCTCGCCGCCGTGTCCGGAGGCGCCTTGAACCATTACTGCGACCACATACTTCGGATGGTCATATGGAGCGAAACAAGCGAACCACGCCACGTTTTCCTCTTGTCCGCGGTCAGTCGCCTGCGCTGTACCTGTCTTCCCCGCTACCACCCAATCTTTCAAACGTGCTCTTCCGCCTGTGCCGCCATCTTCATTAACGACCTTCCAAAGACCTTTGCGAACCAATTCGATGTGCTCAGGGGAGATTTCCTGTCGTAGATCCGATCTCACGCGTGGGGGCGGCGCTGCCGGGTTACCTTGCTCATCTAAAACCGGAGAGCCGTCTTGCTTCAAAACTTTGTCGACCAGACGTGGGTAATAGCATATGCCGCCATTTGCGATGGCCACGTAGGACATTGCCAGTTGCAATGGCGAAACAAGCGTGTAGCCCTGACCGATCGAAACATTGGCGGTTTGCGCTTGTGACCACCTCTCCTGGGGATGATGAATTTGCATCCACTCTGGGCCCGGCATATTGCCGGTTTGTTCGCCTGACAATTGTAGACCCGATTCTTCGCCCATTCCCAACATCTTGCCGATGTGGTCAATCGACTGAATGCTGGCGGCATTACCGTACTGATAGAAAAAGGAGTCGCACGAGACCTTGAGCGCATCGGCGACGCCGATGGTTCCGTGCGTATAATGCTTTTCGGCTACCCAGCACCGGAAAAAGTGGTCGCCGTAGCTGATGCCCCCGTAACAGCCGTACTTGGTGTTAGCGAGATTTTTCGTGCCCCGCAATCCGGCCAGCGCCGTGATGAGCTTGAATGTTGACCCCGGCGGCAAACAGCTGATCGCGCGGTTGACTAGTGGATCGCCCTCGTCCTTTTGCAATGCCGTCCAATCCTTCGCCTTGATGCTGGGGATGAAAGTATTTGGATCGAATGATGGAACAGAAGCCATCGCAAGGACGTTGCCATTGTTTGGATCGACAACCACCGCGCCCGCCCGGCTCACAGCGCGCAACGCTTCTTCTGCAATTGCTTGAATCCTCGCATCGATCGTTAAATAAACGTTGGCCCCTTGCTGCGGAGGATCTTCGCGAAGGACGCCATCAATGGTGCCTTTTGCGTTGCGCCGTAAATAACGCGCTCCAGGTTTGCCGCGCAGATACTCGTCGGTGATTTTTTCGATGTTCGATTTCCCTTCCACGTCTCCCTGGTAAAACGTGAATTTTTTTGCGTCCTCTTTATCCACATCATTCGGCATGCCAACATAACCCAAAAGATGCGAGGCAAGTGCGCCGTAAACGTAAGAACGCACGGGTTTGATCGTAAGTTCCACTCCCGGCAATCCGACATCATGCTCGGAAAATTTCGCCAAAGTTGGAAAATCGATGTCCTTAACGTAGGAAAACGGAACTTCGGTATCGTTGCGATAGTGTTTCTGCAACCGACCGGCATTATAATCGCGCGCAAGATCGAGGTCGTTGAGGCGTGGGACGATGCCGTTATTGACGATCTTGATAATGTCGGGCTCCTTCAGGTCTTTCGGCATTCCGTTGATGGTTGTTCGATATTCGGTTGTGGGCGGCGAACCGACACGCTCCCGATAGCCTTTGACCATTTCCGGAAGATAAAAATCGACCTCATAACTGGCCCGGTTTTGGACGAGAGTTACTCCGTTACGATCTTTGATTTCGCCGCGCACTGAAGGAATGCGCACCGTCGCTTGAGAACTACCGCGAAGCTGGGAAGTCCATTCCTGGCCGTGCGCTACCTGGATCCACCAAAGCTTTAGACCAAGAGCACCCAAGCCCATCAGCATCAAGAGCCCGAGCAGTTGAATCCGCACACGCGAAGTAATACGACGCCTGTTCATTCAAGCCGCCCTCTTTCAGGTTGATAGGAGTAGGCCGTCACACGTCCCATCCATTGCAATAACCAGAACAGGATCGGGGCCATCGCCATGGCAATGAGACCAGGCCCGCCGATCTGCCACCAAACTTCGCGGGTAAATACAAAAGAGCCGCGACGGAACGTAATCATTAAATATTGCGCCAGAACTATCAACGATGTGAAAACTCCGCTCAGAACACAGTGCACTTCCCAACGCCCACGTGCAAACAGCGGTCTCAGGCCATGCATTAATCCTGCCAGCACACCGTAAATGAGTATCGATGATCCAGTTGAAATTTCAACTTTCCCTCCGATGACCTGGACAGTAAGAGCATCCAGCAAAATCCCTGCGAACAGGGCAAGCGATAGCATCAGAGGAAACGGCAGGGCCATCGCGCCATAGAAGACAATCACGGGCACAATGTACACGTGCGCGTTGTAGAGCCACGGCAGCGCTGGAACAAAAAACTCCGCAATCTGCGCTATCAGCACAAGTAGGAGCAAAACAAAAAAGAAAATCATTTTCGGCCAGTCACTACGAACACGTCCTCCAGATGCGACAGATCGACTGCCGGCGTGAGCTGCGCCTGTCCATCCAGTTCTCGCACACGGAAAGTTTTTACACTGCCAATCAGCAAACCCGACGGGAACACGCCGCCAACTCCCGAAGTATAAACTTTTTGGCCAGGCTTCAGGTCAGCCTGTTTTGACAAGAAATTCAGATTCAAGAGCGGAGTGAGTCCGGTTGTCACGCGCTCGCCAGACACGATCCCCTGTTCTCGACTTCCTTCGACCTTTGCGGCCACTCGACAGTTTTCATCGGAAACCAGCAATGCAACTGAAACGCTGTCGCTTACGGTCGTAATTTTTCCTATTAATCCCTCGTCCGTTGCAACAGGCATGTCGATTTCGATGCCATCTCTCCTGCCACGGTTAATCGTAACCGTTCGCCACCAAGTCGAGGAATCGCGCGCGACAATTTCCGCAGCGATTAACTTAAAGACTGAGCGCTCACGATAATTAAGCGCGTGACGCAAGCGATTCACCTCATTCTCCGCATCGCGCAGACCCTGGTTAGTCGCTCTCAGCTCCCGATTTTCCACCTGTAAGTTAGCGTTTTCGTGCTCTAATTGGTCGAGCGATTTCAAGCCCGTACGCACGGATGTAAACTGTTTTTTTAATCCAGAGCCGCCGGTTAAAAATGGTGCCAGCAACTGATAGACGCCGGTCTTGAACTTCTGCGTGGTCGTCGGTCCGAAGGTGAGAAAATATCCCAGAATTGCGCCAAAAATCAGCAGCGCGATGATGTTCGTGCGGCTCATCGCAATTGCGGATTTCGGATTGGAATTTGTGGACTAAGGAAGATCGACATCTGCGGAAGCACCGACGTCAGTCCGCAATCCGAAGTCGCCCATCCGCAATTCTTCCTACCGCCATTGGCGGTCTGCTGAGGCCACTTGACGCAAGAATTTAAGTTCATTGAGGCATTTGCCGGTCCCTTCCGCCACTGCGCTGAGCGGATCTTCAGCAACATGGACAGGCAAACCTGTTTCCTCGCTCAAAAGCTTGTCAAACCCCCGCAGCAACGCGCCGCCGCCTGCCAAGACCAGGCCGCGATCGACGAGGTCCGCCGAAAGCTCGGGCGGACAGCGCTCCAGCGTGATCCGCACCGAATCGACAATTGTCGAGATCGGTTCAAGCAACGCTTCGCGCACTTCCTGGGAGGTGATCATGAGCGTCTTAGGCAAACCGGCGACCAGGTCGCGCCCCTTAACTTCTACGCTCGTCTCCTTTTCGCTGGGATATGCCGAGCCAATCCTAATCTTTATCTCCTCGGCTGTGCGTTCGCCGACCATCAGATTGTAGGCCCGCTTCATATACTGCACGATTGCTTCGTCCAGCTCATCACCCGCAACGCGGACGCTGCGGCTGAAGACAATTCCCGACAGCGAAATAAGGGCGACCTCCGTCGTGCCTCCGCCGATATCGATGATCATGTTGCCGGCCGGGTCCTGTACTGGAAGCCCAACTCCGATTGCCGCTGCCATTGGTTCTTCGATCAAATAAACTTCGCGGGCTCCGGCATGAGTCGCCGATTCGCGCACAGCGCGCTTTTCCACTTCTGTGATTCCAGATGGCACTGCAATAACCACGCGCGGTCTCGCTTTTACCCGGCGATTATGCACCTTGGTGATGAAGTGCCGCAGCATCGCTTCCGTCACTTCGAAGTCCGCAATGACACCATCTTTGAGTGGACGCACGGCAACGATGTTTGCCGGTGTGCGGCCGAGCATGCGCTTGGCTTCGTCGCCCACAGCCAGCACTCTGTTGGTGCCGGCCTGCACTGCCACTACTGATGGCTCACGCAAAACGATCCCCTGATCCTTTACGTAGACAAGTGTGTTTGCCGTACCCAGGTCGATCCCGATGTCGCTGGATAACCAGCCGAAAAGTCCATTGAACATGAATTATTTATTAGCAGAAACTGTCCAGCCCGAGAAGAAGCGCGTTCATCCGCCTGAGGCGGCCTATCTTTTACAGGACCCTCCCCACGAGCGCGATTCGGCCGGCTGAAACGCCGTAACATGAAACAGAGCGGCACGCCGTCAAGCGCATTCTGTCGGACTGAGCGAGTATTGGTGCGCCGGCGTGTTGTGGACGGGCTTGCCATTGCTCCAATACTCCATTACTCCATCACTCAATGGGAAGAGTGATCGTCGCCCCATCCATTCTGGCCGCCGATTTCTCGCGACTCGGTGATGAAATCCATCGGGTGGAGGCCGCGGGCGCCGACTGGATCCACTGCGACATCATGGACGGGCATTTCGTCGATAACATTTCCTTCGGTCCGGACCTCGTCGGCCGCGTGCGCGGCCTAACAAGTCTTCCGCTCGACGTCCATCTTATGATCGAACACGCCGATCATTACGTTCCGCGATTTATCAAGGCCGGCGCGAACTCTATCACGGTTCACGTGGAACCAGAGGCAAAACACAGCGTCGCGAAAACATTGCTCCAGATTCGGGATGCCGGTTGCCGCGCCGGTCTCACTCTAAATCCCGAAACCTCATTTGATTCGGTTGAGCCGTTCCTGGACAAGATCGACATGCTATTGGTGATGACGGTGCATCCCGGTTTCGGAGGCCAGTCCTTTCGCGCTGATCAAATGCAAAAAGTTAAACGCGAAAGATCATTGAACAGCAGCATCGACATCGAAGTAGACGGCGGCATCAACGCCGAGACTGCACGGATATCGATCGAAAACGGCGCAAACGTGCTTGTGGCCGGCACCTCAATCTTTCACGCGACGGATTACGCAAAGGCGATCCGCGAATTGCGGGGCGATCCGAGTTAAGAGCAACCGGCCACCATTCGCCCAATTACCCCGCTACCACCGGCTCGGCTTCCTCGGTCGTTTCGGCCATCACCTCGTCAGTTTGCGTGACCCGAACGACTTCTTCGATGGTTGTTTTGCCTTGAGCGACGCGTCGCCAGCCGTCCTGCCGCAAAGTCTCCATTCCTTCGGCGATGGCGCATTGCTTGAGCTCGCCGCCATCGCGCTTTTGCATAATCAATTTTCTTAACGGCTCCGTGATAACGCAGACCTCATAGATCGCGGCGCGACCCTGATAGCCGGTCTGACGGCATTGGTCACAACCGGAGCCACGCTGGAAACGGGTGCCGAGTTCTTTCACCGGCAACCCGATCTCGGCGAGATATTCGCGTGGATAATCAACCAACTGCACGCAGTCAGGACAAATCGTGCGTACGAGCCGCTGCGCGATAAACGATTTGACTACCGATGATAGCAGAAACGGTTCCACGTCCATGTCGAGCAAACGCGTGATCCCGCCCACCGCGTCATTGGTGTGCAGGGTGCTAAAGACCAAGTGACCAGTCATGGCTGCGCGGATCGCAATATCCGCAGTTTCCACATCACGAATCTCGCCCACCATCACCACGTTGGGGTCCTGTCGCAAAATGTGGCGCAGTCCTTTTGCGAAAGTCAGATCGATCTCCGGTTTCACATCAATCTGCGAAACACCCGGAATTCGATATTCCACCGGTTCTTCGACTGTGATGATGCGCCGCTGCACTGAATTGATGCTGCTCAGGAAGCAGTAAAGCGACGTTGATTTTCCGCACCCGGTCGGACCGGTGAGAAGGATGATCCCGTTGGGCTGCGCCAGCAGGTGCCGGATAATTTTCTCCTGCTTGTCGCTGAGGTCGAGGCGGTCAAATCCGAACTGCTGCTCGCTGCGGATGAGCAATCGCAGACTGATCGATTCGCCGTTTACTGTCGGAATGGTCGAAACGCGGACGTCAATATTTTGGTTATTCGACTGCAAATTAATGCGCCCGTCCTGAGGTAGACGGCGTTCGGCGATGTCCATGTGCGACATTACTTTCAAGCGCGAAATAATAGCCGATTGCAGCACTCGCAATTGCGGCGGCACAGCGACCTCGTGCAAGATCCCGTCGATTCGATAACGAATCCGCAGATCATTCTCCAGCGGTTCAACGTGAATATCGGTCGCGCGCTCAAAGATCGCTTCGCGAATGATCTGGTTCACGAACTTCACCACCGACGCCTCGGGGTCGTCGTCATTGAGCTCGATCGCGGTGTCAGAGTCGTGCAACACCTCAAACGAACGGTTCGTCTTCAGAATTTCGTCGAACGTCTCTGCGCCGACGCCATAGAGAGTTTTCATCGCACGCAGAACTTGCGCGCGCGGCACCAGCACCCATTCAGCCGGCTTTTTCAAAAGCTGCGACGCGAGTTGGCGGCCGATCGAATTAAAAAGATCGTACGTTGCCAGTACCACCGCATTCTCCTTCACCTCAATGGGCAGAATGTGATGTTGAAAAACAAATCGGCTGGGTAAAACCGATAAAGTGGCGCGGTCGATTGTCTTCGCGTCGATAGACATGACCGGGACGCGAAAGAAATTGCCGATCGCGGTGAGGAAACGTTGCTCGTCCACTTTACCGGAATCGAGCACCTGGCTCACCCACGAACCGCCATTCAAATTCACGGCCAGTTGCGCTGCTTCTTCAGTCGAAGGAACACCGCTTTCCAGCAGCAAATTAATCAGCGATTGATTAGCAGGTGAACTCATTCAGCGCCGCGTTCAGTAGAATGGACAATGCAGAATCGAAGGCGTTCGAATGAAGCCCATTTAGGCCGTTTCGCAAGCTCTTTCACGCATAATGCGTAATCAAAGGAGCGGCGGTCTTAAGTCCGCGGTTTCTCAGGTGGAGAGTAGAAACCGCCGCCGCTTGAGCGCTCAAGGCAGATGCAACGCGCGCCGTACGGGGACGGTAAGTGTGCCCGTTACGCGCATCGAAGAGTTCTTTTGAAGCCGTGCAATGGCATCGCTCACTTCTGGCGTAAATACACCATTGACGGGTCCGCAGTAATAACCAAGCCGGCGCAGCGCCGTTTGCATTGAACCCACATAAGCCGGTTGCGAAATCAGTTGTTCACCGGCCTTGAAGTAGTAACACCATCGCCAATTGTAGCGCGGCGCAAAGTCGGTGGCGTTAAGAGTCTTCCCCTGGTGGAGAAGGGCCCATTCGTCTCTCTGAGCCAATGGATCGACTGAACGAATAAAACCGTAATCCACAATGTCGTACTCGTCGGCTTGCGCGATGGCCGCGCCAAGGGCGAGAATTAATGCAAGAGCTATTCGTTTCATAAAAAGAACTGAGTTTACCTCATATCTTTCGGTTCGGGAATATCAGGTGGTGGCAAGGTTAGCTGTTTGCCCTCTCGAGTTTTGGGGCAATCGGGACACTCGTTCTGATCCAGGTCCGCGCCAAAGTGAGTGATGTTCTCGTACCTCTGGCGCAGCCGATACTGATCCAGTTTGGTCAGCGTCACCTGCGGGCACATGAGAATGACCAACTCCTGCCGCTGTTTGCCACTTGATGTGCTGCGGAACGCGGCGCCGATGACAGGAATGCGCGAAAGATAAGGAAAACCCTCGGTCTGCTTCTGCTTCTGCTCCTGGATCAATCCGCCCAGGATAATGGTCGATCCGTTTTTCGCAGAAACATTCGTGCGAATATACTTCGTGTCGATTGTCGGAACCAAATTGCCACTGATGAGCACGTTTCCATTCGGCACGAGGCTGTCGATCTTCTGCAAAATATCGAGCGACACTACCTTCTCGGAGTTAATGAGCGGGACGACCTCAAGTTGGAGCACGACCTTCTTGTACTCGATGCTCGATTGGATAGAGCCAACGTTGATGTTGCTCGTGGCATTCGTCAAAGTGCTCGTCGGCACGGGAACCTCCTGCCCGGAAGCGATAATGGCTTTTTTGTTGTTGCTGGTGAAAACCGTCGGTCGCGACAAAACTTTGAAACGATTGGTGGCCTCCAGCAAATGCACTATGGCAGCGAAAGCGTTGCCAGCTGCCACGTAAATGTTGGTCCCGCCGCCGACATTCTGAATAATATTGCTGAAGTTAATCAGGTTCGACGGATCCAAGATGTTGGTCGGAGCGGCCGAGCCACCGGGCAGCGGAACTCCGGGATCGTGGTTTGGAGGAGCACTGTTGAATAGTTGGTTATTGCGGTTAGTGCCGAGGAATCTGTTGCGGTATTTCGCGAACCAATCGACGCCGAATTCCTCGTTGTTGGAGAGTGTTAACTGACCGATCACCGTGCTGAGCGCGACTTGCGGTGCCTGGACGTCCATTTCGTCCAGAATTTTTTCAACTTTCACCACAACCTCACGGTTTCCGAGGACGATGATGGAGTTGGCGCGCTGATCGGCGATAAGCTTGGAGTTTCCGACTGTAACCGCTTGCGGCGTCGTATTGACTGGTTGCGTCGAGAGCTCCTCCGAAATATTTAGCGTGCTGCCGCCTCCCGTGCCGGAGGTGCCAAATTGGGAAGAATACTGATTTGTTCCGCCAGTAGTGCCAGCGCCTCCTCGTTGTTGTTGCTGCTGCGGTTGCGGGCTCGCGCCAGGCAGCCCGCCACCCGGTATTGCGCCAGCGCCCTCTGTACCCGGTTCGGTCAATGCCTGAACCAGCACCGGCAGAACGTCACCGGCAGAAACGTATTGCAAATAGCGCGTGACCGGTTTTGCAAACTCAACGTTGGCGTCGAATTGATGGATCAATTCCCGTATGAATGGCATGTTGATCGGCCGTGTCACCACGTGGATTCGGTTGGTGCGCACGTCAGGAGTAAGCTTGATTTTCCCCACGATTATCGCTTCCTCGGACAGCACGCCCAATCCAGCACCTTCAACTTGCTGCGGTTGCGGCACCGCCGCTGGCACGTTCACTCTTCGGACACCCGGTTGAGTAGGCGATTCGGTGCCCTTTTCGAAAATGTCCTTAAGCATGTCGGACACTTTGCTGGCGTCGGCGCGGTCGAGCTTGATAAACTCGCTCACCACTTCCGCCGGCGCCACGTCTACCTGGCTAATCACGCTGGCAAGTTGTCGGATGATGTCCGTGTTCTGCGTCACCAGAAGAGCGGATGCCTTTGGCAGGGCCAGAATGTTGATCGTCCCCGAGCTTCCCTGAAAATACGCCATTAACACCTGCTGAAGTTCCTGGGGGTCCGCATACTGCAGTCGGAACAGAAAACTGATCACCGGGTTTCCCGGCGGGATATCCGCAAGATCGGAAACGATTGGCACCGGCGCTTTCCGGGGATTTTGGCCCGCGCCCACGACATCTATAAGGTCGCGACCAGCCGGAACGAGAGAGATTCCGTTCAGAGACATGCTCATCTCGATGATTTTGATGGCTTCCTCCCGCGATACATCTTTGGCGATGAAAATGTTCACCTTTCCCTGCACAAAATTATCCATCACCAGCTTCTTGCCGGTAAGCTGTTCATAGAGATGCAGCACATCGACAACATCGCTGTTCGGGAATTGAAGCCGAACCATGGCAGGCGCGTTTGGAGGGGCAGTAGCCGGCGCTTCTTCCGACGGCGGGTTCGCAACTTTGGGAGCCGATGGTTCGGGACGAGCTGGTTTGCTCTGACCCAAAACGGCTGTCGCGCTGGCAAGCACGAAAGTCGCGATGCAGAAAAAGCGGTGCACAGCCTTATTTGGATGGATGGGCGACGCTAGTGCATTTATGAGACCCGTCAAAATATTTCCCTCGGTTGAGACGATCCTGAAGCTGGACGCAGCGGGGAGCAGCTTATAAGAGATTGCCTTCATTGCAAACAAGAGTAACGCCATCAATTTGCGCACAGCCGCGGATTCCCGGGAGGGCGTCCGTCTGCCGTTCTGTTTCCGGGGGTGTCTCGCGCCGGGTCGCGATCCTCTGTTGCATCGTGATCACTTCGACCGTCACCGCCGCGCCCGAGGAAGCCACAAATGCACGTAAGCAGATTCGATCTGTTCTTCAGGCACAGGAGGATGCTTGGAACCGGGGCGATATTGATGGATTCATGAACGGGTACGCCCGCTCGGCATCGACTGTCTTTATTTCGGAAGACACGCTCAGACGCGGCTGGCAAACCGTGCGCGATCGTTACAGGAAAAAATATTCCAGTCGCGCGAAGATGGGGACGCTCACGTTCTCCGACGTTGAAATCACGTTATTATCATCTGACTCGGCCGCAGCGTCCGGCCGATGGAAGCTGAATCGTGCAAACGACCAGCCGCACGGCCGATTCACCCTGATTCTTAAACGCCTGCGGGAAGGCTGGCGGATTGTTCACGATCATACGTCTGCGGCGAAAGAGTAGCAGCCTCCGATCAGAGAATGCTGTGGTTGGCGTTTACGATGAAGCTGACAACGTGATCGAGACGCATGAGCACAAGGGCGAGTTCAAGGAAGCGTGAAGCAAAGAGCCGCCATGCAGTAAAGCATGACGGCTCATTACGACTGAGATTAGCTGCTTGTTACAGCTCTAATGATTGTTCAACGCCGTTTGCGTTGCGGACTTGCTCACTTCAAGCTGTGCGCTCACTTTCTGAAGGCCTGCAGTAAGTGCTTCAACTTGTTTCTTTAACTCCTGCACCGTCTGGTGCTCTTTGAGAAACTCATTGAGCAACATCGCGTTCACCGCGTCGTGGCGATAATTAGAGATTTTGCCCTCGTGGTCGCGCACAGCGAGTTCTGGATTCACCGCAGCCACTTCTTCGGCGATTAAGCCAAAGTCGAGCGTCTGCTTTGGATCAATCTCCTTCGTATAGTGAAAAGTGACCGGTTTAAGCGCATACAACGCTTCGCTCGCTGTATCCATGGGCTTGATCTGCTCCTTGAAACGCCGCGAAGAGACGCCATGGCCAAGTTTGCCGGTAGTAAGATCTACTGTGACGCCGTCCACTCCAGCAACAATGGGCTGTGCCGTGGTGTTGATGTTGCCGATATATGTGCTGTTGGCGGCGTCCGCCTCGCCGAGAACCTCGGTGCCGATACAAATATTATTATTGCCGAAAGTAAAGTTCTCCGCCGCTAAGGAACCGATATAGATATTGCCACTGCCACTCTGGCCGGCGAACGGGGGGGCCACATTGTCGCCGATACAGATATTGCCAGTGCCAGAGGTAAAGCCGTTCCCCGCTGCGTTACCGATAAAGGTATTGCTATCGCCGGTGGTGAGGCTGGCCCCGGCGTTATAACCAATGACGGTGTTTGCAGCCCCGGTCACACTACCCAGCGCGCCATGACCGACTGCCACGTTTTGACTGCCGTTGGTGTTGGCAAACAGCGCCCGGGCACCCACGGCAGTGTTTACATTACCGGTGGTGTCGCTAAAGAGCGCGAATGCTCCATTAGCCGTATTGCCACTGTCAGTAACAAAAGAGTCATGGCTAAAAAGCGCTCCCGCGCCAGTGGCGGTATTTTCGCCCGCGGTGGTAACACTAAAAAGGGCCCCGGCGCCGACACCTGTGTTGAAGTTGCCGGTCGTGTCGCTCAAAAGCGAATATGCGCCAATTCCCGTATTATAAGCAGCGCCGTCGACAAGGCCTGCAAGGGAAAGGTATCCCTCGGCCAAGTTGCCCCCCGGACAGCCCGGATCGGGCGAGTCACAGGCTGCTTGCGCCTTGGGCAAGAGCGCAAAACAACCCAGCGCAAAGGTGATGAGACATATTGGAGTTAGTTTTTTCAATAGTAGGATAAGTGCGGTCATATGGATCTTCTTTTTTCTGTCCCCGCTGGTTTTCTGGTGGTTGGGGATCCGGAGGAGGCGAAGAACATCCGCGGGGAAAATGTCCTCTGCCTTTCATGGAGATCGGTTTGGTGGCGTCGACCCTGCACAAGATGTCGCAAAATTGTCAAGCTAAGAAAAATCAGTGGGATCGGGGAAATTCCCTAAATTTTCCTTTTTCTCAATTCGAACACCCTTCCAAACACCCATTAACATTACAACAAGCGTTGGGGTCACCCAAGTTCAGTGTTCCTCCCTTCACCTTACTCTTCGCGAATCCGTAGAGTACCTTGTAGCTAACCGTAAAGCGGAAAGCCCTCCCGGGGTTAGGGTCGGCTTTGGGAGGGGGGTTCGGATTACCGATAACTTGAAACTCGAGAATGAAGCAACCGGCCCCCACGCCATTTTCGGATTTCACGCGTTGGCTTCTCTCAACGTGCACTTCCCTTGCCACATACGTACGACCAGTGGCTATGCCAGTACCGCTGAATTCCTTAAAGTTTGCGCTCTTGGGTACAACATCCAAGCCTCGCGTCTGGAAATGGAGCTTCAATAGACCGTGTAGCTCTACCATCTCGGGGGCACACTGGCCTGGATTGGCTCTAAAATCGATTCGACGCTCCGGGTGGTTAGGAGGGGTTTTAGATTGCTGCTGCCCCATCGCACTGGTTTTTGTGTCAGCGCGAAGGTCCAGGAGGGCATTACCTTCCTCAGCCATAGTGCTATTGGCATTGCCGTCATCCGCCTCCGGGGTAACCGCTCGAGCGCTCTGCGCGATAGCAAAGCAGGCAAGCAGGAGTGGGATGAGAAGCAGAGCAAGTCGCAAACGCGACCTGCCGATTGATTTTATTACACGTAGAGTTGTCATATTACTTTGATTTTTATAGGTGGATTGTCGAACTGCATTTACCTGCAATCCAGTTCCGCCGTGGAACCAGGAATCATTTTCACGAGGCGCTTTTGAACAACGACCTCACTTCGGCTGACTCGGGGCTACAGTTGAACTGGGGGATCGCGCTAAACGGCGTCTCAGCAAACGTCCAGCCCTGCGGCTTACGCAGCCGTCCCGAAGATAAGGTGAAACTGTCGGATGGCGTAATCGAGCATGCTCCTACCAACACGGCGAAAATTTGTCGATCTTTATTTTTACGACTTTTGCGCTCTTCCATCTTTCACAGAATCGCTACCTCGAGTTCCAGAAACGCTGTCAGTTTTTCATCCGCGCGCGTGCCGGCGGCGTCGATATCGCTCTTGTAACGGAAGCTGAACGGTGGCCTTTCATCGGCCCGGAAAAACGTTTGACAGTTCTCTGCGCTTATTGGCTAAATGAGGCCATTCTGGGCGTCCACTGTCACAAAAACCAATACGTACGTTGCCGCTTCTGATTTCCGGCGTCACTTTGATGAACCGCTGTGCTCATCCGTCCAGCAGGCTCCGGCATAAATTCGGATTTGCACTTCTACCGGCAGCTCTTCTAACGGCCGCGCTCGCGCAGAACAACCAGCCACCGCGTTCCGCGGATCCGCCAGTTTTGATCTGGGATATTGACCTAAAACTGGCAAATGATGCCCCACGAAACTTTCGCACGACTAAGGATCGGCCTAACGAGACCGACAGTGAAACGACCGGCAGAACTGGGTTGAACGAACTGCGGACCTCGGGCAGCGGCGAATTTACTGTGGAAGGCCTGAAAGTTGTGCTGGCCCGAACGCAAGGACCCGTAACGGTGTTCGACTTACGGCAGGAAACGCACTTATTCCTCAACGATTTGCCTGTGAGCTGGTATGCGTCACACGACTGGGCGAATGTCGGACGAACGCAAGCCGAGATAGAGAACCAGGAAACCGAGCAGGTGCAGTTGCTTAAGCCCGGCAGCGAAATCGATGTCCGGCCCGGCCAGCGGGTCAAACACGGGGACGGCAATTCTGCCACGCCGCAACGGGTGACTGTCGAGCGTGCAGGCATGGAGCGGGATGTTGTCGAAAGTGCTGGCGCGCATTACGTGCGGGTCGCCGTCACGGACCACGCGCCTCCGCCCGATAGTGCCGTTGACCGATTTATCGTCGCTGTTCGCGGGCTCCCGCATAATGCATGGGCGCATTTCCATTGCGAAGCGGGCCTCGGTCGCACAACCACGTTCATGGTGCTTTATGACATGCTGCGAAACGCCAATCGAGTGTCGCTCGGCGATATCGTTCAGCGTCAAAAAATTCTCAGTAAGGGCTACGACGTGTTGCAGCCACCTGATGCCGACGACTGGAAGGCTCCGTATGCGGCCAATCGGGCCAAATTTGTCCGCGCATTTTACGATTACGCGCGTGCGAATCCGGACGGGCGACCAAAGCTTTGGAGCGAGTGGCTGAAGTCCGGTGCGCAGTGATCGCGGCGTGTGTTTTGCATCGGTATTAGGTCTACGGCTGTTGTAATCAGGTACGCAAAGCAGCCAATCCGCTAACACATCACGCGCGCAGGCGCGTGAGCAGCTTCTCATGGATATTGTCGAACCCGCCGTTACTGAAAACCACGACCACGTCTTTTGGCCGCAGCATCGGCACGATCCGATCCACGATCGCATCGGCGTTCTGCTCATAAAACGCAGGAAGGCCGGCCTTGGCAATCGAAGCAACAACTCTTTCAGGGTTTAGTCGATCCTCTTCAGGGATCTGTTCCAGCCTGGCGACTTGCGCGATGAAAACGCCATCGGCCAGCTTTAGCGCATCGGGAAGCTGCTGTTGAAAGACGGCGCGCCGCGTTGTGTTGGAGCGCGGTTCGAACACAGCCCAGAGGCGATTTCCGCGAAAACGATGGCGCAATGCTTCCAATGTCTGCGCAATCGCGGTGGGATGATGACCAAAATCGTCGATCACTTTCACGCCTCGCGCTTCCCCGCGGACTTCCTGTCGCCGCGCGATCCCGGCAAAACTCTTGAACGCGCTATCGATTTTTGTTTTCGGCACATCATAAAACCGCGCTGCCATCGCAGCCATCGCAGCGTTGTGAACATTGAATTCGCCTACAAGAGGAATCTCGAACGTCTCATCTCCAAGCTTGAACCTGGAACCTTCAGCTGAATAGGCGACGTCGCGGATTCGTTGGGCGCAATTCTTCGAGAACCCCACCTCAATCATCTGGGCAAGGCAATCTTTGGCCACTTCGACGCAATTTGGATCATCGCCGTTGACCAGCACCATGCCATTCCGGGGAACGATGTTGAGCAAACGCCGGAAGCTCAGCTTGATTTCATCGAGGCTCTTGAAGATATCCGCATGATCGAACTCGATGTTGTTTATGATCAGCAGTTCCGGGAGGTAATGAATAAATTTCGAGCGCTTGTCGAAAAAGGCTGAATCATACTCGTCGCCTTCGATTACGAAATACTTCGAGTCATTCAGACGCGCGCCCTGGCCAAGATTTTTCGGAAGTCCGCCGATGACGTAACCGGGTTTGCATCCGGCTTTTTCCATGATCCAGGTGAGCAGCGCCGTTGTGGTTGTTTTACCGTGCGTTCCGGTTACCACAAGATTATGACGGCCGCGCAAAAAATAATTCTTCAACACTTCCGGCAAGGAAAGATAAAGGAGCTTCCTGTTCAGCACGGCTTCCACTTCCGGATTGCCGCGCGTTAATGCGTTCCCGATGACCACCACATCCGCGTCGGCCGGGAGGTTTTCCGCGCCATACCCCTCTTTTGACGAGATACCCTTTTCCTGAAGAAAGGTCGACATCGGCGGATAAACGTTTTCGTCCGACCCGGTGATTTTGAATCCGCGCTCCTTTAGCGCCACCGCCACTGAGGCCATGGCCGTGCCGCAAATCCCAAGGAAATGAAAACTGGTCGGCGCTTCTTTCACGCGGATTCTTTACGCCGCCCCGATGGAAAAGGAAACCACGGATTGCGCAGCTCATAAGAACCAAACGCCCCGAGTCATTGCGAGCGGCGGTCGAGGAATCCCGTTGAATTACCATAGCTTCGCCGCAGGGATCCCTCGACCCGGCGGAGTTTACCCTCACCGAGCGGAGCGAGTCGAATGGGCCACGTCCCTGGGATGACGATCGCTAAACGACTGTCATTTCTTCTCAAACACCTCTACCGCCGCCCACGCTTCGTCCGGAGGGGTTTGTTCGTATTCAAGCGCGCGATCCAGGTACATTTTTGCCAGCAGATCGTCCGGATAAAATTCCAGGAACCGCGAAAACAGAATCTTGGCCTCGGTAAACTCGCGTGTCCGGAATTTCTCCAATCCCTCTTCGTACGTCTCCAGCCACTTCAGGAATTCTGAATCAACCTCTTCGTTTCGAGCGCCTATAAAAGTAAAAACATCCACCGGTTTGGTCTTGCCTTTCACCTGCACACGGGCGACCGAGCGAAGATAAACTTCGTCTCGCACCAGCTCGGCGACCGTGGCACCGACTAAAATATCGAGGCCATAAATTCGCGTAAGACCTTCGATCCGCGACGCGAGATTCGCCGAGTCGCCAATGACTGTGGGATCCATGCGCTCGTGCGAACCAATATTACCAACGATTACTTCACCGTGATTGATACCAATACCCATGCCAAACCCCATACGACCCTCTTCGCGCCATTTTTGATTGAGCTTTCGTAGCTCCCGCCTCATTCCCAGCGCCGCGCGCGCACAATTTTTCGCGTCCTCCGCGATGCCAAGACTGCGCACATTCCCCCAAACCGCCATGATTCCGTCTCCAATGAATTTATCGAGTGTGCCACCATTGCCGAAAACAACTGAAGTCATGCGGCCAAGATATTCATTAAGCTGTGCGACTAACGCCTCAGGGTCGCCCTTCTCGGACAAAGTAGTGAATCCAATTAAATCCGAAAACAGTACGGTGACCGGAACACGCGCGCCGCGAAGGGAGCTGTAATAGCTGTGCGGATTTTCGAGGACTTCCCTGACCAAATTTTTCGAGACATAGCGCTCCAGGGTGCGCCTGGTGCGTAGTTTCTCAAGCCACTCGAGTACGTATTCAAGACTGAGGGAGAATAATCCGCTTAAGATCAGAGCCGACAGGACCGGAACCGTTAAAAGCAGCAGTCCTGTTTTATCGTAGGCCAATCGTGTTGCGCCAAGGTATACGCCTGTAGTTAGAACAAGGGTGCCAAGACAAAGTAACGGCCGGCGCAGGAAGGCGACCAGTGACCACGCGATCAACCCTGCTGCACCCACGAGTGCGAGGCCCGTTTTCTCCGGTGTCGTCCGCAAAAATTCGTGGTTCATCGCCGCAGCCATTGCCTGCAAATGAAGCGCGGGGCCCAATGTATTTGGGCTCATCGGCGTAACGACGGTGTCGTGCTCCACCTGCGCGGACGATCCGATCATCACAATCTTGTTCTTAAAAAATGCGCCATCGGCATAATTGGCATGCCAAAACTTTGGATCGAAAACCTCGTAGAGGGGGCGGGGGACGAACGCGTCCGGAGACGTGAAACGAATCAGGTGGCCGCGAAAATCCTGCGGCACATCATTCGCGTGACCGACTTCGGCCAGTGCGCGAGCCGAAAGAGATTGATAAACCTCTTCGCTCGGATCCGGCGGCAGACCGGCGAGTTGCCGATCAGTTATGCGATACGTCACGGCGCGGATTTTTCCGTCAATTGGGTCCGCCCAGAAATTCACGAACCCGACGCGATTGTCCTGCAATTGCGGCGGCGGAATCAACGCATTGTTCGGCGTGACTGCCTGGGCAGCGTTCGCCATATCGAAATTAGCGCCGACCACAACCTTATCGTGATAACGGTCAAGCGCAGCATGGAAGGCCGGATCACCATCATTGGGCGGACTAAAGATCATGTCGAACATCACCACGCGCGCGCCCGCACCAAACAACCGATCGAGTAAAAGCGCCCATACTTCCCGCGACCACGGGAACGGCTTCTCCGTCATCAGCTGAAATGCGCGGTTGCCCGCGATTTCGTCAGCGGTCAGCGGCGGCAATTGCAATGTGCTTTGGTCGATTCCGAGAAAAACAAAATCGGATGGTGCTGCCGTCTTCCGCCCTTCGCGTCGTAGCAAATCCTCAAAACTCTGTTCACCGCGCCACGGCGCCGAAATAAATGGGGCATCTGGGAAAAAATGACCGAGCACGATCACGCCGGTCCAAAAAAAGCAGATGAAAGCAAGAACCAGGAAACGATGACGCCCAAGCCAGTGCATGGCGGCCGAATCTAGCACTAAAACATTGAAGCGTTAAAGGTTGAAAGCGTCACGGAATCGATCCACCGTCGCGTTTGAACGGTTCGACGCTTGAACGTCCGTCCCTGCAGAAAGCAGTTGTCAATCTCGACTCGCTACTTATTGTTCGTCGCCCGGCGCTTCCGCGTCGTGACGATCTGCGCACCTGGTTCCGCTCAACGGGGCCGCATCGGCGAGTGAGGTCGCGAAGATCGCTAATGGAATAAACAGCTCGCCGAACGAGGAACCCCGAAGCGATTTGGGGAAACAACCATGCCAAGAGCTACCAACGCCCCGGCAAGCCGGGCGCGACGCAAACGAATCTTAAAAAAGGCCAAAGGCTACCGCGGACGCCGTTCGAAACTTTTCCGCTACGCGAAGGACGCGATCATGAAAGGCCAATATTGGGCCTATCGTGACCGGAAGACGCGCAAACGCACGTTTCGCTATCTCTGGATTCAACGCCTTAACGCCGCCGCTCGCGCAAATGGAATGACCTACAGCCGCTTAGCGGAAGGACTAAAAGCCGCAGGCATCGGCCTCGACCGAAAAATTCTCGCAGATCTCGCTGTCAACGATGAGATCGCATTCAAATCAATCGTGGATCAGGCAAAAAGCGCGCTGGAAAAGAAAAACAAAAAGGCGGCGTGATCTTGCCGTGGAAGGGATGAAGCGTTGACCCGTTGCAGCGGATTCGCTTCAACACTTAAGCTTTTTACGCTTCAACGTTTTCATGCACTCGCTCGAACAGCTCCGTAACGATGCCCTGCGCGAAATCGAAGCCGCGCTTGACGAACAGGCGCTTGAGGTGGCGCGCGTAAAATATCTCGGCAAAAATGGCAGTGTATCTGCCTGGGGCGAGCAGATTAAGACGCTCGCCAAAACAGAGAAGCCAGTTATAGGCAGACTGCTCAACGAGGTTCGCGACGCCGTCACCGCTGCCATCGACACCCGCCACGTACAGTTCCGCTCACAGAAAGAATCGGGCGCTCTCGCCAAGATCGACATCTCGCTGCCAGGAACACCGCACCGGATCGGCGCGCTGCACCCGCTCACGCAGATGTGGGAACGTTCTATCGAAATTTTTCGGCGAATGGGTTTCGCTCTCGCAGACGGACCGGACATTGACGACGAATGGCATTGTTTCGACGCACTCAACACGCCGCCCGAACACCCGGCGCGAAACGAGCAGGACACATTTTATTTACCGGACGGACGTTTGCTGCGAACGCACACTTCCACCGTACAAATTCGGACGATGCAAGCCGCGCCGCCGCCGATTCGCGTGATTGCTCCCGGTGCTGCTTATCGTCGTGATGAACTCGACGCCACGCATAGCCCACAGTTCCACCAGATCGAAGGACTTTATGTTGATGAAAACGTAAGCGTTGCCGACTTGAAAGGCGCTCTCGAGTTTTTCATGCGCGAACTTTTCGGTTCGGGAACAGAAGTTCAATTTCGTCCGCACTTCTTCCCGTTCACGGAGCCGAGTCTTGAGGTTTATGTGAAATCGAAAGCACTCAAGGGTGGCGAGCGCTGGATCGAGGTCGCGGGCTCGGGCGTGGTACATCCCGCGGTTTTCGAGCAGGTCAACAAAGCTCGTGCTGACAAAGCTTACGATCCCGAAAAGTGGAGCGGCTACGCCTTCGGTCTCGGAATGGACCGCCTCGCGATGATTCTGTTCGACATTCCGGACATCCGCCTCTTCGGGCAAAACGATCTGCGATTTCTCCGCCAGTTCGCATGAAATTTTCCGTCAATTGGTTACGCGATTTTGTCGATCTTCCAGAAAGTCCGGAAGAGATCGCTGATTTACTCACTCGCGCCGGCGTCGAAACGGAAAACATCGAAACCCGCGGCGCGAATGTAGACAGAGTGATCGTCGCGCAGATTACTGGGTCATCGCGCCATCCCAATGCGGATCGTCTCAGCGTGTGCGAAGTTAATGATGGCAGCGGCACGAAACGCCAGATCGTTTGCGGCGCGACCAATTACAAAGTCGGCGATAAAGTTCCGTTAGCGTTGCCAGGCGCCAAACTGCCGAACGGACTGGAGATCCGTGAAAGCAAACTGCGCGGCGTCGAATCCGCAGGAATGCTTTGCAGCCCAATCGAGCTCAGCCTCGGGGAAGACGCGTCCGGTCTTTTGATTCTGTCGCCTGATGCAAAAGTTGGTGCGCCCATCGCCGATCTTTTCCCAGCCGACACGATTCTTGACGTCGAGATAACGCCAAACCGTGGTGATCTGCTGAGCCATTTTGGTCTGGCCCGCGAAATTGCCGCGCTCACTGGGGAAAAAACCAAGTCAACGCCGCGCGAATCGAAAATTCCCGTCAACAAGACTGGCGTGAACATCACGTCAACGCACCAATGTCCGTTTTTCTCCGCGCGCAAGATCGAAAATGTGAGGGTGGGACCGAGTCCGCCATGGTTGCGCGCGAAGGTCGAGAGTGTTGGGGTCCGATCGGTCAACAATATCGTGGATATCTCCAACTTCGTCATGCTGGAGCTTGGCCAACCGACGCATGCGTTCGACGCCGATAAATTGAAGGGCGGTATCACTGTGCGCCTCGCACCGGATGGCGAGAAATTTCTCGCGCTCGATGCAAAGACTTACTCGCTTAAGCAGGATAATTGCGTAATCGCCGATCAGGAACACGCAATTGGAATCGGCGGGGGGATGGGGGGGGAAGAGACGGGGGTTACCGATTCCACGAAAAAAATTTTGCTCGAAGCCGCTTATTTTCTGCCGGCAAGTATTCGTAGGACCGCGCGCGATTTGAATCTGCAAAGTGACGCAAGCTATCGATTCGAGCGCGGCGTGGATCCGGACATGATTTTGCGAGCGTCGCAGCGCGCAGCCGAATTGATGAGCGAGATCGCTGGTGGAACTTCCGCGACAGAAATTCAAGTTGCTGGTGAACTTCCAGCCGATCCAGCTGACGTTTCGTTGAGCTACGAAAAATGCTCTCGCTTAATCGGTGTCGCAATTGACCCAAAAACTGTTGACGAAATTCTCAGGGGTTTCGGGCTACGAAAAACCGCGAATACCAACAACTCCGCGACCTGGAAGATTCCGAGTTACCGCCGCGACTTGCAACGGGACGTCGATCTGATCGAAGAAGTCCTCCGCGCATACGGAATAAACAAGGTTCCGGGAAGAACTCGCGGTCGTTTCATGGCAACGAGCAAGGCTGACTGTTCACACGATCTCGAGACAATCGTTCTACGACAGCGATTAGCAGGATCTGGTTAGTCCGAAGTACGGACGTCAAAATTGATTTCGAGAAGCGCGATGGCCTCCAATAAAGCGGTCGAGTTGCGCAATCCACTGAGCGAAGATCATGTGGCGCTGCGGCCAAACTTGATCA
>Ga0081540_1000533_pt1 | contig 37025 bp, 32 predicted proteins | sample TabmetS2T1R1_FD_71024 | JGI IMG/M metagenome (GOLD analysis project Ga0081540, IMG submission 71024) | Tabebuia heterophylla rhizosphere microbial communities from the University of Puerto Rico - S2T1R1 | ecosystem: Host-associated > Plants > Roots > Rhizosphere ...
GGTAGGCTGGCCCACCGTTCCCGGCCGCTGGCCATGCTTCAGCGCTTCTTCGGCCTCCTGCCGTTTCTCGGCCTCGAAATGGAGATGGCGCGTCCGGCGCAGGGCCAGCCCCAGCAGGGCAAACAGCAGCGCGGTGGCCGGTGCGCCGAAGACCAGATGCTGGCTCATGGTGGAGAGCCAGCGAGCGCGGATTGCCGAAGTCTCGAGGCCGGCGCCGACATAGATCGGGTATTCGGCGAGGCGGCGATAGCCGAGACGGCGTTCGATACCGTCGGCCGGCGACGTCGCAGTGATGAGGCCGGCCGCCGGACTGGCGGCGATTATTTTCCCGATCGGGCCGTTCGGGTCGAAGCGGATGTCGCGATCGATGGCGGGGAAACGCGCCAGCACGGTGCCGTCCGTACGGCCGAACTCGAAGTAGCTGCCGGGCTCGCGGCCGATCCGGGCGTAGTAATTCTCGAAATATTCCGGGAACACGGAAGCCTGGAGCACGCCGGCGAAACTGCTGTCCTCGCTCGGCCGCCGCCGGCTGACGCCGAAGAAAGCTGCGCCCTGATAGGGCGGCCGCGGCTTCAGCGCCTCACCGATATAGGTTCCGATATCGCCGGCCGCGTGGGCCTTGAAATAGTCCCGGTCGGAAAAATCGATCTCGGGTGCCGGCACGACCAGGCTGTTGACGAGGGCGCGGCCCCTGGCGTCGAAAATCCAGGCTGATTTCACCTGCGGCAGCGAAGCGACCAGTTGCTTCAGCCGCAGATGCAGCAATTGCTCGCGCGCAACGACGTCGGCATCGGGCACGTCGCGGACGATCTCGGCCATCTCCGACAGGCTGCGGTCGATGGTCTCGAACACTTTCAGCGCATGCTCGTGCGCGACATCCAGCGCGCGTTCGATTTCGCGGTCGGCGGTCTCGCGGATCGAGACCCAGGAGACGGCGGATGCAAATACAAACAGGGCCAACGGAAGGGCCAGCGAAGCGACCATCATCCATTGCAGCAGTCTCAGCGAATTACGTTGCGGGGTCTGCACGTTCGCTCCGGCTCCGTGCCGAGCTTAACGCAATCTTTGGTTGGTAACAAAGCGTGAAGAAAAAGGAACTTTCCGCGGCCGACCCTTGCGCGTTCTGATTTGCTTCAAATTGCAAATGACCGGGCAAGTGCCCGGAACCGCATCGATGCGGTGGTTGAGCCCTGGGGTAGACGGCGGCGATTCCGAAGTTGATCTACCGCAATGTCGGGTGGGCGATTGCAGGCAATTATGCGCAGGCTGCCACCCGGCAGTCGCGCCAGCAATGGAGGGGTCCATGTCAGTTGCAGCGCAGGCTTTTCTATTGACCGGGGAATTGTTCGTTCTCTCATTCGCTGCAATTTTTGCGTTCTGGTTCGCCGACAAGCTGCGACGCAACTTCTTTGGGACGCGTTAGTCGGTAGCCCGGATGGCGCGAAGCGAAATCCGGGATTCTCGCCTCTTGCTCGGCCGGTCCCGGGCTGTGCTTCGCTCCACCCGGGCTACCAGTCACTCGCCGTTCAAATAATAGTTCGCCCGTTTTCCCAGCGCGATCCGCCGCAGCACGCGGCGCATCGCCATCGAGGCGCGCAGCGGCCTGATCGCCGTCGTCACCGTGCGATAGAACGCCAGCTTGAGCGCGTCGCGCACCGGCTGTTTGCCGGGCGGCTGCTGCGGCAGGCCGATGCCGCGCAGCATCGAGTTGAAGAAGTGCAGGTCGTTGATCCGCCGCACTGCGCGCGTCTTCCAGGTGATCGCCATCGAGATCGAGAACGAATCCGCGGTGCGCACCCAATGCGGCCATTGATACGGCACGTAGCAGCCGTCGCCTGCGAACAGGTGGAATTCCTTACCCTTCGGCGCAAGACTCTCGTCGTATTTGAGGTTGCGGTGCTTGGTCATCGAGCGCTCGATCTCATCGTCGCTGACGATCGCGCGATCGGTGTTGTCGAAGATCGTGAAGAACTTTTCGCCGTGGATGTGAACGAAGAAATTGTCTTCGCTGTCGAGATGGAACGGCGTGGTCGAGTTCGGCGAGGACACGAACAGAAAACCCTCGACCTGTTCGAAGCCGGCATCCAGCAGACTATTGAAGCCGCGCGCGCGGGCGACCGACAGCAGCGTGTCTTCCAATAGCGCCCGATACTCCGGCGAATTCTCCACGCGCTTGAGCACCATCCATGCGCCCGCGCTTTCGATCCGTTTGACGATTTCGACGGGATCGAGGTCCACGGAAGGAATGGCGTCCGGATCCTGGCCGATTGCGACGTTGCCGGAATTATATTCGATCAGGTCGCGCGGCAACTCCGAGGCCAGTTGCGCGATGCGCGGCAGCATCAGCAGAGGATGGCCGGCGAGCCTGTGACGGATCGCGAACGGTTTTAGCGGAAAATCGCGCCGCAGCGCCTCGCGATCGGCGGTGATCACGGGCGCCACCGCGGTGAGGATGTTCATGCGGATTTCTCCTGGCTAGCCCTGGCGAGGTGGACGAGCCGCCGCGCCGGCTCGCGGATGGCGCCACGCAGTTGAAGCGCGGCGCGGATCAGCGGCACCACCGGATCATGCCGTCGCAGCGGGATCAGCACGTCGCCGATCGCGAGCCGTCCGCGCCAGATCGGGTTGATCATGGGATGGTCGGGGCTCGCGGTGGAATCGACGGTCGCGATATCGGGATCGGCGCAGAGGTGCCGGGTCAGATCGAGCGTGAGCTGCACGCCCGGAGAAAATTTCGCAAAGCGCTCGTCGACGCCGAGCTTGAAGTAGAAAGCGCGGTGGCGATGCCGCAGCACGATCGCCGCCGCCACCGGCACTTCTCCGGCGCGCAAGGTCACCATCTCGCACTGGCCGGTCTCGGCCAGCGCCGCGGTAGCGCGGCGGACAAACGTTGCATCGCCGGCGTCCTGGCCGAGCGCGGTGCCGCGCTGCCCCTTCCAGCCGCTGGCCTCCAGCGCCAGGAATGTTTCGATCGCGGCAGTGACGTCGGCGGGACTCTTGGCGACCTCGAACTGGACGGCGCCGTGTTCGGCGAGGCGGTTGCGCTGGCGGCGCAGCTCCTTCAGTTTCTTCGCGCCCAGCGCGTCGCGCAGCAACTCCTCGGCGTCGCCGGTCGTATCAAGGCAGGCGCGGACATGCGATTGCAGCACCAGCGGCGCGAGAGCGTCGCGACGCAGCACCTCGGTGAAGGCTTTCATGGCGGCGCCATCGAGCGAGGTGGCGCGGAACATCAGCGCATGCGCGCCGGCGCGCCTGGCCTCTCCCAGAATATGCGTGACCGCGTCCTCCGCCATCTCGCGATCGAGCAGCGGCGTGCAGAGCGTGCCGTAGGGATCGGCGCTGACCAAAGCCGGCAGCGGGATCTTATAGGCGCGCCACATCGAGACCACGGGCACGAGGCCGATCAGCCTCGATCCATCGCGCCACGCGGCAAGCGCAGCCGCGCCGACGCGGCCCCGTGCGGACGCGTTCACCGCCAATTGCCATTCGGGCAAGTAATAAGCGTTCGGCTCGATCGCCCGTGCGGAAAGCGCGCGCCACGGGGCTGCGGGAATTCCGGCAAGGGGGCTCAGTGCGGCGCCGGTGCCCGGCGCGCGCGCGTCCGCTTCCGTGCCCGTCGCACGGCGGACGATTGATGTATCGGCGATATCGACCACTTCCCCGCATCCCGTTCGCGATTTATTGCCGACGACACCCGGGGTGCCGGTCGCTTATCGCGTTCACCGGGCAACGCTATCGAAAAGAGGTGGAGAATACCGTTGAGCCGAAGCTCGGATTCGAGCGGTCGCGTTAACGGATCGTTCAGCCTGAGCGTACGGCCGTCAGGCCACCTCGGCGGCGGCCATCTCCAGGAATGTGGCCTCGAAATCCCGTGCCGGCACCGGCCGTCCGAAGAAATAGCCCTGGCCTTCCTCGCAGCCCATCCGGACCAGGAAGTCGGCGGTGGCACGGTCCTCGATGCCTTCGGCGATGACGGATAGCCCGAGTTGCTTGGAAAGGCCGATGGTCGAACTGACGATCGCCGCATCGTCGGGATTGGCGAGCAATCCGAACACGAAGGAGCTGTCGATCTTCAGCCCGTCGAGCGGGAATTTCTTGAGATAGCTGAGGCTCGCGAAGCCGGTGCCGAAATCGTCGAATACGATGCGAACGCCGAGCTCCTGAATCTTCAGGAACGTATTCAGTGCGCCTTCCTCATCGTGGAGCAGGATGTCTTCGGTGACCTCGAGCTCGAGGTTGGTCGGACTCAAGCCCGTGCAGGCAAGCGCGTGGGCTACCGCGGTTCCAAGGTCGCCGGTGCGGAACTGCGAGGGCGAAAGATTGACGCCGATGCGAAGGTTCTGCCCGGCGCGTTCCCAGGCCGCGGCCTTGGCGCAGGCGGTACTGAGAACCCACTCGGCTATTTTTTCCGAAATCGGCGAAGTGTTGACGACAGGCATGAACGCGCCCGGCGAAACCAGGCCACGCACCGGATGATGCCAGCGGATCAGGGCTTCGGCGCCGATCAGGCGGCCATCGGCCAGGCGCAGTTGCGGCTGATAGAACAGTTCGAACTCGTTGCGCTCCACGGCCAGCGCCAGTTCCGCTTCCAGCGTCAGGCGCGTTTCAAGATCGCGGCGGATCTGTTCCTTGAACAGCACATGACCGCCGCGCCTTGTCGCCTTGGCGCGGCTCAGCGCCATGTGCGCGTTGCTCATGAGCTCGTCGGCGGTGCGGCCGTCGCCGGGGAACACGGCCGCGCCGATGCTGACCCTGACGCGATGCGCCCGGTTGCCTGCCAGCAGCGGTGCATGGAAGCCGGCGCCGATCTGTTCGGCGAAGCGGCTGACGTTTTCGCCGATCGCGCTCGTCGGAACCGCGATTGCGAATTCATCGCCGCTCAATCGTGCGACCATGCCCGCGCCTGGAATTTCCGCGGTGAGCCGCGCGGAAATGGCGCGAAGCACCTGATCGCCGCTGGCGTGACCGAGCATGTCGTTGATCTGCTGGAAGCCGTCGAGCCCGATGACGAGCAGCGCCACCTCGCGCTTCTCAGCCTCGGCGCGCGAAATCATCGCGGCGAGGCTGGCTTGCAGCGTGTTGCGGTTGATGAGGTCCGTCAGCGTGTCGTGTTCGGCCAGATAGCGAACTCGCTCGGCCTCGCGCTTGCGCACCGAAATGTCGCGCAGGATCGCGCCGTACTGAAATCCGTCGGTGCCCTGCCAGCCGGAGAAACTGGCCTCGACCGGAAATACTTCGCCGTTTTTGCGGCGTCCGTCGAACTCGACCACCGAACCGGCGGCGAGCTGCGCGGCTTTCTTGATCGACAGGGATGGCGTGGCGGCAGCCTCGTCGCGGGCGCAAATCTCGTCGAACGGCCGGCCGATCATCTCCTCGGGCATGTAACCGAAAATCGCCGTCGCGCCGGGATTCCAGACCGTGATGATGTATCTGGAATCGGTGCAGACCAGCCCGTCACGGAGCGACATCGCCACGCGCTGGAAGCGGCTTTCGGCGACCCGGCCGAGTAGATCGCGGATATCGATTTCGTCGAGCGCGATGGCGGCGATGTAGACGACGATGGCGATGTCGAACAGCGACGTGTCGAGAATGAGCGGGAACGCCGCCTGCAGCAGGAACGCGGCGGCCTCTATACCGAGGGCCATCGCGGCGAGCAGCGCGACCCTCTTGCCGGCGGACAGGCGGCGCCACGAGACCAGCATCACCAAAGCGAGCAGGGCGAGGCCAGCCACAGTGACGGCGTCCGAGGTCCATTGCAGGGCGCGGTTCTGCAGCAGCGATTCCGCCGCGAGCGTTTGCAGCACGGGGCCGGACAGGATCGCGCCGTTCGGCACGCTAAAGCGGTCACCCAGTTCGAGCGCGGTGCCGCCGATGATGACTTTCTTGCCGTTCAGTTTTTTTAGCGTCGCTTCATCGCCGCGCAACACGTCGACAAAGGATACTTTTGGAATTGCGGAGGTGCGGATACTGAAATCGATCAGAAAGGGTGCGCGTCTCTGGGCATACTGACCCGCCAGCATCGCGGCCATTGATGGCAAGAACTGGCCGTCCAGCTTTTCCCCGAACGGGTAGCGGCGTACGAGGCCATCCGGCCCGACCTCGACATTGACGATCGCCGGCCACGAATGCTCGGCGAACTGCGGCAACGGGCGATTGGTATGAAGGGTCGCCTTGTCGGCGCCGGGCTGCTGGAAGGAAGGCAGCACCACCGAGCCGCCGGCGCTCTGCAGCGTCTCGGCAAAAATCCGGTCCGACGACGCGTCTGACGGCGTCGAGAAGTCGACGTCGAGCGCAATGTCACGGACATCGGCTTTCGCAAGCTGCCGGATCAGCTCGGCGTAGAGCGGGCGTGGCCAGGGCCAGACGCCGATCTTCTCGATCGATGGGGCGTCGATGGCGATCACCGCGACATCGCCGCTGACCTGTCGCGACTGCCAGGCGAATCGCAGGTCGGTCAGCGTGTGGCGAAGCGCACCATGCCAGCCACCTGACACGACGATTGCCAACGCAATCAGTACGAAAATATGCGGCCGGTATTGCTTCACGTGGTCACCATTCTGGTGTTTCGGGATTGAGCGTCGTCAGGCCGGCCAGCGAACATCTTCGTCCTTGTCCGGACTACTTCTTGTTATGGCCGAAGGCATTTCCGTTGCCGTTGTTGCCGTTTCCGTGGTTGCCGCTTCCGTTGTTACCGTTTCCGTTGTTATTCCGGCCGTTGCCGTTGGCGCCATTACCGTTTCCATTTCTGAAGCCGTAATGGTTGCCGTTATTGCCGTTCCGGTCGTTGCCGTTGCCATTGTTGTCGCTTCCGCCGCCGCTGACGGCCGCAACCGTAGCAGTCGTACCAGATGCTGCCGTGCTTGCTGCCGCTGCGCTGGTGCTGCCGCCGGCAACGTTGCTGCCGTTGCCCTGGCTGTTACTTGCGGTAGCCGAACTGGAATCGAGCGTGCCCCAGATCGTATCCTTGTTGGCGACGCGTCGGCTCTCGCCACGCGCCGACGACCTGTCGTTGGCAAGGCCGTGGGTGACGCGATGGACGTTCAACCGGACCTCGCCGATCGAGGACGAGATGCGGGTGACGCCATGCCTTGTGTGCAGCGTACTTGCATGCCGGGACGGCTGGATGCTCTGTCCCTTGGCGGCTTCGCGGAGCCCGGTGAAACCTCCGCGCGGCACCGGCGCGCGTTCGACTGAAGGCGCACGCGGTTTGCCTTGCTCGATCGGTGCGAAGGCGCCGGCTCCGCTGAGCGAGAGGCCCGACTTGCCGTTCGCGAAGGCGGTCGCATGCTGGCCGGCCATCACTTGCGCGATCTGGCCGGTCTTGAAGTCAGCGACCTCGACCTGGCCGCGGATCACGTCGACGCTGGTCTTGCCTGCGTTCACGGTGACACGGAACTGGGTGCCTTTCACCACGGCGGCGAGGTAGGGCGTCTCGACCTCGAAATGCTTGACGTTGCGCTTCTCGACATCGAGCAGGATCGAACCGGCCCGCTGCACGATCGTCGTCGCCAGACCTTCCTTCCTCTCGGCGGGCAGGCCGACCACCGAGTTCGGCGATACCAGGATCATTTCCTCGCCGCGCTTGAGCAGCACGCGGCCGTTACGGCCGGTGCGCACGGTTTCGCCCGGCTTCAACACGTCTTCCTGCTTCAACGATGCCTGCTGCACGCCACTGCCGGTGAGCCAGACATCGCCGGAGGATTTGCTGACCACCCAGTCGCCCCCGTCGGCGGCGAGCGCGCCGGAAGCCGTCAGGATGAGCGCTGCCGCGAGCAGCTTTGAAACGTGGTGGGTCGCACGCATGAAACTCTCCGATTGCCGCTTTGTCCCGACGAATTACCGGAAATGTTTCAAGATTGAGTGAGCGGACGGCGCGTTCTGCGCAGCCTCGATTAACCGATCATTGACCATAAAATCCTATTGAAAATCATATGGCTGGGGCTTCCACCAAGGATCGGCGCCGCGCCTCCGTATATCTACTGAGTCGCGTTCGTGCATTAGTAGCCCGGCACCGTTTCCCGACGGTAGTTCTGGGTCTGTGGGTCGTTGTCGCCTGTTTTCCGGCGCGCGCGCAGCAGGCAAACCAGCCCGGCTATGATCCGCGGCAGACCGAAAAGCGTTTTGAGGACCAACAATCCGGTCGGGGACCGGCGGCGCGGCCACGATTGCCAATGCCGCAATTCGCGCGGCCGGACGGGCAGGGCGATACAGCGCCGCTGTTCGTATTGCGGCATGTCCATATCACCGGCGCTGTCGCGATACCGCAGGAGCGGCTCGTTGCGGCGTATCAATCCTATATCGGAAGACAAATATCGCAGGCTGACCTCGGCGCCATCGCCACCGCGGTCAGCGACATCTATCGTGCCGCAGGGTTTCACTTGAGCCGCGCGATCGTCCCGCCGCAGGACATCGCGGGTGGCGAGCTTCATTTGCAGGTCATCGAAGGCAGCATCACGGAAGTGGCGCTGAAGGGAGACGAGGCCGGCGAGTTCGGCATTCGGCCGATGCTCGATGCCATCGTCGCCGAGCGGCCGTCGCGGCTTGCGACGGTTGAACGGCAACTGCTCCTGATCAACGGCCGGCCCGGCGTGCGCGTCCTCGACACTGCGCTGGAGGAGATCGGCACCGCGAGCGGCCATTTCCGCCTGATCGTCTCGCTGAAGACCTGGCACGTCTTCACCTCGCTCGGCGTCGACAATCTCGGATCGTCCTCGGTCGGGCCGTGGCAAAGTTATGCGACGGCGGCGTTCAATTCGTATCTCGCGCCCGGTGATTCACTGGTGGTGAACCTCTCGACCACGCCCGGCGATGTCAGAGAACTGGCCTTCGGCCGTCTCGCCTATGATCTGCCCTTCGGCACCGACGGCGCCCGCATCGGCGCATCGGGCTACTACAGCGAGGTCTGGCCCGGCGATATCCGCCGCACCTTCAGCGACAACATCAAGACCGAGTCGTTCGAACTTCGCGGCAGCATCATTCCGGTGCAATCGCAGAAGACCAGCGTGACGCTGACGGCTTCCGCCGGCTTCACCAATGTCACCGAGAACGATGTGTTCGGCCCGGTCTACGCCGATCGCATCCGCACCGCGAGCCTGACGGCGGACTACCGTCTGCAGGACGATTTGGGCGGCACTAACTATCTGACCGCGACTTTTCGCCAGGGCCTCGACATTCTCGGCGCCTCGCACCGCGACGATGACTTTCTCTCGCGCGACGGCGCATCCGGCAAATTCTCCACGCTGAATTTCTGGTTCACGCGCTACCAGACGCTAACGGATGCATGGTCGCTGAAGCTTGCCGCGGCCGGCCAAACCGCATCCGGTCCACTATTCACCTCGCAGCAATTCTATCTCGGCGGCCTTGCGTTCGGTCGCGGCTACGGTGCAGCCGAGATCAGCGGAGACAACGGTCTCGCCGGCTCAGCCGAACTGCGCTTCGACCAGAAACTGAATTTGCGATATATGACCGGCTATCAGCTCTACGGCTTCATCGACACCGGCGTGGCCTGGAATTCCGGCTACAGCCTGAGCGAAGGCCTTTCGCTCACCTCGGCCGGCGGCGGCGTCCGCTTCTTCCTCGCCGACGGCCTGCAAGCCGACATCGGCGGCGCCGTGCCGCTCACCTACCGCGCGCCCGATAATCCGACCCGCAACGCGCGTGTGCTGTTCTCGCTGACGAGCGCGATGAAGCTTTGTCCGGTGCGCGCGGCGACGCGGTGTTTTTAGGGGCAATCTGCGGCGGCTAGGCCGTGTAACCCTGAAACTTGGCTGCGTGATCCAACGAAGGACCACGTCCACTTTGCCCTTATGGTGAGCAAATTCTACGGCAGCGCGGTATGTCGCGATGGGCAAATATGGGACATCAGCGCGTATGGGCACCTCGTGTGACCCGCTGTACAAATCGCGACTAGACTATTGGCCAAGGTGCAGGCCAAATCGGGTCGAGCGGAGGTTGTTGGTATTGGTCGCAGACATAGTAGCGATTGCGGCTCATCTATCGCGATTCCAGCCAACCTGAGAAGGTTGCCGAATGTGAGCTTATTCGCATGAACTGAGGGTCATGGCTTGGCCGAGCCTCGACTAACCGGTCCGCGCAAACCTGAGGAGGATCGCCGTGCTCGACAAGGTCGCTGGAAAAGTTGAGGGCTGGACTTCGGTGTGGGGTGATATCGTCTTCTCTCCCAGACACTTTTTCGACAAGCCGAACAGCAACCCTCAGATTTCACCGTTCGAATTCTTTACAGGAAGCCTGATCCTGTCTTACGCACTGACGTTCTTGGTTAGTGCCCTATATTTTCTAATGTTTCATCGAAACGTAATTGCGCAAAAGCTGGGTCCACACATCGACAAACATTTGACTTTGGTATCTGAGCTGTTCATCGCATATCTTATGACATTTCTGATCGGATTCATAATCGCTGCTGCGATTGCTTTTCTAGTGGCTAAGGCCGTTCATTCGAAGGCGAAGTTCAGTCAGCATTTTGGGATGTTCTTGCATTTGTCAGCGCTGGAGCCAGCCGCCGCAATGGCAAGTACGATAATGTTTCTTTCTGACCAGAAGGGGTGGTGGCTCGCAGGACTGATCTTTTTGCTGACGCGGATTTGGGCGTTGAATGCTGGATATTGGGGCATCCAGCGCGTGCACCGATCAAGTCGCAGTTCAGAGTTTGTGTATCTGGTTGGCTTCCTGCCAAGTTGGATTATGTTGACGACGGCCATAGCCGCTCTGATGTGGAAGATGCTGTCTTGGGGCATCGTTCCTTGGTGGGACTAGTGCGTAGCCGCACGGCGTAATCCGCCGCTCTGCCAAGGCGAACGATCTCACAATCGAGCGGATGCATGCGCGTGCGGCTAGTCGCGACGGCGCATTACGCTGTCGCTAATCCGCTCTACGAGCTGCATTTCTAAATATCGAGATGTGATGTTCAGGCCAAGATGTACGATCTCACAATATCGAGCGGATATATGCACGTGCGGCTAGTCGCTACATCTGGTCTTTGAGTGTGAGCTGACGGTATTGTTGTGATTTGGACTCGGATGTCTTCGCTTGGGCAGGGATCATGCACGCGGTAAGTCGCTTACTGAATATTGTGCTTTTCGGAGCGCGAGTGGAATCGGATCCAGATGTCGTTTCGCAATGGGGAACGATTTCTGTTTCCTATGCACTCAACTTTTGCCTCATAGCCATCCTAGTTGCTGTCTTGTTTGTTGTTTTTGGCCTCTATCAGCCGTCTGTCGATCCGTTGGCAGAGCCGCCCGTTCGGTCTTTGTTGGCGATAACTAACCTCCTTACTTTCGTGCTTACTTTTGTCGCATCGCTTGGGTGGCGCATGAGTGAGAGTGCTAGCGAGCGTCACCGGGCGGCAAATCGATCTGACGCTGAATATTGGGTACTCGTTTCGTTTCTTATAGTGGGATCGCTGCTCTTCTTGGCAATTCCTTTCAGGATTCTCAGCGTCCCCGCGCTGATTGTGAGTGCCTGCGCAAGCTCTGCTCTATTCCAAATTCTGATGTCGCAACGTGCGATGAAGTCTTAGGGATTACAGTGACAGCGCACTTATCTCTCCCAATTCGCTACGCGGCTTCGGCCGCGATAGTTCCTCTCACTCTGTTGAGAGCAACGCGAGCGATTTTCCTTCAACGATGAGATCGGCTCGCCGGCAGGCGAAATAGGCCAAGCACGCGGTGCGCGTTCGCGCTATTTTCTCTAGCAACTTCAAGCTGATTTGCCCCGTCCAGCCGCGTGCGAAAAAATAAACCGCTTCGTCGGGACCCCAAATCAGCCGTAAAACGCCGGCCATCCCGTCCCGAAGAAGAGGGGCGTTGGCCATCGTCACGAACGTTGGGACGGGTTGCGGTGGACGCGGCAGCGTCAGGCGCGCAGACGTGTTCGCAGGGCGGTTATCCGTGAGCGGACATGGCGCGATAGACGAACGGCGCTTAAACGCTTTCGCGGTCGTCTCGGCCAGCCGGCACTGGGCTGGTTGATGTCCTCGGCGAGGGAAGCTGCGTACGGCAAAACCGTGTGGTCCTGGCGCCCGTGGCTGGCGTCAAGCCGTCGGAGGTTTTTCAAACCCAACCGGGTTTCGATGAACCGTCAATCCGCCGGTGACGGAGGCAAGAGGAATTCGTCTCCGGGGAGAGCGCGGCATAAGCCGTAAAACCATCGCGCAGGGAATGCCGGGCCGCTCCGGCTGTACCTGTATGCTCGTGTGCGTGCTTCTCAAGTGCACCTTGCACACGAGACCGCGGGCGCCAGCCGGCGCCCGGCATTCCCTGCGCCCTCTTTGTTTGGGCGAAACGATGCGACATTGCCCGGGCGTTTGCGCCGCGGGAACGCGCGCGTTTGGCTGTTTGAAATTTGAATTGCGGTGACTGTGCATTAGCAGCAGTCCATGCATCAGACCGGCTCGTAGCTCTCGCTGGTGCAGGGATCCTCGCGCTCGACCTTCTGGCGATCCACGATCATGCCGTCGGAAATCGTGATCCGGTAGGTCTGCATGCCCAGCGGCTTGCCGATGACGGAGACCACTTCGGCCCTGACGCAGGCGGTCCAGCCCGCGCCGCGCAGATTGGGGCGCGGCTCGGCGACGCGCACATGGGTCGGCTGGGAGGCCTGCGTAAACACCGAGTCCAGATTCGCCTTGAGCATCGCCTTGACGTCGGGCGGCGCCGAGAGCGGAGGCGGCTCGGGCGCCTTGGCGCGCATGAATTCGGGCACCGGCGAGCGGATGTCGGCAAAGCCGCAACCCGCAAGCAAAAGCGCCGCGCCCGCCCACAGCGCTATATTAACCCCGATCCACCGCATCGGAGCGCTTTCTACACCGGACTGTTCGGCTGGAACAGGACATGCTGCATCACAACTCATCCGCGAGATTGTGATCGCCATCACGGATCGCGATTTGCTCCTGCCGCAACGTCGCCGCAGAATAGAGCCGATCTGCCGCACCACATTTCCGCCGCCCGCTTGAACCTTGGGCTGCGGGCCCGTCACAAATCGGTAACCTGCATTGCCGGGAGTGCCCCATGTTTCGTCACGCGCTTTTCACATTGATGATTCCCGCCGCGGTCCTTTTTGGCGCACATGCGGCATCGGCCGAAAATCGCCTCGCGCTGGTGATCGGCCAATCCGCCTACCGCTCGGTGCCGGCGCTGCCCAATCCGGCCAATGACGCCAGGGCTGTCACCCAAATGCTGACCGATTCCGGGTTTGAGGTCTCGACGTCAGCCGATCTTTCGCAGACCGAAATGCGGGAGAAGGTCAGCGAATTCGCCGACAAGGTGGCGACCAAGGGCGCCGATACGGTCGCGCTGGTGTTTTACGCCGGCCATGGCCTGCAGATCGACGGCGAGAATTACCTTGTCCCGGTCGACATCGATGTGAAGCGGGAAGCCGACATTCCGATCCAGGCGGTTCGCCTCAACGACATCCTGAACACGCTCGCGTCAGTACCGAGCAAGATGCGCATCCTGATGCTCGATGCCTGCCGCAACAATCCATTCCCGGACCTCAAGAAGACCGCGGGCGAGGGGCTTGCGATCGTCGATGCCAAGGTCGGCTCCCCCGGCACCTTCCTGTCGTTCTCGACCTCGCCCGGCGCGGTCGCCGAAGACGGCGACGGCTCCAACAGCCCTTACACGACAGCGCTGCTCGCGGCCGGAAAGGAGCAGGGAATTCCGATCGAGGAGACCTTCAAGCGGGTGCGGCTCGCGGTGAACAAGGTCACCGAAGGCCGGCAGACGCCGTGGGACAGTTCTTCGCTGACCGAGGATTTCAGGTTCTCTGGCGCATCCGTCGCCGGTCCGAAGCCTGCCCTCGCGGCCAAGAAAAGCGTTGCCGAGTGGACGCGCGATCTGAAGGGCAAGCCGGTCGAGGCGGCGAACGAGATCATCGTGGCTGACGGCACCGACGAAGCCTATGAGGCTTTCGCCGCCCTCTACGCACAGACGCCGCTCGGGCAACTCGCGCGCGACTGGCTCGTACGCCACCAGCGCATGGTGGCGTGGAATAACGCCGTGCTGGTCAATACCGCCGCCAGCTATCGCGGCTTCCTGGCGAAATTCCCCAACAGCGATCTGACATCGACCGCGCGCAAGCTGGAGGAGCGGCTGCGCAACCGTCCTGATTTTGCGCCGCCCGTCGTCGCGGCCACGCCCGCGCCGCAAACCGTCGCGCTGGCCGCGCCGACCTGTCCCTGCAACACGCAGCCCGCGCCGCAACTGCAGAAGGTCAATGCGCCGGTCAAGCGTGTTGTCGAGCCGGATCCGCCGAAGCGCGTCGAACGCAAGCCGCCGCGGCGGGTGCGTGAGGCAGATGAGGAGATCGTGGTCGTCCGCCGTCCGCCGCCGCGCGAGATCTACGAGCCCGCGGGACCGCCGGTCAGCATCGGCATCGGCATTGGCGTCGGCGGATTTGGCGGCGGCAGGTATGGCGGAGGCAACTACGGCGGTGGCGGCTATGGTCGCCGGGGTGGCTATTGAGGCTGCAATCGCGTAATTGATCCCGCAAGCGTTGCGCTGCGCTTGCGGGGACATGATGCGAAATCCGGTTGGTCTGTTCGCCTTCGTCGCTACATCCTGTATCGCTATTTCGCCACCGGCGCTCGCATGGGAGCATTGGGGCGGCGATCGCGGCGGATCGCGATATTCGCCGCTCACCCAGATTACGCCTGATAATGTCGGCAATCTCATCCGCGCCTGGGAATTTCGCACCGGCGATCTGGATCGCCGCGCGCCCGAGGTGATGAAGCGGACCAAGTTTCAGGCCACTCCGCTGTTCGTCGAGGACAGCCTGATCTTCTGCTCGCCCTTCAACGAAGTCATCGCGCTCGATCCCGGCAGCGGCGCGCAGAAATGGCGGTTCGATCCGAAGATCTCGACCGCGCAGCGCCCGGCCAACCGCTACAACTGCCGCGGGGTTGCCTATTGGGTCGACGAGCGCGCCGCTGCGAATGCCGCCTGCCGCGCGCGCATCTTCATGGGCACCAACGACGCGCGCGTGATCGCGCTCGATGCCAGGACCGGCATTCCCTGCACCGGGTTCGGAAGCGATGGCGAGATCAAGCTCGATACCGGCATGCCGCTGGAATGGCCCGGCGAATTCCAGATCACGTCGGCGCCGGTCATCGCCCGCGGCGTCATCATTGTCGGCTCGGCGATCGCGGACAATCGCCGCGTCGAGGCGCCGCCCGGCACCGTGCGCGCCTTCGATGCGCTAACCGGGCAGCCACGCTGGAGTTTCGATCCGCTGATCCATGACGGCGTGACTGCGGGACATACCAATGTCTGGGCGCCGATGTCGGTGGACGAGGAACGTGGACTGGTATTCCTGCCGACGTCCTCGCCGAGCCCGGACTTCTGGGGCGGCAAGCGGCCCGGCAACAACGAGCATGCCAATTCCGTGGTGGCGTTGCGCGCCGAGACCGGCGAACTGGTCTGGTCGTATCAGACGGTGCATCACGACGTCTGGGATTACGACTTGCCGGCACAGCCGACGCTGGCGAGGATCGACACCGGCGAGGGCGCGCGCGATGTCGTGATCCAGCCGACGAAACAGGGCTTCGTGTTCGTGCTCGATCGCGACACCGGCAAGCCGGTATGGCCGGTCGAGGAGCGCAGCGTTCCGCAGGGCGGGGCGGAAGGCGAGCAGCTCTCGGCGACGCAGCCGTTTCCAACGCATGTGCCGGCGCTGATGTCGCAGCAAATCTCGGCCGATGATGTGTTCGGCTCGCTTCCGTTCTCGAAAGGCGTGTCTTGCCGTACTCAGATCGCCTCGGCGCGCAACGACGGCCTCTACACGCCGCCCTCGACGCAAGGCACCGTGATCTTTCCAATGACCGGCGGCGGCGTGAACTGGGGCGGGGCGGCCTTCGATCCCGTCAACCAGATCCTCTACGCCAACACGACGCGGGCGATCCATATCGTCAAGCTGATTCCGCGCGCGGAGACGCAGGGCTTCGAGCCGCCGCCAAGCGACGACTTCGGCCGGCAGCAGGGCGCGCCGTTCGCGATGACGCGCGCAGTCGCGCTGTCGCCGCTGGGGCTGTTGTGCAACAAGCCGCCCTGGGGCGAGATGGTCGCGGTCGATCTGAAGGCGGGCAAGATCCTCTGGCGCTCCAGGGTCGGGACCACGGAGGATCGCGCACCACTCGGCATCGCCTTTCACTGGGGCACGCCGCTGTTCAACGGCGTCGCGATCACTGCAAGCGGTCTTGCCTTCAGCGGCGCGCTGGATGCCTACCTGCGCGCGTTCGACGCCAGATCAGGGCAGGAGTTATGGCAGGGGCGGCTGCCGGTGCCCGGCGTCGCCAATCCCATGACCTATCTGTGGAAGGGCGAGCAGTATGTCGCGATCGGAGCCGGCGGACATTCGGAGGCGGGTACGACGATCGGCGACAGCGTGGTGGCGTTTCGGCTGGCGCGGCCGGGCGAAGCGCCCTCGCTATGGTCGCGCACCATCGACCGTCCCGGCGGACGCTTCATGAGCGGAGCGATCGGGGCTGCGTTCGTGGTGCTGCTGATGATGGTTGCGGCGTGGCGCTGGCGGCGGAGCAGGGCGGGGAGGGCGTGAGCAGGAAATTACGCCGTTCGCTTCTGCCCGATCGCCTCGAACTGCGCCTTCTGCTCGTCGCTCAGCGTGGCATAGAAGTCCCCGAGCGCGACCTTCACCAGATAGACCGCTTGCTGCATGTCACCGAGCCGCACTTCCACTGCGTCAAGGCGAGCGGATGGCGTGATCGCGTCGTTCGGCTGGCATTCGGCGGTCAGTATCTCGACAGCCCTGGCATTCGCGTCCCGCAGCGCCTTGAGCGCCGCGCGTTGCGTGTCGTTCAGGTGTAGCCTCGCCTCGATCTCGTCCGCCGGCCATTGCAGCGCGGCAGATTGCGCCACGCCGCAGCCTTGGCCAGACGCCTCCGTGGCTCCGTTCGCGGTGGACGACCTGCGTCGATCCTCGGCGAGTGCATTGAGCCGTGCTTCCTGTTCGTCGTCCAGCAGGTCCTGGAATTTGCCGAGCGGCTCCCGCACAGCCAGCAATGCCCCGGCCATCGCGCCGAGGCGCTGCTGCATGCCGGAAAGTCGGTCCGGTGCTGTGAGTGCCGGCTGCGTCAGACATGTCGCCCGAACCATCTGGGCGGCCATGATCCATGCGGTGGCAAGCTCGTCCAAAGCGGCGCGCTGCGCCTCGTTCGGCTGTATCGCCTGCTGAATCTGATTGATGGAGAGCCCGGCCATTTCGCGGCCGTCATCGCCGCAGAGCTGCTGCAGCGGAGGGACTCTGCGATGCCTTCGGCCGTGCGGGCCCGGTCCCGTATAGGCGGCGAGATCGTCACGGCCGTAGGGCGCAAAGATCGCGGCATAGATGTCGGAATAACCGTAGTCCCAGAAGCCGGTGCCGTCACCCCACGTGATGTAGTCTTCGAGATCGTTGATGGCGAACGGCCAAAACAGCGGCCCGACCCATCCATATCCGCCGTCGCCGTGTCGCCACCATCCCTTCGCGGTTTGGCCGCCGTGCCAGCCTGCCAGCGCCGAAGCCGCGACGATCTGCCTGCGCGCCGAAGGGCCGCGGAGCCTGGAATCCATAACGTTGCGCACGCTTTGCGGTCTGACGGAAGCCGTTCGGATTTGCCTGTGGCGAGCATAGGCACGACCGTGATGTAATCCCCCGAGGGACAATACGCGTGCTACCGCGAATCTCGCGACCCCAACGGGACCGAGGCCAATACGCAGTCCGGCCAGGGCAGGACTCGACAGCAGGATCGCCAGACCGACAACGGCAATTCCAATGCGGGTCTTCGACATGGCACCCTCTCGCGCCAAGCCTCATCGCTTCACTTTAGATGACGCCGAGAGGAACCAAAAGTTCCCTCCATAGTTCTGTGCATCTCGATCCGCGACTTGGCGCTTAGGCTCTTGCTGCATTGCAAGGGAGACAGCTCAAATCGCGGATCAGGATCGATGGATTGCCTTGTCAGCCTTGCTGTCCTGCGGCTTCAAGGATCAGACGCGCGATTTCCTCGGGCTGCGAGATCAGCGAGACGTGACTGGCCTTCACCTCGATGGTCTTGGCGCCCATCCGCTTGGCCATGAAGCGCTCGAGGTCGGGATTGATGGTGCGATCTTCCGTCGAGACGGCGTAGTAGCTTGGCTTGCTTCGCCATGCCGCATGCGTGGTCTTGCCGGCGAGGAGGGCCTTGTTGAACGGTTGCTGCACGGCATAGAGCACCTTTGCCTTCTCCTTCGGCAGATCGCCCGCGAAATCGCGCAGGAAGGCCTCCTCGGAGAGACGGCCTTCATCGCCGTCGAACACGATTCCGGCGCTGGCCGGCGGCGTCGGGTATGTCTTGGCCAAAGCGGTATAGTCCTCGCCCGCATCGGGCGCGCGCGCCGCCACGTAGACCAGCGCGGAAACGTTCGGATGCACGCCGGCCTCGGTGACGATCATGCCGGAGAAGGAATGACCGACCAGAACCGTCGGGCCATCCTGCCGCGCCAGCACGCGCTCTGCGGCCGCGACCGCATCGGGCAGCGTGGTCAAGGGATTTTGAACGGAAGTAACGTTCAGTCCCGCCGCCTGCAATCGCGCAATCACGTCGGACCAGCACGAGCCGTCGGCGAACAGCCCGTGTACGAGCACGACATTGCGTGCCTTTACCGGAGCTGCATTTGCGGCCATGCCGCGTGTGGAAAGCAGCGAGGCTGCCGCGCCGGCAAGCAGGGCAGTCGAAAAGTCGCGTCGGTTCATCATGATGCCTATTCCTTGGTTTGGGGTGTCACTCGAAGTACGACTTGGTGAAGCTCACTGTTACTTCCTGGATCAGGCGGAGCAGCCCCGCGGCTACGTATTTGCAAGCAGCGTATCCACGTCGGATGAATGTACGATGGGCTCGCCACGGACGAAGCGCTCGTGGTTGTTCTCGATGCTGTCGTGGTCGTAGAGATAATTGACCATGATGCCGCAGGATTCCGTCATCGCACGCGGTGCGGTGTCGCCGAGCCAGTTGATCCGCTCGAGCCGCGCGCCATTGCCGAGATGAAAGCGCGCCACGGGATCGATGCGGCTTCCGGGCAGGAACGGCCGCGTCAGATAGCGGGCGCAAAGCCGCATCAAGCGGGGCTGGAGCTTCGCGCTCTGCGCCGGATCGCGCCACCAGCCGTCGACCTCGACTTCCCGCAACAGCGACGCGTCGGGGGCATCCGCGAGTTCCTGGCCAAGCCAGCGGCGGAAGCCCGGCACCGGCGACAGCGTGGAGAAGCGCGTCAATTGCGGAAATTCCGCCTGCAGCTCTTCGACCACCTGCTTGATCAAAAAATTGCCGAACGAGACGCCGCGCAGGCCATCCTGGCAGTTGGAGATCGAATAGAAGATCGCCGTATCAGCGCGCTCGGCCTGCTCCCGTCTGGCGTGCTCGTCGCTGTCGCGTGACAACAGCGGCTGCACGGCCGTGGCCAGTCCCTCAACCAGGGCGACCTCGACGAAGATCAATGGCTCATCGGGAAGCGCGGGATGGAAGAAGGCGAAGCAGCGGCGGTCGGGTCCGAGGCGGCGCCGCAGATCGTCCCAGCCCTTGATTTCGTGCACCGCCTCATAGGCGATCAGCTTCTCCAGCACGGCGGCCGGCGACTGCCAGTCGATGCGCCGCAGTTCGAGAAAGCCGCGATTGAACCAGGAAGCGAACAGATGCTTGAGGTCGGCATCCAGCAGCCTCAGCTTCGGCTCGCTGCGCAGCCGCGGCGCGATTTCGCTGCGCATCGCGATCAGCGCGCTGGTGCCACCGGGCGCCATGTTCATTCGTCGCAGCAATTCCTGCCGCGGCGGATCGCCGGCTTGCGCGAGAGCGGCCGCTGCTTCCGCCGTGCTGTCGGCCAGATAGTGCTCCGCCGCCGCGCGCAGTGCCGCCTTGTCCGGCTGAAACTCCTCCGCGACATACTGTTGGAAGCCGCGCCGGTCGCTGGCGTCGAGCCCGCGCAGTTCGTCATGCAACTGGCGTGCGATCAGCGCGCCGGACGCTTCTCCGCGCTCGGAGAGCAGCGCCGCTGCAAGTTGCTTGGCGCGATCGAGACCGGCATTGGACGGCTCGCGTGAGGTTTGGCTGGTTGGTCTCATCTCTACCTCCATCTCAAGCGGCAACGCCGGCGGTGCGGCGGAATTTTGCCGGCGGCGCGTAGAGTCCGCCGGAGGTCGTCACCAGTTCGTCAATCGTCTTGGCAGCGAGCCAGTCGCGCGTCGCGGCTTCCTGGTCGATGCCGAGGTCGGAAGGGAACATCACGATGCCCCGGCGGCGCAGCTCGTCGGTTGTTCCAGGCGACTGCCGCTTACCGAAATCTGTGTCGCCTGCCACGGCGCGCAAGGCAGCCTCGCGTTCCCGCGGTGAGCGGCAACGCAGCAGATTGGCCACGCCGCGTTCGGTAATGACGTGGCTCACATCGTCGCCATGGATCATCACCGGCGGCAGGGCAAAGCCGGCGGAAGCTGCGAGATCGAATGCGTCCAGCCGCTCGACGAAGCTCGGCGCGCCGTTCGGCTGAAACGTCTGCACCATCTGCACCACGAGCTTGCGGCCGCGCAGCGTTTCTCCGGCTTCCTGTCCGGCGCGCAGCCAGGCGGGCGTGTCATGACGCCGGCCGCGCGCGTCCGCACCCATGTTCGGCGCACCGCCGAAGCCCGTGATACGGTCCTTGGTGGCGGTTGAGCTGTTGCCCTGCGCATCGATCTGCAAGGTGCCACCGATGAAGAGGTCGCAGGCATATTGGCCGGCGACCTGCGCGAGCGCGCGGTTCGAGCGGAGATTGCCGTCGGCCCCCACCGGAAACACGTCCGCACGGCTTGAGACGTAACGCTCCATGCCAAGTTCGGAGCCGAAGCAATAGACGTTGTCGACGAAGCCGGCTTCGATCGCAGGGATCAGGGTCGGATGCGGGTTGAGCACGAAGTGCCGGGCGACCTTGCCCTTCAGTCCGCGTTGCGCGGCGAAGGTCGGCAGGATCAGTTCGATCGCAGCAGTGGCATAGCCGATGCCGTGATTGAGACGCTGCACCTGGTAAGGTTCGTACACCGCGGCGACCGCCATCATCGCCATCAGCACGTTCTCGTTCCTGATTTTCGCGGGATCGCGCGTGAACAGCGGATCGATCAGGTAAGGTTTCGGACTCGGCACCACGAAATCGATCCAGTCGCCGGGAATGTCGACCCGGGGCAGGCGGTCGACGACCTCGTTCACCTGCGCCACGACAATGCCGCCGCGGAACGCCGCCGCTTCGACGAGCGTGGGCGTGTCCTCGGTGTTCGGGCCGGTATAGAGATTGCCGTCGCGGTCGGCCTTGTCGGCGACGACGAGCGCGACGCGTGGCGTCAGGTCCACCAGCATGCGCGCGTAGAGTTCGAGATAGGTATGGATCGCGCCGATCCTGAGCGCCTTTGCTGCGACGAGTTCGGCGAGCTCGCGGCTCTGCGGGCCGGCAAAGGCGAAGTCGAGCCGGTTTGCGATGCCGCGCTCGAACACCGCCAGATGCTCGGGCAGCGCAATGACCGACTGCACCATGTGCAGATCGTGGACCTGCGCGGGATCGAGCTTCGCCAATGCGGCTGCGAGAAAGTCCGCCTGCTTCTGATTGTCGCCCTCGAGCGTGACGCGGTCGCCCGGCTCGATGATCGCTTCCAGCAACGGCGTCGCCAGTTCCGCCGGGCAGAGTTTCGTGTCAGTGCCGCAGACTGCGGCGGCCCGCGCCAGGCGCGCGGTGCGATTGCTCAGGGAACGCTCTGTCATGATCAAGCTCCTTGGCTGCTGTCCGTTGCAACCGAAGGTAGGGCGCGGTCATTGATTACAGAAGCGATATTTTATAATATGATTGATCGTAAAAATGGATCAATCTCATGCTGGATTTCGAGCTGCTTCGCGCTTTCGTCGCCGTCGCCGATTGCGGTGGCTTCCATCGCGCGGCCGAACGGCTCAACCTGACGCAGTCGACGGTGAGCCAGCAGATCAAGCGCCTGGAGTCCGAGACCAAGCGCCCGTTGTTTCGCCGCACTACGCGTAGCGTGGCGTTGACCGACGACGGTGAAATGCTGCTCGGCGATGCCCGTCGCCTGCTGCAGCTCGAGGAAGCGGCGCGTCATCGCCTTGCCGCACCACGCCTGTCCGGCACGGTACGTCTCGGCGTGGTCGAGGAGGTCGCCGGCGGCTCGCTGCCTGCGGCGCTCGGCCGTTTTGCGGCGCTTCATCCCGGCGTGAAGCTCGAGGTGCAGATCGGCGTCAGTGCGCCGCTGATCGAACAGCTCAATGAGGGACGGCTCGACGTGGTGTTTGCCAAGCGTCCGCTCGGCACGTCGAAAGGGCGCCTGGTATGGCGCGAAGCCCTGGTGTGGGTCGCAGCCGACAGCTTCGATCTCGTTACCGGCGCGGCGCTGCCGCTGGCGCTCTATCGCGAGCGCTCGGTGTCGCGCGAGGCGGCGCTTGCAGCGCTTCGGGACAGCGATCTCACCTGGGAGATCGTCTACACCAGCCCCAGCTTGACCGGCCTGCGCGCCGCGGCGCTTGCCGGCCTTGCCATCACGCCGCTTCCCGCAAGCGCCGTCGTCGCCGGCCTGCGCATTCTCGGTGCCGCGCAGGGCCTGCCGCGGCTACCCGACCTCGAATTCGCGCTCTACGAAAAGACGCGGCCCGACAAGGCCGCCGCGGCGCTCGCTGCCGCGCTGCTGACACTTGCACAGGGGCCATCGCGCCTGACGATTTGAGATGAACGCGCCGAACGCGGCTTTTCGCTAATCGAACGAGACACCGATCAAATGGTCGCTGCTCCAGACCGCATGGCACTGACGCTTGAAATGATCGGATGCGATCACGAGCATGAAGCTTTTCGGCAGGCTGACCGAATCCGCTATCTCAATCCGCGCACCATTTGGCGAGATGCTCCGCACCGTGCAATCGGCGCTGAGGCCGCCGCTGAACGTAAGCGTGCCCTGCTTGAGAACTCTGCGCCTCTGCGCTGTGCGTCGCTCGATCATCGTCGTGAATCCAAAGCAATGTGACGACGTTCATAGCGCGCTAGAATTTCGAACAATTAAATTCAACAGTGTCTGTGCTTGCGTTGGCATTTAGATTTCGTTTACGACGTTGCCCGGGAAACGGGGCTGGCGCGGTTTTCCAATATTGCACGCATACTCCCGCATTCATGCGCCAATGGAGTTCATGATGAAGACGACCATTTCAATGCTGTTTGCCGCGGCACTCGCGCTGTCATCCGTGCCGGCGCATGCCGCTGTTCTCGATCTCTCGACCATGAGCTGCAAGCAGTTCATCGAAGGTGGCGAGGACACCATCAGGATGGTGCTGATCTGGATGGACGGCTGGTACAAGGGCGATTCCGACGAGGCGATCATCGACACCGACGTGTTCGTCGAGAACGCCAAGAAGTTCGGCACCTATTGCGGGAAGAATCCGACGATCAGCATCGTCAACGCCGCGGAATCCGTTCTCGGCAAGTAGGGCGTTCACCCCGGCAGCATCGCAAACGCGCTCGAGACCATCGCCACCGGCTTGTTGTCGGTGGCGGAAGAAAGCGTGACGCGGCCGAAGCTCATGGTGCGGCCAAGCCGCACCACGCGGGCATCGGCCAATACGTCGGAGGCGGTGACCGCGCGCATGAAATGCGTGGTCTGGTCGACCGTCGTCATCGCCCGGTAGCCGCGGTTGGCGGCAAGGTTGGCGATCACCATCGCGGTGTCGGCAAAGGCCATCAGCGCCTGGCCTGACACTGTGCCGCCACTGCGGCACAGCCGTTCGGAAAACGGCATGCGCAGGATCGCGCCCGGCTGCCAGTCCGCAGCGCCAGCGGGCGCGGCAAAATCGAACGCCTCGATCGACAGATTGAGCTCCATCACCCATGGCGCAAAGACTTCGCCGAGGACACGATTTGCTTCCGCGATGCCAAATTCCGCGGCTTGTGGCTGCTGCTGCATGAACGCCTGTTCCTCGCCCGACCCTTGTTCGGCGCATTCTAGCGATCGTTACGATGAAGGGAACAGCGCGGCCCGGCCCTCCCGGTCAATGCGTGACGGCTTGAAAAAGCCGGCTTGGGGCCATGTTCGCCATCCGCGCGGGGGCGGGGACCGCCGATCGCCCCCGGCGTCTCTCAGACGTGAACAAAAGGCCGGGGACCTCGCGCTTGGCGGTGCGGTTGGGGCGGTGATATCCTCGGCAGAACAGGATCGGGCGTACCAACGGAGAATGTCATGAGAATGCTGAGCGCGGCCGCAGTGGTGGTTTTGTTGACGGCGCCGGCCTACGCGCAGATGTCGACCCCCAATATCAACCTGATGCCGGAGCTCCAGTCCAAGTCGCCGGAGGAAAAGGAACAGGATGCGATCAAGGAAAGAGCCTACAAGGATTCCTTGAAGAAGATCCCGGACGCCAAGGCTTCTTCCGACCCCTGGGGCACCGTGCGCAGCACCGACGCGCCCAAGGCAGCGCCTGCCAAGCCGAAGACCAAGACCGGAAGCAGCAGCCAGTAACGGTGCAAGCGGCGAGTAGGATTCCCTCGCCGCCATCCCTATATTTGACCTGTCGTCATTTGGTCTGGAGTTACGACATGGTCTCGCGTCCGCGCGATCTTGCGAGCCGGATGGCCGGCCGGCGCAAGCCGGACGACGGCTATCTGCGGGAGACCTTCACGTTGCCCCGCGACAAGGCGAGGGCGAGGGCGCGCGACTTCCTCAGCCGCTATCCCAAGGCAGCCTATATGAGCTCGGTCGAAAGCTGGCGCGAACTGCCCGGCGGCGAGATCGAATTCACGATGCGGCGGCTCGCGAGCGCCGATTAGCGATAGTGCTTCCATCCCGTGGGAAGCCAGCATTCTCCACTGCCACTTATGATTGCTTTTGGTGGTTCACGCTAACCTGTAGTCAAGTATTTCCGAATAGGTATCCTGGTCGGGAGAAGTCATGACGAGAGACCGCAAAGATCTCGGTGCGCGCAAGTTTGTTCGGGTCGGTATGGACAAGCGGGGATTCGTGATCCCGGCGCCCAATGCGCCATGGATCCAGTGTAACATCATCGATATTTCCGAAAACGGCGCCTGCCTGGAAGTTGGCGACCTCGCGGTGCCGAAACTGTTCGGCCTGTCCCTCACCGCGGGAGGCGAGGTCCGGCGGGTGTGCGCATTGATCTGGCGCCGGGGCGGACAGGTTGGCGTCCGCTTCGTTTCCGCCAAGGAGCTTCGGCAGGGCGTTGCGCCTCCAGGCGAAGCCGAATCGACGGCCCGGAAAATGGATGCCTAGTTCTGATTGAATCAGAACCGAGACTGTGATCGGGCGTTGCTACTCACGCTCTACTTTCTTCAGCTCCCGATCGATCCGGAGTTGAACCCGCCGGATGGCCAGCAGGTTAAGCCGCGCTTCGGTCTTGCCGGCCACGACCTTGTCGCCAACGCGAAACTGCCATTTCCAGATACCCGGAGCGACTGCCGTCACGGTGTATTCGACGCCTTTGTAAATCATACAGCAGCCCCGCTACCGGCCCAGCTACTTTCAATCCATTACTTAAAATTGTAAATAGTGTATGATGCACGCACTTAGTGCGGGTGGTTCACGCGCCAAATTGGGCGCGGGAATCAATCCGCAGCAGTGGACCAGTCAGGATGTCGGCTTGCGCGCCGCAGGCTCAAGCTCGCGATTGAACTTAGCGCAGCCCGGCGCGCAGCAGGCAAGGAAACCTCGCGCCTCGGTTCTTTTTTGGTTTCTGCGAGGTTACCCGATCCGGAATCGGCCCGGCAGCCGTAACGTGAATGGAATGAAAAAGTTCCGCCTGGTTGAATGATACCCTTTGCCGCTGGCGGCGGGAACTCATCACCACGCGCCCGCAAATTCCCGGACTGTTCAGAGGCTGGTGTCTTGATCGGCGCACCAAGATCAGGCGGCCAAGAAAAGCACTGCGCCGCTCAAGCGGAGTATGCTCGCTTGGCGGCGCAGGCCTATTCCCCGAGTGATGCAATGTCCCAGGCACAAATTGGTCTGTGCGGAACGAGAAAGGTTCAATCCGCCGAAAGGAATTTTGCAAAACCAGCCGGGATGCTGAACGAGACCTCGCGGCGGACGTATCTGCTACCGAGGGTGGGTGGTCCCTACAGATCTCGCCGTCGTCAGCGAGCTCGCTGCATAGCCCCACGCGGCGCGTCGTTCGCGCTGCAGCCGCTACGGTGCAGGATGTGCGCTCTCGCGCGCCGGCGCATGTGTAGAGCCAAGCTTGCAATCACGAGATTGGAGAGCGCGCGGCTGCGCGAGAGCTCACGCCAGGAGTTGCTGCTTAGCCCGACCGCGATGGAATGGGTTGCCGCGACGGGATGTGGGGTCGGGACGGCATGCTGGGTCTGGACGGCGTGTCCGGCCGCAGCGGCTCGGGCACCCTTGCGGGCTCCGCCGCTCGATTGAGGCACACGAGCCATGTGGCGAGATCGGCATAGAGCCGCTGAAGCATCTGCAGGATGGATTCGTCGGCGAGGGCGAGCTGTTGTTGCATGGCGACGAGTGATAGAGCCATCGCCTTGACGGACGGTTCAGGCGAAACCGCAAGCACGCTTAAAATTGTAAGAGACGGTGCGCCACGTGCTGTTCGGGCTTTGCAAACGGCGACTTTCGCAGACAACGACCGGCTTGCAGAAAGGACGAGGCCGCCAACATGGCGGCCTCGCGAGAGCTAGCCTTTCGGCTGCTCCACATCAGGCGCCTGGGGGCTGGCGTCCGGCGCCTTTTCGCTTCTGGCCGACAGGTCGGCGGCCTTGTCCAGAAAGCCCGCGGCGACATCCGGATCCGTCGCCGCCTTTGCAAATTTCAGAAAGGTTGCCGCCTGTTCCGTCAGATACTTTTTACCTGGCACAAGTTTGGTTCCCCTCACTGCCCTTCGCCCGAAGCGATTACGCGGCAGCGCGCGATCCGTTCCAAACGAAAAGTATAAAAGTGAACTTAACCTGGAGAGAGTGTGAGCGGTCGCAGTCAGGCGACAAAGTCGCCTTGCTCCGCCTGGCTTGCTGCGGCGGCCTCACGCCACGCCGAGCGCCACTCGCTGAGACGCGACACCGAATCGATTCGAGCGGCTTTTCGCACAGCGTTCTCGCCCGGCCGGGGTTTTCGGCTGCTCTCAAATCGCGCCGTCCTTCGCAACGCGGGTTTCGTCTGCGAAACGACGACGCGCTTGCTACATGCGCTGCGCCATCCGTTCAAGGACTGGCGCGAGCGCGACGGTGCGTTCTGCTGGAACCAACACTGGCCGGAGCGCCGTCGCTTCGCGCAACGGCCTCAGGTTCCAGTTCTCAGGAGAGAGCGATGACGATGAGAGCGGCCGCGAGACGCTACGGCCTTACCGGTCGTTGAGCAGCATCAGGCCCCACGACGCGGCTGCCAGCACAGGCACCGCCAACAGCGACGGCCGGCGGCACAGGCCCTCGGCCATCGAGCAGGCAGAGCCGCCTGACCAGCCGTCGCTGTGAGCCATTCCGATGAAGATGATGGAGATTGCAGCAAGGCCCGCTGCCATGAAGATTGCCGAAAGACCAAGGGTACGCATGTTGGACACTCGAAGAAAATTTACCTTGAAATCTTCGGATGGAACCTGAGCCAAATTCTGTTGGGAATGCGACAGTTCCCAGCCCGGAACTGACCAAGAAAATGGCCTGTGATGGTGGCCGACTTGGTTACGCTCCAGGCGTGACGCACAAGTGAATTGCTACTTCGAATTGATCGGGCGCGCGGGCATGCTCGATGCTGCGGATGCGGGCTACGCCTTCAATGTTCGTTCGAGCTGCTCTCTCACTTTTCGCGGAGATACGGCATCGGCATTGTCCGCAGTGTTAGAGTTTGTTCAGGCAATTGGAGATGGCTCGAATGTGGGCATGGATATTCGTCGTCGTTTCACTGGCCTCGGTCCCTCTTGCGCATCACATGGCTCGCACGCGCGGCAGATCGCATCGAACCTGGTTTTGGATCGCGATCCTCTTCGGGCCGCTCGCTCCTTTGATGCTCCTCATTCTCGGCAAGCATGCTGACGCGCCGGCGGCGAACTAATACATCGTCGACCGCGAACCGGGGCGCGGGGCGTGGACAGCAGGAAAAGACGTCGCCTCGGTTGGGCGGCCTTTGACGAGAGCGCTTCGAATCATTGCGCGGCGGCAGCGGCACATCAGATCAGCGAAAACACGAGACGGGCGCGGCGCGTTTCAAACGCCGGCTTTTCGAATTGGACAGCCTTGGTGAGAGCAAAAAAAGAGGCCGACTGAAGCGGCCTCTTTTCATTACTTAATTGTGGGTCGCGATCTTGTCGGCGGGCAGCTTCAGCGCTGCGGCCCGCTCCTCACGATCCCTTTTTCGAAATTCCCGTTCCCGCCGTTCGAAAGCGGCAAGCTCTTCTTCCGCCGCCTGTAGAAAGCGGTCACGCGATTTTAGCGCCAATTGTGTGTGTCCCGTCATCACGCACCTGTGCGTCTGCCCCGACCTTCTACCCAACTTGCGGAGCCGGGGAAAGGTTCGTGACAGTAATATTACGGAGTAGATTGTTGGGCCACCCCTAATGTCACAAAGCTGACCTGACCCTGAGGCGGCCCAAGGACTCATTTGCGGCGACCGGCCCTTTACCTCTGAAGTTGTTAAGAAGTGAAGAGGCCACCAGCCGAGGCAGCCTCGCACCATTGTTTCTTCTGCTCTTCGAGTTTCTTGATCCGGGCGTTGAGACTGATGAACGTCTTCTCGACCTCTTGCTTGTAGTGGCTGAATTGCTGCTGCAGCTTTTCGAGGTCTTCGGTCAACTGACCCATGCTGATCGACATATTCCCCCTCTGGAAGTTTCGTTAGAACACACGCCCCAGTATATGGCCGTTCGGGGTTCAACTCAGGGCGCAGGGGACAAGCAGGGGGACTAGGGGATCAAACGCAGAAACGCGAAAAGAACATATTGCGAACATGGAACAAACGTGGTACAAAAATTCTCATACAAAACATCGAATCCTCCTCTCGCCGCTGTTTGTCCCGCTCGCGAATCCCCGCCATAAGGAGCACGTATTATGTCTGCCACTGCCCTGCGTATCGTTGAAGGATCCTCCATGGATAAGACCAAGGCCCTGTCTGCCGCGCTCTCCCAGATCGAGCGCCAGTTCGGCAAGGGCTCAGTGATGAAGCTGGGCAAGAACGACCGCTCGATGGATGTCGAGACCGTATCGACGGGCTCGCTCGGGCTGGACATCGCGCTCGGCGTTGGCGGCTTGCCGAAGGGGCGGGTGGTGGAAATCTACGGGCCGGAATCTTCGGGCAAGACCACGCTGGCGCTGCATTGCGTAGCCGAGGGGCAGCGCAAGGGCGGCATCTGCGCCTTCATCGACGCCGAACACGCGCTCGATCCGGTCTATGCCCGCAAGCTCGGCGTCAATATCGACGAACTCCTGATCTCGCAGCCCGACACCGGCGAGCAGGCGCTGGAAATCTGCGACACGCTGGTGCGCTCCGGCGCGATCGACGTGCTGGTGGTCGATTCGGTTGCGGCCCTGGTGCCGAAGGCCGAACTCGAGGGCGAGATGGGCGATGCGCTGCCCGGCCTGCAGGCGCGACTGATGAGCCAGGCGCTGCGCAAGCTTACCGCCTCGATCAACAAGTCCAACACCATGGTGATCTTCATCAACCAGATCCGCATGAAGATCGGCGTGATGTACGGCTCGCCAGAAACCACCACCGGCGGCAACGCGCTGAAATTTTACGCCTCCGTCCGCCTCGACATCCGCCGCATCGGCGCGATCAAGGAGCGCGACGAAGTGGTCGGCAACGCCACCCGCGTCAAGGTGGTGAAGAACAAGCTGGCGCCGCCGTTCAAGCAGGTCGAATTCGACATCATGTATGGCGAAGGCGTTTCCAAGATGGGCGAGATCCTCGATCTCGGCGTCAAGGCCGGCCTCGTCGAGAAATCCGGCGCCTGGTTCTCCTATGACAGCCAGCGGCTGGGGCAGGGACGTGAGAACGCCAAGGCGTTCCTCAAGGCCAACCCTGATATGACGGCGAAGATCGAGATGGCGATCCGCCAGAACTCCGGCCTGATCGCCGAGCAGATCCTCGCCGGTACGGCCGAGCGCGACGCCGACGGCGAAGAGCCCGCAGACGAATAAATTTCCGACGCCTTTCCTTTCTCGGGCCAAGGCCCGAGACGCGACAGGCGGGCGCTGCAGACGTTGAGTTGCCGACGTCTTCAGCGCCCGTTTTGTTGTGTGCGTGTGTGTATATCGTCGGAGACTGTAATGAAGCCTCTGGTCCTGACCGGCTGGGTGATGCCGGACTTTACAAAGAATAATTTTGCCGACCTCGCGCTGGATTTGGCTTTTTTCGATTTCATCTGCGGACCGCAGCCCTCGCCGGATGAGATTGCAACTCATCTCGGCCCCCGCACCGCAAGCCACGGCCGACACCTGCCCAACGATGATTTGTGGCGCCTGGATTCGGCGCCGATCAGGCCGTCCCGCAGGCGGTCCGAGGGAGGCGTATCTTGATGCGTCTGATCCTGACAGCGGATTCCTCGAGTGCGGGCGGTGTCGTATCGGCCGGTCACGCCGATCTGGCTATCGCCATCAAGCATCGGATGGTCTGGGGGACGCCGCTTTCCGATGCCGAGCTAGCAGCATTTTTGGCGGAAAGAACTAACCAGCAGCCGGACTGCCACTGGCTCGATTCGGTTCCACCGCAGCGCCTGCAGAACTTCGGCATCAACAATCTCGGATTGATCGAAGTGTGCGAGCAGGCTGATACCGTTGAGCTGTGGATGGGCACGGAGCCGAATGCCCAGCTGGTGCTGATCTGGCTGCTCGATCATCTGAGCCCACGGGCGAAAAGCCTGGGGCTCACGCTGCGGCACGCGGATGCTTCTCTCGGCGAGACCGACCCCGCGCGTCTTGCCGAACGGAATTTCCCGGGCGTTGCGATCAACGACCGTCATTTCGAGATCGCGAGTCTGGCGTGGCGGGCCTTTCGGGCGCCGACGCCGCACGCGTGGTTCGATCTGCTGAGCGAGGATCTGAGCATCTTGCCGCAGCTTCGAAGATGCGTTCTGGAAATGCTCGAAGAGCTCCCCGGAGGCGCCACCGGGCTGGGCGCGTCGGAAATGCGGATTCTGGAATTGATCGCGGCCGGATACGAACAACCGTTCGACGTGTTTCCGCATTACAGGGAGCGCTTTCAGCGTCGCGTGTTCGGCTATTGGGAAGCCGGCGCTATCCTGGAAGCGCTCGCGCTGGCGCAGACGCCGGCTGTTTCGGGCCTCGCGGAGTGGCCGTTCACGCTGGAAATGCACAATGAAGGTGCGCGTTACGCGCGATATAAGGAAAGCCGGCTGGCGTTGACCGAATTCGGCAGGGCAGTCCTCGCGCATGAGGAAGATTTCAGCCGCCACAATCCGATCGATCGCTGGTGGGGCGGCACGCGCCTGACCAACGATCGGCTGTGGCGCTGGGACCCCGTCCTGCTTGTGCCCTAGCGGCGTGGGTCGTGGTAGGATGGGTTGAGCGAAGCGATACCCATCATCGCCCCGCATCCGCGGCAAAAATCGCGATGGGTATCGCTTCGCTCCACCCATCCTACGTCCTGTTGCGATGGATGCCCGGGTTAAGCCCGGGCATGACGAGGTGCCGCGTTGGCGCCGGTCACTCCGCCGCCTGCGCGTAGTCCGCCACCGGCGGGCACGAGCACACCAGATTGCGGTCGCCATAGACATTATCGACACGCCCGACCGGGCTCCAGTATTTGTCGGTGCGCGAGATGCCATCGGGGAAGCAACCCTTGGCCCGGCTGTAGGCGCGGCTCCAGGCGTCGTCGGCGATGTCGTGCACGGTGTGCGGGGCATGACGCAGGGGCGATGCTTCGACCTTCCACCGGCCGGCCTCGATCTCCGTGATCTCGCTGCGGATCGCGATCATGGCGTCGCAGAAGCGATCCAGCTCCGCCTTTGATTCCGATTCGGTCGGCTCGATCATCAGCGTGCCCGGCACCGGAAAACTCATGGTCGGGGCGTGGAAGCCGTAGTCGATCAGGCGTTTTGCAATGTCGTCGACGGTGACGCCGCTGGTCGTCTTCAGGGGCCTGGGATCGATGATGCATTCATGCGCCACGCGGCCTTTGGCGTTCTTGTAGAGCACCGGGAAATGCGGATCGAGGCGGCTTGCGATGTAATTGGCGTTGAGAATCGCGATCTCGGTGGCGCGCGTGAGCCCTTCGCCCGACATCATCAGGATGTAGATGTAGGAAATCGTCAGGATCGACGCCGATCCGAACGGCGCCGCCGACACCGGGCCCACGGAAGCCGGGGCCGCGCCGTCGGTCGCGGGATGGCCCGGTAGATAGGGCGCGAGATGTGCCTTCACGCCGATCGGGCCCATGCCCGGGCCGCCGCCGCCATGCGGGATGCAGAAGGTCTTGTGCAGGTTGAGATGCGAGACGTCGGCGCCGTAATCGCCGGGCCGGGAGAGACCCACCTGCGCATTCATGTTGGCGCCGTCGAGATAAACCTGGCCGCCATGGCCGTGAACGATGTCGCAGATATCCTTGATGTGCTCCTCGAACACGCCATGCGTCGAGGGATAGGTGATCATGACCGCGGCGAGATTTTTGGAGTGCTTCTCGGCCTTGGCGCGGAGATCGTCGACATCGACATCGCCGCGCGCATCGCAGGCCGTCACCACCACTTCCATGCCGGCCATGTGGGCGGACGCCGGATTGGTGCCGTGCGCGGAGGAGGGGATCAGGCACACCTTGCGGTGCGGCTCGCCGCGCGCCTCATGATAGGCGCGGATCGCGAGCAGGCCGGCATATTCGCCCTGCGCGCCGGAATTCGGCTGCAGCGAGATCGCGTCATAGCCGGTGATGTCGCACAGCGCTTTCTCGAGCCGTCTGAACAACACGTGATAGCCCTTGGCCTGCTCGGACGGCGCGAACGGATGCAGACTGCCGAACTCGGGCCACGTCAGCGGGATCATCTCCGAGGTCGCGTTCAGCTTCATGGTGCAGGAGCCGAGCGGGATCATCGCGCGGTCGAGCGCAAGGTCGCGATCGCTGAGCTTGCGCATGTAGCGCAACAGCTCGGTCTCGGAACGGTGCGTGTGGAACACCGGATGGGTGAGGAAGGCGCCGCTGCGTTTCAGTTCCGCCGGCAGCGCATCGCGTGCGCCGGCCTCGATGTCGGCATAGGAGAGCTTGCCGCCGAAGGCGCGCCATACCGCCTCGACGGTCGCAGGCGTCGTGGTCTCGTCCAGCGCGATGCCGAGGGTGCCTTCGCCAAGGCGCAGATTGATTTCTTCGGCGTGCGCGCGGACGACGATCTCGCCTTGTCTGGCTCCCACGTCCACCGTCACGGTGTCGAAGAACACCTCGCTCTTCAATGCAAAGCCCAGCTTGCGCAGGCCTGCCGCCAGCACGGTCGCGCGGCGATGTACGGTGCGGGCGATGTGCGTCAGCCCCTCCGGGCCGTGATAGACCACATACATCGAGGCGATCACCGCCAGCAGCACCTGCGCGGTGCAGATGTTGGAGGTGGCCTTTTCGCGGCGGATATGCTGCTCGCGGGTCTGCAGTGCGAGGCGATAGGCCGGCTGTCCACGCGAATCCACCGACAGGCCGACGATGCGGCCGGGCAGCGAGCGCTTCAGCGCATCGCGCACCGCCATATAAGCGGCGTGCGGGCCGCCATAACCCATCGGCACGCCAAAGCGTTGCGCCGAACCGACCGCGATGTCAGCGCCGAGTTCGCCGGGCGAGGCGATCAGCGTCAGCGCCAGCAGGTCGGCCGCAACGATCGCAAGCGCACCTTTGGCGCGCAGGGATGCGATGGCGGGCCGCAGGTCGCGCACCGCGCCTGACGTCCCCGGATATTGCAGCAGCGCGCCCAGCACATCGGCGTGCTCGAGATCGGTCAGGGGATCGCCGACGACCAGATCCCAGCCCAGCGGCTCGGCGCGGGTACGCATCACCGCCAGCGTCTGGGGATGAACCTCGTTATCGACGAAGAATGCTTTCGCCTTGACCTGTGAGTGGCGCTCGGCCAGCGCCATCGCCTCCGCCGCGGCGGTGCCCTCGTCGAGCAGCGAGGCGTTGGCGACGTCGAGCCCGGTGAGGTCGCAGATCATGGTCTGGAAATTGAACAGCGCCTCCAGCCGCCCCTGGCTGATCTCCGGCTGGTATGGCGTGTACGCCGTGTACCAGGCCGGGTTCTCGAGAATGTTGCGCTGGATCACCGCTGGCAGGATGGTGCCGGAATAGCCCTGACCGATCAGCGAGGTGAACACCTGGTTCTGCGCGGCGAGCTCGCGCATATGCGCCAGCGCCTCGGTTTCGCTCAGCGCGGGGCCGAGATCGAGCGGCGCCTTCTGCCGGATCGACGACGGCAGCGTCTGGTCCATCAGCTCGCCGAGGCTCTTCGCGCCGACGGTCTCCAGCATGGACCTGACGTCGCGGGGCGAAGGGCCGATGTGACGCCGCACGAAATCGGTGGCGGCCTCGGTGGTGGTCTTGAGCGGCGCGTTCATCGATATCTTCCTGAATGTTGTTCGTCATACCCGCCATCGGCGTCATACCCCGCGAAGGCGGGGTATCCAGTACGCCGTGACGTCAGCGGTTGAACCGAAACTTCCCGGCGTACTGGATCGTCCGCCTTCGCGGACGATGACAGCGAGTATGAGGTCGCCGGCTTCGTCTTCATCCTTACGCCGTATGGGCCTTGTAAGCGGCTTCATCCATCAGGCCGCCGAGTTCGCTTTTGTCGGCGATTTTCAGCTTGAAAAACCATGCCTTGCCGGCGGCGTCGGAATTCACCAGCGCGGGCTCTGCGGCGAGCGCCTCGTTGACCTCGACCACTTCGCCCGAGATCGGCGCGTAGACGTCGGAGGCGGCCTTGACCGATTCGACTACCGCGGCGGCCTCGGCCTTCTTCAAGGTTCGGCCGACCTTGGGCAGTTCGACGAACACGACGTCGCCGAGCTGCGATTGGGCGTAGTCGGTGACCCCGATGGTGGCGACGTCACCCTCGATGTGGAGCCATTCATGGTCTGATGTGAACAGCGTGGTCATGAAACTTCCTCTTTGCGAGTTCTGCGTTTGAATCAGCGTTTGTAGGTGTTGGGAACGAAAGGCATGGCGGCGACCTGCAGCGGCAGGCGTTGCCCGCGCACCTCGGCGAAAACCTGGGTGCCGTTGGCCGAAAGCGAAGTCGGCAGATAGCCCATCGCGACCGGCGCATTGAGGCTCGGGCCGAATCCGCCGGAGGTGACCCTGCCGATGGCTTCGCTCGAGGCGCCGTCTGCGAACAGCAGCGCGCCTTCGCGCACCGGCGCGCGGCCTTCCGGCCTCAGGCCGACGCGGCGGCGCGATGCGCCGCTCTCAAATTGAGCGAGAATCTTGTCCGCGCCCGGAAATCCGCCGGCGCGGGCGCCGCCGCTGCGGCGGCTTTTCTGCACCGACCATTCCAGCGCGCCCTCGACCGGCGTCGTCGTGGTGTCGATGTCATGGCCATAAAGACAGAGCCCGGCTTCGAGCCGCAGGCTGTCGCGGGCGCCGAGGCCGATCGGCAACACATCCGCATTGTCCAGGAGCGCCGTCACCAGCGCCTCGGCCTGTCCGCCCGGAACCGAAATCTCGAACCCGTCCTCGCCGGTATAGCCGGAGCGCGAGACGAAGCAGTCGAAGCCGGCCACCTTGCGCGGCCCGCTATCCATGAACCGCATCGCAGCCGCATCTGCACAAAGTTTCGTCAGCACCGCTTCCGCTTTCGGCCCCTGCAGCGCGATCAGGGCGCGATCGCTGAGCGAATCGATGACGCACGTCTCGGAGAGGTGCGCCCGCAGATGCGCCTCGTCCTCGGCCTTGCAGGCCGCGTTGACGACCAGAAACAGATGGTCGCCGAAATTCGCCACCATCAGATCGTCGAGAATGCCGCCGCTTTCATTGGTGAACTGCGCGTAACGCTGCCGTCCCGGCGCCACCGCCACGATGTCCTGCGGCACCAGCCGCTCCAGCGACAGTGCCGCATCCTCGACCTTGCCGGATTTGGGCCGCAGCGCGAGCTGGCCCATATGGGAGACGTCGAACAGCCCGGCGGCGCTTCGCGTGTGCAGATGTTCTTTCAGGACCCCGGCCGGGTATTGCACCGGCATGTCGTAGCCCGCAAACGGAACCATCTTGCCGCCACGCGCGACATGAAGGGCGTGCAACGGGGTGCGCTTTAGGGGAGATTCTTCGCGTGACAGCATCCTGAGGCCCTCAGGGGTTCCGGGGACCAGTCCCCGAAAACCCGAAAGAAAGCCCCATCTGTCGCTGTGCCTGAGAGTATTATCCCGTCGGCGGACGCCTGGGCCAATGTGCCCGGCGTCACTTTCCAGATGCTAGTCCGTCACGCGGTCCGTTTGCCTGAGAGTTTCCGGGGCGGTTGCTCCTTCGGCGCCGGCGCTGAAGCCGATCTCTCCCGACGTGACGTCGTACAAGTAGGAGGGAAACACAGGCCTGCCAAGCCTGTCAACGCAGGCGCGGTATTATCAACGGGACTTGCGCGCCTATCTTGTGTGCTGCGGCAAGCCCATGATCCGCCTGCACAGTTTCTGGACAGTACCGACAGCCTTGTCTAAAAGCGTTCCGCCGGAAGATCGAGGGCGACTTGCGGCCCGGCCCCGGGCTTTTTTCCGATTGGATGAACATGAGCGGCGTCAACGAGATCAGGTCGAAATTCTTGGATTTCTTCGCGAAGAACGGCCACGAGATCGTGCCGTCGTCGCCGCTGGTGCCGCGCAACGACCCGACCTTGATGTTCACCAATGCCGGCATGGTGCAGTTCAAGAACGTCTTCACCGGCGTCGAGAAGCGCCCCTACCAGCGCGCCACCACCTCGCAGAAATGCGTGCGCGCCGGCGGCAAGCATAACGACCTCGACAATGTCGGCTACACCGCGCGGCATCTCACCTTCTTCGAGATGCTCGGCAATTTTTCCTTCGGCGACTACTTCAAGGAGCGGGCGATCGAGCTCGCCTGGA
>Ga0081540_1000498_pt2 | contig 36898 bp, 41 predicted proteins | sample TabmetS2T1R1_FD_71024 | JGI IMG/M metagenome (GOLD analysis project Ga0081540, IMG submission 71024) | Tabebuia heterophylla rhizosphere microbial communities from the University of Puerto Rico - S2T1R1 | ecosystem: Host-associated > Plants > Roots > Rhizosphere ...
CTTGATCACTTCGAGGGTCGATCCTGGCAAGGTCTTCATCGTCACGCCCTGATGACCATGATCGCCTACACCTTCTTGCAACACCGTCGCCTCGCACAAGCGGGGCGGAAAAAAAAGAATCAACGGACCTCCGCCTCAGCCAAGCTTGCCGGCGGTACGCCACGCCATCGTCGATCTCATCCTTCGACCGTCAGCTCAGCGATGCCCATACTGCCGAAAACAAATCCGTGAAAAGCTGCAAATCAATCTGCCAAAGTAGTGCTAGTCTAGGAGCGGGCTAGTAAACAAGGAGGCCGAACATGACCGCAATCTCCTCTTCACCCACCCGGCGCAGCCTCCTCGCAGGATCAGCCGCAACTGGTGCCGTCAGCTTGCTTCCAATACATTTCGTCGCCGCACGCGCGCAATCGAAGCAAGGAGGGTCCCCGCTTGGTACGACCAAAGCCGACGCAATTCTTCCCTTCCGCGTCAATGTCCGGGGTGAAGACCTCGCTAATCTCCGCCGGCGCCTCGCGGCCACGCGCTGGCCCACCAAAGAGCTCGTTGAGGATCGGTCGCAGGGTGTGCAGCTGGCGACGCTGCGGGCGCTCGCCCGCTACTGGTCGACTGAGTACGACTGGCGCAAGTGCGAGGCACGGCTGAACGCGCTGCCACAGTTCACGACCGTGATCGACGGGGTGAAGATCCATTTCATCCACGTCAAGTCCCGGCATGAGAACGCGCTGCCGCTGATCATGACGCACGGCTGGCCTGGCTCGGTCATCGAGCTCCTCGATACCGTCGGTCCCCTGACTGACCCGACCAAGCATGGTGGTACTCCCGACGATGCGTTCCACCTAGTGCTGCCGTCCTTGCCTGGCTACGGCTTCTCGGGCGAGCCGACCGAGCTCGGCTGGGAGTCCGGCCGCATCGCACGCGCGTGGGCGGAGCTGATGGACCGCCTCGGCTACACGCGCTACGTCGCCCAGGGCGGCGACGTGGGCGCCGCGATCACCGACGCGCTGGGCCGCCTGGCGCCAGAGGGCCTGGTGGGCGTGCACATGAACCTGCTCGGTCCCGCACTGTCGCCCGCCAGCCCCATGCCGGCGAACACCCCGGAAGAGATCGCGGCGCGCGACGCTCTCAACGCGTTCAGAGCGACCGGCAGCGGCTACCTCGTCGAGCAGTCCACCCGGCCGCAGACGATCGGCTACGCCCTCCTGGACTCACCCGTCGCACTCGCGGCCTGGATGCTCGACCATGACACCGACAGCTACTACAAGATCTCCCAGGCGTTCCTCGGCGGCCCGCCCGCGGGCCACCTCACCCGCGAGAACGTCCTCGACAACATCACGACCTACTGGCTGACCGGCACCGGCGCCTCGGCGGCCCGGTCCTACTGGGAGGGCGCACGAACCGCCGCGCTCGGGGGCGGTCCGCCTCCGCCGCTCACGCTCCCCGTCGGCTTCAGCGTGTTCCCAGGCGAGATCTTCCAGGCCCCGCGCAGCTGGGTCGACCTGTTCTATCCCAACGTCACCTACTACAACAAGGCCGCCAGGGGCGGCCACTTCGCAGCCTGGGAGGAGCCCGAGCTGTTCGCCGCCGAGATGCGATCCGCCTTCAGGTCAATGCGTTGACACCCGGCAAACCACCCTCATCGACAGGGAGAAGAAGATGGCCATGCAACCGAATGTCGTGCTGATCCACGGCGCCTTCGCCGACGGATCGAGCTGGAGCGCGGTAACCGAGGACCTGCAGTCGAAGGGCTATGAGGTCGTGGCGCCGCAACTGCCCGAGACATCGCTCGCCGACGACGTCGCGCGTCTGCGCCAGGTCCTCGCGTGGCTGCACGGACCGACCATCGTCGCGGGGCATTCCTATGGCGGCCAGGTGATCACCTCGCTCGGCGCCGACGTGGGCGATGTCGTCGGCCTGGTCTACATCGCCGCCTTCGCGCTCGACGAGGGCGAGACCATCGGCGGCGTCAACGCCAACTACCCGCCCACGCCGGCGACCGCGAACCTGATCGTCGACGAGCAGGGCTTCGGGCGTCTGCCGGAAGAGGACTTCGTCGGCCACTTCGCCGCGGACGTCGATCCCGTCAAGGCCAAGGCCATGTACGCCGCTCAGCAGCCGGTGTCGATGAGCGTCTTCGGTGACGTCATGGGCACGCCGGCCTGGAAGTCGGTGCCGTGCTGGTACCTCGTTTCGGCCAACGACGAGGCGATCGCGCCGGATGCCGAGCGGATGTTCGCAAAGCGAATCGGAGCCGAGACGGTCGAGGTGCCATCCAGCCACGTCGCGATGGTCTCCCACCCGGATGCGGTGGTGAAGCTGGTCGAAGCAGCGGCGCGCGCGACAGCCGGCGCACCGGCCTAGGCCCGCGGCCCAGGCACCGACCAGGGTCGACACGGGCGCGAGGCGCGACGAAGGGCGCGATGCTGACAGCCGTGTCGAGGCCATGAAACGAGCATTCGCACTGGTCTTCCTGCGCGACTGGCACCCAGTCCTGCGCGACCCGCTCGACCTCTTCCGGCTGAGCTTCCCGATCGGCGCGCTGATCTATGCGATCCAGGGCGACTGGGACGCCGCGCTGCGGCTCTTCGCCCCGGGAGTGGCCGTGTTCCTCGTGCGGGCGATCGATGTTCCGCGCCCGATCGACTGGGTCTTCTGCGCCGCCATGTTCTTCCAGGGCTGGGGCAACGCCCTGCACCTGTTCAGCAAGTACTGGTGGTACGACAACAGCGTCCACATCACCCTGCCGATGAGCCTGGCACCGATCCTCTACATCGGGTTCTCGCGGCTGGACGTGGTGCCCGAGCCGTCCGAGCGCGTTGGGAGCAACTCCGAGCTCGCGGGCATGGCGCTCATCACGATGTGCCTCGGGGTGACCGCCGCCAGCTTCTACGAGATCTACGAATGGGTCGTCGATCACTGGTTCGGCCAGCACCTGTTCATCGGCGAGACCGACACGATCACCGACCTCGCCGACGGCTTCCTGGGCGCCGCCATCGGCGGGGTGTTCCTGGCCGTCTGGGCGATCGCGCGGTATACGAGCCGCCGGCTTCCCACGCGCGTCGAGAAGAGCGTCCTCGCCACGGCACCCCCGGCGGCTCAGCGCAGGTGAACCGGGTTGGACAGCAACCACATCCGGCCGTCGATCCGAGCCTCCACGCGGTAGACGCCTCGCGCCTCGATGTCGAGGTTCAGCGCCGCGCTGTCGACCTCGTGGATCGGCGCGCCGTCGCGCAGGACGCGGATGTCAGCCGCGCGCGGGAGGCGCACCCGCAGCACGGCGCGGCCCGCGGGCGCCTCCCCTCCCATGGGGACGCTGCCGCCGCCGGCCACCTCAGCCCAGAGCCGAGCCCCGCGCGCCGGGGCTACGCTGGGGCAGGCGAGCCATGCGGCGCCGGAGGCGAGCGCGGCCAGGACGGTCCGCCAGTCCGCTTGCGGGTCGCCGCTCAGGGAGCGCTCGCACAGCAGCTGCGTCTGCAGCAGCCCGAACGTGCGGCGGTGCGACAACGGCGATCGGACCCGGCCGCGCAGCCGGATCCCTGGCGCGTGCCCGTCCAGGCCACCGATCGCCGGCACGCGCCGGCCGGCGGACAGCGTGTCCCACCGGCTCAGGTGATGCGCGGGCGGCCCGCCGGCGACCGCCGCCTCGGGATCACGGATCCAATCGAGGGCCTCACGCGGCGTGGTCCACCCCTCGGCGGCGTCGGTCGTCAGGCTCCACAGCTCGACGCCGTCGCAGCCCAGCGGGTCGTCCAGCGCCGGCCAGCCGTGCGGGAGGACGATGCGGCGGGCAAGCCCCGGCACGAGCATCCGCCCGCCGCGCGAGAAGGGGTGGGCGGCGAAGCCCACGCCCCCGGCCGCGCGCACCGCGGCCGCGATCTCCAGCGCCGAGCGACCGGCGTGCGCGATCTCGCTCGAAACGCCGAAGGCGAGGTAGTGACCCTGCTTGGGGCTGACCTCGGTCCCCACGAGGACGCTCACCCCGTCGTGGCGGCCCTCCCACCCCTCTCGGCGCGCGGCGAGCGAGTCGTGATCGGTCAACAGCACGGCCTCGGCGCCTGCCGCCCCCGCAGCCTCGGCGATCTCGGGCACGGTGGCCGTGCCGTCCGAATAGGTGCTGTGGACGTGGACCACGCACGGCACGTCGACCAGCGTCCTCTCCTGTTCCACGCGCGCATGATGCGACACCCGTGCCCCGGGCGCCTGCATCCGGGGCGGCTACCCTCGATCCATGCCGCTCCGCCGCCTCGCCGCGATGCTGCCCGTGCTGCTCGCCGCGATCGCCGCAGCGTTCCTGCTGCCTCACTCGCCCTCCGACCTGCGCGACCTCGTCGGCGCGGCCGGCGCGGCGGCGCCGGCGGTCGTCCTCGCCGGCTGGGTGGTTCTCACACCTGCGCTCTTCCCTGGGACGGTGCTCGCCGCCGCCGGGGGGCTCGCGTTCGGGGCGGTCGGCGGGACCCTGCTGGCCTCCGGCGGCGCGGTGCTCGGAGGGCTCGCTGCGTTCACCCTGGCGCGCACCGTGGGCCGTGGCCCGGCTTCACGCCTGTCCGAGCGAAGCCCGCGGCTCGCGCGCCTTCAGGCGCTGCTCGAGCGGCGCGGATTCGCGGCGATCCTGGCGGCACGCCTCATGCCCGGGGTGCCCGCCTCCGGTTTGCACTACGCCGCCGGAGTCTCGCCGGTGCGTTACGGCGCGTTCACGGCGGCCATCGCGATCGGCGCGCTTCTGCGCACCACGCCCTACGCGCTGCTCGGCGATGGCCTCGGGTCCGGCTCGGCCATGGGCATCGCAATCGCTGCGGCGTCCGTCGCGATCGGCGCCGGGAGCGCGCTGCTCATCGTCAAACGGCTGTGACTCTCTCTCCTGCGAGATGAAAACCCGCGCTCGCGGCGGGTGTGTATACAGTCGCGCGCGATGCCCAGCGAAGACGCGCTTGACGGGATCCCGCTCTTCGCGGGCTTGACCGGCGCCCAGCGGCGGGAGCTCGCGCCGTGGTTCGAGGAGCAGGACGTCAGCGAGGGCGTGCGCCTCGTCGGCGAGGGGGTGTCCGGCTACGCGTTCTACGTCCTGACCACGGGCAGCGCGGTCGTCACGTCCGGCGACACGACGCTGCGGGAGCTCGGGCCCGGCGACTTCTTCGGCGAGATCGCGATCATCGAAGGCCGCCGTCGCACCGCGACGGTCACGACGACGGCGCCCTCGACGGTGCTGCACATGTTCGGCACCGAGTTCCGCGACCTCCAGGACGCCCATCCGCAGATCGCCGCGAGCATCGAAGAGGCGATGCGCCAGCGCCTCGCCGACGACGGTCGCGCCGGCTGACCTCGAGACGCCTCTCGGCCGCGCCCTGCGGCGCCTCTCGCCGGCACCGGTAAGAACGCCGCGCGCGCGGTCACTGATGGTGCGATGACACCTTCACTCGCGTGGGATCAAGTGACTCGAGCCGACGTGGTGCGCGCGCTGGGCGAGTACGACCGGCTGGGCCCGGAGGGCTTCTTCTCCGAGCACGGCTACGCCCCTACGACGACCTACGAGCTGCTCTGGGACGAACGCCGCTATCCGCCGAAGGCGATCCTCGGGACGGCCTACGAGTTCGCTACAGGCCGGCGTCTTGCCTCGGGCGACTTCGAGGGCGGCAAGAGCGGCGCCGTCAAGGTGCTCGGACGGCTCGGGTTCACCGTCCAGGCCATCCAGCGATCGGCCGGCTAGTGGACGCCGCGTCGGCGGCGGCCCGCCGACGCGGCGACGATGGTGGCCTAGGAGGACCGGGAGCCCGGGAGCTGCCCGAGCGTCACCTGCGCCGTGGCCCGCGAGCCGCCGGGCTTGGTGATCGCGACGCTCACGCGCTGGCCGGGCCGCTTCGTGGCCAGCGCGTCGGCGACGTCCGCGGGGCCGGAGATCCGCTGGCTGTCGATCCGGGTGATCACGTCGCCGGGCGCGATCCCGGCGCCGGCGGCCGGCCCTCCGTGCTGGACCGCGACCACGACCGCGCCGTTGAGCAACCCCGTCGCGAGGTCGACCCCCAGGAACGCCCGATGAGAGGCGACGACATGTCCGTGCTCGATCAGCTGCGTCGCGATGTCGGTCACGAGCCCGCTGGGGATCGCGAAGCCGATTCCCGGCGCGCTGCCCCCGAGCTCGGGATCGGTCGCCGCCAGGGTCGGGATCCCCACCACCTGCCCTGATAGATCCACCAGCGCGCCACCGCTGTTGCCGGGGTTGATCGGCGCACTGGTCTGGACCACGTCCGGCAGCGCGTTGCCACCGGGTTCGTCGACGGTGCGACCGAGCGCGCTCACGATCCCCTGGGTCACCGAGCTGCGCAGACCGAGCGGATTGCCGATCGCCACGACGATGTCCCCCACCCGGGTCTTCCCGGAATCGGCGAAGCTTGCGGCGGGCAGCGATGCGCCGGGGGCGCGCACGACGGCGAGGTCGTCGGGCCCGAAGGAACCCACGAGCGTCGCGGGGTAGGTGCGGCCGTGTGAGTCCGTCACCTCCAGCGGCCCGCCGCCTGCGACGACGTGCGCGTTCGTCACGATGTCGCCCTTGTTGTCGAAGGCGACGCCGGATCCCAGTCCTCGTGGGTTCGAGATCTGCACCACCTGCGGCGTGACCCGGCTGATGACGGTGGTGAAGCTCTGCTGCAGGCCGGTCAGGGTCGGCGAGCTCGGCGCCGCCGCTGACGACGTCGCGCCCCCGCCGCCGCCGCACGCTGCCAGCCACAGGGCACCAGCCACGATCATGGCCGGCGCGGCCACGCGCCTGACGAGTCGCCTCTCGCTCATGCTAGCTCCGAACGTTGGATGCGCCCGAGCGTGGCACCCGAGAGGGGCGATCGAATCAGGAGACGCGTAGTTCTTATCGAGGCGCGGCGTCGAGCCAGCGCATGAGCGCGCCGCGGCCGGCGAGCGTGAGCTCGCCGTCGGCGGTCATCCAGTCGCGCACGCGCAGCTCGCGGACGAGCCCCAGCGCGTCGCTGGGCCCCGGCCCCTCGCCGTGCAGGGCGAGCGCGCTCGTCCCCGGCTCGAGCCGCCAGCGGCCGGAGTCGAGCGCCGCCAGCGCCAAGCCCTGGTCGCCGGTGGGGAGATCCAGCGGGTGCGGTCCGGCGCGCCGCAGCGGATCCTCGCCCGCCACGCGGACGCGCCCGACGACGTCGCCCTGCTCGCGCAGCCACCCGCCGAGCTCATCGAGCCATTGCTTCGCGCGTTCGGCCTCCGCGCTTGCCGTTCGCGCGATCTCGTCGACGTCGATCTCAGAGAGGCGCTCGACCATGCGGCTCGCTTCATCGGCCACCGCTCGGGCGACATCCTCGAAGCTGCTGCGATCCGGATTCTCGTCACTCATGAGCCGATGATCGCACGGCGCGAGCGTGGGCCCTACGGCTCGGGGCTCGGCGCGACCTGCAACACGACCTTGCCGCGGCGCCCTCGCTCGAGGAGTCGATCGAAGGCCGCTTTCGCGTCGGCGAGCGCGTAGGTCCTGTCGATCGTTGGGCGCAGCTCGCCGCGGTCGGCCAGCTTGGCGAGCTCGATCAACTGCGTCCGAGCGGGCTCGACGACGAAGTACGCCGTATCGATCTGCTGCTCGGGGTCGCCCTTCGGGGGCTCGCTCACGATCGAGACGAGCCTGCCTCTCGGAACGAGCAGCGCCGGCGAGCGTTCGAGCAGCTCGCCTCCGGCGGTGTCGAACACGAGATCTACAGGCTCGAGCTCGTCCTCGAAGCGGGCGCCGGCGGGATCGAGGACCTCGTGGGCGCCGAGCTCGAGCGCAGCCTTCACGTTCTCGCCGGAGGCCGTGCCGATCACGTAGGCGTCGTGCGCGCGGGCGAGCTGCACGGCGAAGCCCCCGACGCCCCCGGCCGCGCCGTGGATCAGCCCCCGCTCTCCGGCGACGAGCCGCCCGTGCTCGAAGAGGCCCTGCCAGGCGCTCAGCCCGGCAAGCGGGACCGCCGCCGCCTCGACGTGATCGAGCGCGCTCGGCTTCGGCGCCAGGTACTCCGCCGGCAGGGCGATGTAGTCGGCGGCCGCGCCGTCGCGGTCGAAGCCGCTCAGCGCGTATACCGCGGCGCCGGGCTCGAGCTGGCCCACGCCAGGACCGAGCGCGTCGACGACGCCTGAGAACTCGTACGACGGCGCTGCGGGCAAGCGGCCCTCCGGCCAATTGAGCTCGTTGCGCGTGATGGCCGCCGCATGGACGCGGACGCGCGCCTCGCCCTCGGCGGGTTCGGGCATCGGGAGCTCCTCGCAGGTGAGCGAGTTCGCATCCCCGAGCGTATGCAGGACCAGTGCTCGCATGCGGCCACCTCGTGCCCGCCCGCGGCTACCCGTCGCGTCCGGCCCAGACCGTGACGCGCTCCAGCGGCAGGCCCACCTTGGTGGCGACGAGCCACGCCGCATGGTCCTCGTTCTCGGTCCAGACGTCGCGCACGACGATGACCTGACCGTCGCGCTCGACCGTCCACCCCTCTTGCTCGGCGGCCGCCTCGAGCGCCGCTCGATGCTCGCCCGGGTCGAAGCCCTCGGGCAACGTCACGTCGAACGGCTCAGACCCTTCCGCACGTGGGCGCTTGGCCACGCGACAAGGCTACTCCGGCCGGGCGTGGTCGGGTGCCCGGGGAACTCGTAGTCACCCGGCGCGCGCGTCGCGCGGCGTTACCTTCGCGACACATGGTCATGAACGCGCCGGGACCGCTCCTGTTCGGTCGGCAGGCCGAGCGCGAGGTCCTGGATCGGCTGCTCGAGGACGTGCGAGGCGGCCGCAGCGGTGTGCTGGTGCTCCGCGGCGACCCGGGCGTGGGCAAGACCGCGCTGCTCGAGTCCACCGTCTCCTTGGCGCCGGCGTTCCAGGTCGCGCGGGCGGTCGGCATCGAGTCCGAGATGGAGCTCCCGCTCGCGACCTTGCAGCAGTTGTGCGCGCCGTTGCTCGACCGCCTTCCTCGGCTCCCCGGCCCGCAGCAGCACGCGCTCTCGGTCGCGCTGGGGCTCGTCTCGGGGGAACCGCCCGACCGGTTCCTCGTCGGGCTCGCGACGCTCGGCCTCCTGTCCGCCGCGGCGGAGGAGCAACCGCTCCTGTGCGTGGTCGACGACGCGCAATGGATCGACCGCGCCTCGACCCAGGCTCTCGCCTTCGTCGCACACCGAGTGATGGCTGAGCCGCTCGCACTGGTGTTCGCGTCGCGCAGGCCGGCCGGAAGCTTCCGCGGGCTGCCCGAGCTCATGGTCGAGGGCCTGCCCGACGGCGATGCGCGTGCGCTGCTGGATTCGGTGATCCCGTGGCCGCTGGACGAGCCGGTGCGCGATCGGCTGGTGGCCGAGACCCATGGCAACCCCTTGGCGCTCCTGGAGCTGCCGCGTGGCCTGACGCCCGCGCAGCTGGCAGGCGGGTTCGGCCTCCCGGCCGCCCTGGCCCTCTCAGGGCGCATCGAGCAGAGCTTCCGGCGGCGGATCGAGGCACTGCCGGCCGACACCCGGCAGCTGCTGCTGATCGCGGCAGCCGAGCCGGTCGGCGATCCGGTGCTGCTGTGGCGGGCGGCGCAACGGCTCGGGATCGAGGCAGAGGCGGCGGACCCCGCCGAGTCCCGGGGACTCCTGGAGGGCGGGGAGCGGGTGTGCTTCCGTCACCCGCTCGTGCGCTCGTCCGTGTACCGGACCGCTTCGCGCGCGGAAAGGCGGACGGTGCATCGCGCCCTGGCCGAGGCGACGGATCCCGGCGTCGACCCCGATCGCCGCGCCTGGCACCTGGCGCAGGCGACGGCCGGATGCGACGACCGTGTCGCGTGCGAGCTGGAGCGCTCGGCGAGCCGCGCGCAGGCGCGCGGAGGGCTCGCCGCGGCCGCCGCGTTCCTCGAGCGCGCCAGCGGGCTGACCGTCGATCCCGCGCACCGCGCCGAACGCCTGCTCGCCGCAGCCCAGGCGAACCTCCAAGCCGGCGCGCTGGGGCGGGCGCTCGCGCTCGCCGCCTCCGCCGGCGCCGGACCGTTGGACGAGTTCGCGCACGCCCAGCTCGACGTCCTCCGGGCCCAGATCGCCTTCGAGTCGCGGCGCGGGAGCGAAGCTCCCCCGCTGCTGCTCGCGGCGGGCAAGCGCCTGGAGCCGGTGGAGCCGCGCCTCGCGCGCGAGATCTATCTCGATGCGCTGGGTGCGGCCCTGTTCGCCGGCCGCCTCGCCGGTGCGTGTGGCGAGCGCGAAGTGGCCGAGACCGCGCGCGCCGCATCCGCAGCACCGGACCCTCCGCGGGCATCCGATCTGCTCCTCGACGGGCTTGCGCGGCTCGTCGTCGATGGCCACGCGACGGGTGCCCGGGCCGTGCTGCGCGCGCTGGGCGCCTTCCGCGCCGGCGACGTCTCTCCGGAGGAATCCATTCGCTGGGGCGGGGTCGCGTGCACCGCCTCGGGCCTGGTGTGGGACTACGAGAGCTGGGACGCCATCTCCGACCGGCTGGTTCGGTGCGCCCGCCAGGCCGGGGCGCTGTGCGCGCTGCCGATCGGTCTGAGCACGCGTGCGGGCGTGCACCTGCTCGCGGGAGAGCACACCCTGGCCGGCGCGCTGGCCGAGGAGGTGCCGGTCGTCAACGAGGTGACCGGGAGCCACATCGCGCCGTACGCCGCGCTCGCGCTGGCCGCCTTCCAGGGAAACGAGGCCGAGGCGCGCGCCCTCGCCGAGACCTCCGCCACCGAGGTCCGCGAGCGCGGTGAAGGGTCCGGGCTGGCCTTCATCCACTGGGCGACCGCCGTACTGCACAACGGCCTGGGCCGCTACCAGGAGGCACTCGCCGCCGCGCAGCAGGCCGCGGACGACCCATGCACCTCGTGGTTCGGCAACTGGGGGCTGGTCGAGCTGATCGAGGCAGGCGCACGGAGCGGCAACACCGAACTGGCGGCCGACGCCCTCCAGCGCCTCGAGCCGACCACGACAGCGAGCGGATCGGACTGGGCTGTCGGGGTCGAGACCCGCTCGCGGGCGCTGCTGACCGCCGGGAGCGCAGCCGAGCCGCTCTATCGACGGGCGATCGAGGCGCTCCGGCGCACGCGCTTGCGCGTCGACCTCGCCCGCGCCCACCTGCTCTACGGCGAATGGCTGCGGCGCGAGCGCCGTCGAGTCGACGCGCGCGAGCAGCTGCGCCAGGCCCGCGAGTCGTTCATCGACTTCGGGATGGAGGGCTTCGCCGAACGCGCCCGGGTCGAGCTCGAGGCGACCGGCGAGCGCGCCCGCAAGCGCACCGCGGACACGCGCGACGACCTCACTGCGCAGGAGGCGCAGATCGGGCGCCTCGCGGCCGGGGGCGCGACGAACCAGCAGATCGCCACGCACCTGTTCATCAGCCCCAGCACCGTCGACTACCACCTGCGAAAGACGTTCCGCAAGCTCGGCGTCCGGTCCCGCCATCAGCTCAAGGAGCACCTCATCCAGCCGGTCGCGGGCGCGGCGCCCGCCGACTACGCGCGCTCGTGATGCGAAGCCCGCGCCGCGGACCTAGCGTCCAAGAGGCCGGTCATGAGGAAGCGCATCGAGAAGCGATTGGTGGACAAGCTGGTGTGCGCCTACGTCGAGTGGTGCGAGGCGTGCCATGCCGAGCGTGACGCCTACCGCCGCTGGACGAGCGCCACCGGGAGCGATGCCGAGGTCGCGTTCATGCGCTACACGGCGGCGCTCGACACAGAGGAGCTGGCGGCCCAGGTCTACGCCGGTCTCGTCCGGCGCGTCGGCCGCATCGTCGCCGCCGACCACGATCTCGGTGTTCTCTGGGTGGCTCTCCATCCGGAGACCGGGGGCGACGAGATCTGACGGCCGCGGACTACGCATCGCGTGATTCGAGCCGGCGGCCGTGCGCCTACGGTCCGGCTGCCTTGCTTCGTCATCTCCCACCAGGAGCGCACCGTTGGCCACCCTGCTGCAACGCCTCGCGACCTGCGCCTTCCGTCGCAGGCGAGCCTTCCTCGCCACCTGGCTGCTGATCATCGCCGCGGTGCTCGGCTGCTACGTGGCCGTCGGCTCGGCGATCGACAGCGACTTCACGATCCCCGGCTCGTCCTCCCAGAACGCGCTCGACCACCTGCAGAAGACGCTGCCCGCGGCCGCCGGTACGAGCGCGCAGATCGTGTTCGAGTCACCAGCCGGCACCAGGATCACCGACGCGAAGTACCGCGCAGCCGTCGAGGCCGCGCTGCGTCGGGCCCAGGGCGCGCCACAGGTCGCCGCCGTCGTCGACCCCTTCACCTCCAGGGCCGTCTCCCGGGACGGCCGCAGCGCGCTGGCCACGATCGAGTACACCGTCACCCGCCCGCACCTGCACTCGGACAGCCTCCCTTCGCTGGTCGCAGCAACCAGGCCGGCGCAGGACGCCGGCCTGATCGCACACGTCGGCGGCAGCGCATACGGCTCGGTGTCATCGAAACCGGGCCCGTCGGCGGCGATCGGCGTCGTGACCGCGTTCGCCATCCTCTTCATCACGTTCGGCTCCATCGTCGCGGCCGGCCTGCCGCTGCTGACCGCACTTGGCGGCCTCGCCGTCGGCGTCACCGGCGTCTACCTGGTGTCGAACCTCGCGACCGTGTCGTCCACGGCACCCAGCCTGGCCTTGATGATCGGTCTGGCCGTCGGCATCGACTACTCGGTGTTCATCCTGTCGCGCTACCGATCCGAGCTGACCGCCGGCCGGGCCGCCGGCGACGCGATCGGCGCGGCCCTTGGCACCGCCGGCAGCGCCGTGGTCTTCGCCGGGTTCACCGTCTTCATCGCCCTCGCCGGCCTGACCGTGGTCGGCATCCCGTTTCTCACCGTGATGGGCTTGTCGGCCGCCGGCGCAGTCGCCATCGCCGTGCTCGTCGCCCTCACCCTGCTTCCCGCCGTCGTCGGATTCGCCGGCGACCGCCTCAAGCCCAGGCCCGACTCCCGCGCCGCCCGCCGCGAACGCCCCGGCGCCGCCGCGGTGATGGGCGAGCGCTGGGCCGCACTGGTCACCCGGCGTCCGCTGTACACCGTCGCCGTCGGCGTCATCGCGCTGCTCGTGCTGGCGATCCCGGCGTTGAGCATGCGGCTCGCCCTGGCCGACAACGGCAGCGCAGCCAAAGGCACGACCCAGCGTCAGGCCTACGACCTGATCGCGGCCGAGTTCGGACCCGGCTTCAACGGCCCGCTCACGGTGGTCGCGCAAGCGCATCCCGGCGCCGATCCCGAGACGGCCGCGCGCGCGGTCGCCACGACCGTCGGGGCCCTGCCCGACGTGCTGACGGTGACCCCGCCGCGTCTGGGCACCGACGGCACGACGGCCGTCACGTCGGTCATCCCTCGCAGCGGCCCGCACGACAGCGCGACCGCCGACCTCGTCAAGGCCATCCGCGCCCGAGCGCCGGCTCTCGCGACGACCGCAGGCGCCGCCGTGTCGGTGACCGGTCCGACCGCGGTCGACATCGACGTCTCCGACCGGCTCAGCTCGTCGTTGGTGCCGTTCGCCGCGCTCGTGGTGGGCCTCGCGCTGGTCCTGCTGCTGATCAAGTTCCGGTCGGTCGTCGTCCCGATCAAGGCCGCGCTCGGCTTCCTGCTGTCGATCGGGGCCGCGCTCGGCGCCGTCGTGGCCGTGTTCCAATGGGGTTGGGCGCACACCGCCGTCGGGGCCGCTTCGACCGGCCCGGTCATCAGCTTCCTGCCGATCATCCTGATCGCGGTGCTGTTCGGGCTGGCGATGGACTACGAGGTCTTCATGGTCTCGCGCATCCGTGAGGCCTACCTGGAGACCAACGACCCGTCGCTGGCGATCATCCGCGGCGGTCGCCAGGCGACCCGGATCGTGACCGCGGCGGCGCTGATCATGTTCTCGGTCTTCGCCGGGTTCGTGCGCACGGACGACGCCACGCTGAAGACCATCGCCTTCGGCCTCGGCGTGGGCGTCCTCGTGGATGCCTTCGTGGTGCGGATGACGCTCGTCCCCGCCGTGCTCGCGCTGCTCGGCCGCAGGTCGTGGTGGCTGCCGAGCCGGCTGGCCCGGGTCCTCCCCGACCTCGACGTCGAGGGAACCGCCCTCAGGCAGTCGCCTTCGACGGGACGCACGTAGCGTCCGCGCGCGCCGATCAGTTGCGGCTGCCGCCGAACAGCTGCAGCAGGAACAGGAAGATGTTCAGGACGTCGAGGAAGATGCTCGCCGCGATCGGGACGGCCTGCTGGCTGCCCGCTCGGCGCAGCCGGTTGAAGTCGAGGATCGTGTAGCCGCCGAAGATGACCAGGCCGGCGATCGACCAGATCAGGTTCGCGCTCGGGATCGCGACGAAGATCGCGACCAGGCCGAACGCGAGCAGCGCCAGCAACGCCCAGAACAGGACCCGGTACCACGAGGAGAGGTCGCGGCGGGTCGCGTAGCCGTAGGCGCCGAGGACCGCGACGAACCCGGCGGTGGCGCCGGCGGCCTGCCAGAGCGCCGCGGGGTCGGCCTGCGCGTAGTCGGCCAGGACGGGTCCGAGCGCCAGGCCCAGCAGCAGCCCGAGGCCGAAGAGCAGGGTGATGGCGAGCTGCTCGCGCCCGCGCGCGGAGGCGATGTTCAGGCCGAAGGTGCAGCCCAGGCCGCCGACGAAGGCGAGGATCCCCCACCCCCCGCTGAGGTCGCGCCCGATGTAGGCGCCGAGCGCCAGGAAGCCGAGCGTCAGCGCGACGAGGCCCATGACCTGGCCGAAGACGGCGCGCGACTCGTCGCGGCTGAGCGGTGCGGTTCCGGCCGCGGTGGCGCCGCCGAAGGCGGCGATCTCCGGAGCCTGCTGATCGGGTGCCATCATGTCTCCTCTCTCTGTTTCATGCAGATTGTGAAGACCCCGCCCGCGGAGGGCGGGGTCTTGCACGAGCGCTGCTCACGCGCGGGCGAGCGGCGCGTCGTCGCGCGCGGCGTCGCGGTACGGCGCCAGGAACGCCGTCACGGCCGCCAAGAGCTCCTCGGGAGCCTGCTCGGCCACCCAGTGGGCGGCGCCGGCCAGGACCACGGTCTGCACGTCGTCGGCGACGAGCTTCATCGTCTTGCCGGTCCCCTCGCCTGCGCTCTCGGCGCCTCCCATCGCCAGCACGGGCATGGGCAGGCGGCGCTCCTTGCGCTGCTGGTTCTGGGCGATGGTGGCATTGACCGCGCGGTAGAAGCCAAAGCTGCCGCGCAGGGAGTCGGGGTCGGAGCGCAGGACGTCGAGGTAGTAGTCGACGGTCTCCGGCGGCAGCTTCCTGCTGCCGGCCGACGCGTCGAACTCGGCGCCGAAGAAGATCTCCTCGCGGCCCTCGACGAGCGCCTCGTTGACCTCGGCGGGCAGCTGGTTGAACATCAGGTGCCAGAACCTGGCGTTGAGCTCCGGCGGGAGGAACAGCGGCGGTGAGGGCGAGACGCCGGGCAGGGGCGCCTCGGAGACGATCAGGCGCTCGACGCGCTCCGGGTGATCGGCGGCGAGCGCATACGCGATCGGCATGCCGGTGTCGGTGCCGTAGAGAGCGAACCGCCGATGCCCGAGAACGTCCATCAGGGCAACCAGGTCGTTGGCGACGCTGGCGGTGTCGTAGCCGTCGGCGGGCTTCTCGGACAGCCCGATCCCGCGCTGGTCGATGGCGATGACCTCGAAGTCCCGGGCCAGCGCGGGCATGACGAAGCGCCATGCGTACCAGGTCTCCGGCCAGCCGTGGACGAGCAGCAGCGGCGGCCCGTCGCCCCCGATGACGGCGTGCAGCCGCACGCCGTTGGCGTCGATGTAGCGGCTGGTGAAGGTGTCGGCGAATCCCGCCGGGAGGTTCGGCGCGCCGGAGGCGGAGCCGGGGCCCTCGGGCGTGGAGGATGAGCTCATCGTGGTCTCCCTTCGGAGCTCGTGGCGATCGGTGCTGACGCGCAGCTTGGCCGCCCAGCCCTCGCATCGCGCCCGTCGAGGGCCCTGGCCCGCTCACTGGACCCCGGGGACTGGACCCGGGGTCTACGATCGACGTTGCTCACCGCTGCGCTGCTGCTCGGCGTGGACCGCCTCGGCAACGCGCTTGAGCCGGTCCAGGCGCCGGTCCCACGCGGCCGCCAGCTCGCCGAGCGACCGGGTCGCGCGATCGAACTGCGCCAGATCGACCCGGTAGCGCGTCTCGCGCCCGCTGCGACGGCCCTCGACCAGGCCGACGCGATCGAGGACGACCAGGTGCTTGCTGACCGCCTGCCGCGTGATCGGCAGCGCATCGGCCAGCGCGCTGGGGGTCGACTCCCCGCGCTCGAGCAGGAGGTCGAGCAGCTGGCGCCGCGTGGGCTCGGTCATCGCCGCCACGAGCGTCTCGGCATCGACCGTCCTGCGGGCCATCAGCCGGCGGCGACGCTCCGCTGGCCGGCCGCGTAGACGCGCAGGCGCTCGAGGTGCACGTCCCAGCCGGACCGGTGCTCGGCGTTCTGGCGCTCGCGCTCGGCCTCGGGCCGCTGCAGGCGCTCGAAGCCGGTCTCCACGAGCCGGAGCCGGGTCCCCTCGCCGGCGGGTTCGAGGGTGAACTGAACCAGGAGCGAGTTGGTCTCGTCGGGCTCTTCCCCGTCGGGATGGGCCCAGCGGAAGGCGAGGAAGTGCGGAGGGTCGGCGTGCTCGACGCGCAGGCTGACGGTCGCCGGCGTGCCCGTCGCGCGCTGACGGAAGACGAAGCGCCCGTCGCCGCCCGGGCGGGCGTCCAGCTCGGCTTCGTCGGCGAACCAGGACGCGATGTGGTCGGGCTCGGTGAGGACCGACCAGACGACGTCCATGGGCGCGTGGATCTCGATCTCGCGTTCGATGCGGTCCGCAGGCATGGCGTCTCCCTCGTACGGAATTGCAACCTCTGGTTGCGTATGCTATCCCATTTATACGCAACTTGTGGTTGCGCTTTCAAGTCTCAAGGAGATGCCGTGACACTCGCACCAAGATCCACTCGCCGCGGGCAGAGCCCGACCTGGACGCTCGTGATCGCGTCCCTCGCGCTGATGATGGCCTTCCTCGACGCCCTCGTGGTGACGACTGCGCTGCCGAGCCTCAGGGCCTCGCTGCACGGCAGCCTCGCCGACCTCGAGTGGACGGTGAACGCGTACAACCTCGCCTTCGCGTGCCTGCTGCTGACGGGGGCCGCGCTGGGCGACCGGTTCGGCCGGCGGCGGATGCTCTGCGTCGGCCTCGCCACGTTCGTCGGCGCCTCGGTGCTCGCCGGCTCGGCGTCCACGGTCGGCGTGCTCATCGGCGCACGGGCCCTGCAGGGCGCGGGCGCGGCGATCATGGTGCCGCTGACCCTCACGCTCGTCACCGATGCCTATCCCCCGGAACGGCGAGGGTGGGCGATCGGCATCTGGGGTGGCATCGGCGCCCTCAGCGGCGCCATCGGGCCGTTCGTCGGCGGCGCGGTGGTCCAGGCCGTCGGCTGGCACTGGATCTTCTGGATCAACCTGCCCGTCGGCCTCACGCTGATCCCGCTCGCCCTGCTGCGCGTGCGCGAGAGCCGTGGTGGCCATGCTCGCCTCGACGTGGCCGGCGTCGCGCTCGCCACGCTGGGGCTCTTCGGCATCACCTGGGGCATCGTCCGCACGAACGCGATCGGCTGGGGCGCCACGGAGGTCGTCGCGGCACTGGCCGGCGGGGCGGCGATCCTGGCGCTCTTCGTCTGGTGGGAGACCCGGTCGCGGCACCCGATGCTCTCCCCCGCGATGTTCCGCAACCCCGCCTTCGCCACGGCCAACGCGATCAGCTTCTGCCTGTTCGCGGGCGTCTTCGGCGCCCTGTTCCTCATGTCCCAGTTCCTGCAGACCGGCCAGGGCCGCACCCCGCTTCAGGCCGGCGCCGAGCTGCTGGCGTGGAGCGCGACGGGCCTCCTCGTTGCGCCGATCGCGGGGCGGCTCGCCGACCGCCACGGCAACCGCCCGTTCATGGTGGCCGGGCTCATCATGCAGTCGGCGGGACTGGCGGGCGTCGCGGTGCTCGCAAGCCGCCACGTCTCCTTCGCGGAGATCGGCCCGCTGCTGACGATCTCCGGCGCCGGGACCGCGATGGTCTTCCCCACCGTTGCCAACGAGGTCATGGCGTCGGTGGCGCCGGACGAGATCGGCGTGGCGTCGGGGACGAACAACGCTCTGCGCGAGCTCGGCGGGGTCTTCGGCGTGGCCGTGCTGGCCACGGTCTTCAACCGCCCGGGCGTCTACGCCTCCCCGGACACGTTCGTCGAGGGGTTCCGGTCGGCGCTCTGGGTCGCCGTCGCCTTCTCGGCCGCCGGGATCCTCCTCGCGGTGACGCTCCGTGCACGCCGGCCCGGGCTGGCGCTCGGCGCAGTCGCGTCAGACCAGCAATGACGTTACGCTGGTCTGATGCCGCGGCGGCCGATCATGAGCGAGCGCGACAAGCGCCGGATCGGCGAGGAGGTCGAGCCCGGAGGACGGCCCAAGGCGCCCGGGCGCCTGGAGCTGCTGCAGCGCTTCATCAACACCCACAACCACGACCTCCCGGCCGGCTGGGATCGCATCGCAACGCCACCGAAGGCCGCGAAGTGGCTGCGGGCGAAGGGGCTCATCGCGCGCGGCGATGGCGTCTCGGACGCCGACGTCGCGCGCCTGCGCGAGCTGCGCGAGGCGATCCGTGCGCTCGCGGTCGCAAACCAGGGCGGGCCGTCCGGCGCGGAGGCGACCGGGCGCATCCGCGCAGTCGCCGCGGGCGCTCAGCTCAGCGTCGCGTTCGACGACGCCGGCCGGACAAGCCTCGCCGCCACGCGCCGCGGCGTCGACGGCGCGATCGCCACGCTCCTGGGCATCCTCCACGAGGCGCAGCTGACCGGCGACTGGTCGCGCATGAAGGGCTGCCGGCAGTGCGAGTACGCGTTCTTCGACCGCTCGAAGAACCGGTCCGCGGCGTGGTGCGCCATGTCGATCTGCGGCAATCGCACGAAGAACCGCGCGTACTACCGCCGCCGCCACGGCTCGGACGCATGAGCGACTCCAGCGCAGCGGCTCCGCGCGCATCGACCGGGGCGAGCCTGCGCCTCGGCTCGCGCGGGGCGCAGCGAGCGCTCGCGGTCGCGCTGGTCGGCCTCGCCGCGGTCCTGCCGCTCTTCCTCGACGCGGGTAGCCCCGCGCTGGACAACATGGTCCTCGTCGCGACCTACGTGACGATGGCGCTGGGCCTGAACGTCGTGGTCGGATTCGCCGGGCTGCTGGACCTCGGGTACGTGGCCTTCTTCGCGATCGGCGCCCACGTGACCGCGACGGTCGGGTCGTCCTTCTGGGCCAACGCGGGCGGCGGCAAGGGGATCGCGCTCTTCGTCGGCGAGCCGACGGCGGGCATGCCGGGGATCCACTTCAACTTCCTGATCATCGCCGTGCTGGCGGCGCTCGCGGCGACCGCCGCCGGCGTCCTGATCGGGATCCCGACGCTGCGCCTGCGCGGCGCCTACGTCGGCATCGTCACGCTGGCCTTCGGCGAGATCATCGGGCAGATCGCCTACAACGGCCGCGAGATCAGCCTCTTCGGCGGGTCGCTGACCGCGGGCCCCAACGGGATCACCCCGATCGACCCGATCCAGCTGCCGTTCCTGCGGCCCTTCGGCCCGCTCGACCTGCGCCCCTGGTACTGGGCGGCGCTGACGCTCGTCGCGCTCATGCTGTTCGTCAGCTTCCGGCTGCGCGACTCGCGGATGGGCCGGGCGTGGATCGCCCTGCGCGACGACGAGGAGGCGGCCGCCAGCGCGGGCGTCCCGATCGCGCACACGAAGCTGCACGCCTACGGCGTCGGGGCGGCGCTGGGCGGCCTGACCGGCGCCTTCCTCGCGTCGTACCTGCGGACGGTGAACCCGACGCAGTTCACCTTCTCGTTCTCGATCTTCATCCTGGCGATGGTCGTCATCGGCGGCATGGGCTCGATCTGGGGCGTCGTGCTCGGCGCGATCCTCGTCTCGGAGATCAACAACTACCTGCTGCCGAGCGTGATCAACGACCTGCCGGGCAAGGTCGGCCTGGACTTCGACATGTCGGCCATCGCCTCGGGGATCTACGGCTTCCTGCTCATCGCCGTCGTGCTCCTGCGACCGGAGGGGCTGCTGCCGGCGTCGTCGAGCCCGAGGGTGCGCGCGCGGGCGCGCGCGGGCGCGGGATCGTAGGTCGCGCGCTGCCAGGTGGCGGTGCGCCGGCCGAGGTCGAGCAGCATCCAGAACGCGCCATCCGCGGCCTGGGCGTCGAGCCCGTCCCACCAGCCGGCGCGGGGCGGCGCGGGGGCGCCGACCGCTCCGGGGTTGAGCAGCCACTTGCCGCCGGCCAGGTCCAGGGGCTCGCCGACGCGGATCTTGACGGCCGACGCGCCGGCGGGCGTCCGCCGCCACGCGGCGGCGAGGTGCGTGTGTCCGACGAGCCCGAGGTCGGCGCGCTGGATGGCGAGGCAGGCGCCGGCATTCGACGCCCCGACGTACTCGTGGACCGGATTGCGAGGGCCGCCGTGCCAGCACTGCACGCCCTCGCGCCGCGCAGCCGGCCTGCGCGATCGCATCCAGGCGATGTCGTCGTCGGTCAGGCGCTCGCGCGCCAGCTCGATCGAGCGCGCAGCCGGCGAGCCGGGCTCGCCGAATCGCGACGCGGGCGCCGACCCGGTCGCGCCGTAGTCGTGGTTGCCCATGAGCGCCACCGTGCAGGTCGCCCGCGTGCGCGCCACGGCATGCTCGGGGTCCGGCCCGCCGCCCACCATGTCCCCGAGCGACCACAGGCTCTCCGCGCCGCTGGCCATGGCCGCATCGAGGACCGCGTCCAGCGCCTCCGCGTGCGCGTGCGCGTCACTGAAGACGGCGACGACCATCCGCGAACAGTAGGCCTGCCACGGTCCCCGGCGTGCGTCACCGCTCGCGGTCCGTCGGGGCGTGCGGATAGCGTCGCCCCCGCGGTCCAGCGCACGCAGTCGATCGGGGGTGACATGCACAGGATCCGCGCCAAGCTGTCGTACGCCAACGTCATGTCCACGCTGGCGGTCTTCCTGGTGCTCGGCGGGAGCGCCTACGCCGCGACGAAGCTGCCGAGCAACAGCGTCGGCCCCAAGCAGCTCAGGGCCAACGCCGTGTCCTCGGGCAAGGTGAGGAACGGGACGCTGCTCTCGAAGGACTTCAAGCCCGGCCAGCTGCAGCCCGGCCCGGCGGGCGCCACCGGAGCCAAGGGCGACAAGGGAGACAAGGGCGACAAGGGCGACGCGGGCACACCCGCGACGAAGTACTGGGCACGCATCGTGACCTTCCTCAGCGGCGACATCTACTCGTCCACCGGGACCGTGACCGTCGCCTACGGCGGCGCCACCGGCCAGTACACGGTGGCCTATCCGCAGGCGGTCAACGACTGCTCGACGATCGTGTCGGTCAACCGCGGTATCAACGGCGGCTTCGGTGCCCAGGTGGTCATCCCCAACGTCTCGTACGGCAGCGACAGCACCCACACCAACATCACGTTCTCCGACAACGCGGGCACTCTCACCAGACCGCTGGGCTTCAACGTGGCGACGTTCTGCTGACGCGATCCGGCGTCCGAAGCCCCCGCGTGCGCCGCCGGACACTGGCGGCGTGCGCGGGCTGTGGCCGGGTATGGCCCGGGCAGCCAACCCACAGGAGGGGTGATGCACAAGGTCCGCCGTTCAGCGCTGGCCGCGCTTGTCGTCCTGATCGCGGCCGGAGCGGGCGCCGCGCCCGCCACCGCCGCGAAGACCCGCACGAAGGCCTGGGCGTCGCAGCATCCGCACGGCCCGTCGCCGGGCCTGCGCACCATGCTGCGCGAGATCGATCCCAGCCGGATCCAGAAGGACATCCACGCGCTGGTGGGATTCGGGACGCGCCATACGCTCTCGTCGCAGACCGATCCCCAGCGGGGGATCGGCGCGGCACGCGACTGGATCTACGCGCAGCTGCAGTCATACGCCGCCGCCTCGGGCGGACGCATGTCCGTCGAGCGGCAGTCCTTCGTCCAGCCCCCCGGGCCACGCAACCCCGATGCCGTACCCGTGACCAACCTCGTCGCGACCTTGCACGGCTCCCAGCCCGCATCCGCCGACCGCGTCTACGTCGTCAGCGGCCACTACGACTCGCGCTGCACCGACGTCCTGGACTTCACCTGCGACGCGCCCGGAGCCGACGACGACGCTTCTGGCGTCGCCGCGGTGCTCGAGCTCGCGCGCGTCATGTCCAAGCGCCAGTTCGACGCCACCATCGTCTTCATGGCGGTCGCGGGCGAGGAGCAGAACCTCTTCGGCTCGACCTTCTTCGCCGCACAGGCCAAGGCGCACAACGTCGATGTCGAGGGCATGTTCACCAACGACATCATCGGCAGCTCGACGAGCGACCAGGGCACCCGCGATCCGTTCACCGTGCGCCTGTTCTCCGAAGGCGTGCCGACGAGCGAGACGCCGGCCCAGACCGCCCTGCGCCAATCGATCGGCGGCGAGAACGACGGGCCCTCGCGCCAGCTGGCCCGGTACGTCAAGGAGGTCGGCGAGAACGCGGCGACGGGGATGCACGTGCGACTGGTCTGGCGGCGCGACCGGTACCTGCGCGGCGGAGACCAGATCCCCTTCCTCGAGCAGGGCTACCCGGCGGCGCGCTTCACCGAGCCGGCCGAGGACTTCGCCCACCAGCACCAGGACGTGCGCGTCGAGAACGGCGTGCAGTTCGGCGACCTCGAGCGGTTCGTCGACTTCCCGTACGTCGCGCGCGTGGCCCGCGTGAACGGCGCCGCGCTGGCCAACCTCGCGCTCGCGCCGACGGCGCCGAAGAACGCCAGGATCGATACGACGCAGCTCACCAACGACACCACGCTGACCTGGGACGCCAACCCGGAGCCGGACCTCGCCGGCTACGAGGTCGTCTGGCGCGAGTCCACGGCACCCCTATGGGAGCACACGATCAAGGCCGGCAACGTGAGCAGCTACACCATCAAGAACCTGTCGAAGGACAACGTCCAGATCGGCGTGCGGGCCGTCGACCGCGACGGCTACCGCAGCCCGGTCGCCTTCCCCGTGCCCTCGACCTGAGGCCTGTCACAGTCCGCGGCGTGCGCCTGACCTTCACCGAGCACGCCGCGGGCGTGAGCTGGACCGTGGCCGACGAGACGATGCGGCGCTGCTCGCACGCCCTCGTGACGCGCGCCGGGAGCTGGCTGATCGATCCGGTCGACGCGCCCGAGGTGCGCGAGCGCGTCGACTCGCTCGGCGTGCCGGTCGCCGGCGTCGTGCAGCTCCTGGACCGCCACACCCGCGGGTCCGAGGCGCTCGCCGCCCACTACGCGGTCCCCCACCATCGGCTGCCCGACGCGGTGCCCGACTTCGACGTCGTCCGCGTCGTCGACGTCCCCCGGTGGCGTGAGCGCGCGCTGTGGTGGGACGCCAAGCGCACGCTGGTGGTCCCCGAGGCGATCGGGTCGGCTCCGTACTTCGCCGCCGGCCGGCCTGCCGGGGTGCATCCGGTCCTGCGGCTCGTTCCCCCGCGCGGCGCGCTCGGCGCGTTCGCCCCCGACGTGCTGCTGTGCGGGCACGGCGAGCCGGTCACGAGCGGGGCCGACGCTGCCCTGCGCGAGGCGCTTCACCACGCGCGGCGCGACCTCCCGCGGTGGCTGGTCACCGCCCCGTTCGCGTCTCGCGGCTGAGCGGTCATCGTCCGGACCGAATGCCCGGGACGGCTCTTTCGCGCGGGTACGAGATGGTCAAAGGAGGTTCAGTGATGACCGCAACGCATCCACAAGAGCGGTTCGCGACCCAGCCGCCTCCCGACCAGCAGACGGCCTACGAGTCGGCTCGCTACGAGGGCGCGGTCGGGCGCTTCAGCCGCGGGCTCGAGGCCCGGCCCGATACGCCCGGCCAGCTGCACCGCGGCCGCTACAGCGAAGGGATGGAGCACCTGCCCGAGTCGCCGCGCAAGCGCCACCCGGGGCGCTTCAGCGACGGCGTCGAGCGGATGGCGGAGTCCGAGCCAAAGCTCCACCGCGGCACGTTCGGCGACCGAGCCTAGGCAGCAGCGCTCAGCCGGAGCTCCGCCGCGACCCTGCCGATCCGGTCGCGCAGCCATGCGTGAGCCGGATCGGCAGTCATGCGCGGGTGCCACCACAGCGTCTCGACCAGCGCCGGCAGCTCGATCGGTGACTCGAGCACGCGGATGTCGCCCGTGCGCCGCAGGAACGCCTCGGCGCGCTTGGGGATCAGCGTGACGAGGTCGGTGCCCTGCAGCAGGAACGGAGCGAGCAGGAAGCTCTCGACGCTGACCTCGATGCGCCGGGGAACGCCGAGGCGCGCCATGTGAAGGTCGGGCAGCGCGACGGGCTGGCCGGTGCTGCCCATCGAGTAGATGAGATGGCCCAGCGCCGTGTAGCGCTCGGTGGTCATGCGCCGGCCGACGAGCGTGTTGCCCTCCCACACGCAGCATGCCCAGCGGTCGTCCCACAGCCGCAGCGACTCGAGGTCGACGTCGCCCATGATCTCCGGCGGCTCGATGACGAGATCGACGTCGCGGTCGACGAGCGCCTGCCCGGCGTCGCCCAGGCGCGGCAGGACCTCGACGAGCACGCCCGGAGCCTCGGCCGCCAGCGCGCGCACGAGCGGGCCGATGAGCATCAGGACGCTGTAGTCCGAGCAGCTCAGCCGGAACGACCGGCGGTCGCTGGCCGGGTCGAACTCCGCCGGGGCGTCGAGCGCCGAGCGGATGAGCTCGAGCGCCTCTCGCACCGGGCCGACCAACGCCTCGGCGCGGGCGGTCGGCACGAGGATCGCACCCTGCCGCACGAGCAGCGGGTCGTCGAACAGCCGGCGCAGCCGTGCGAGCGCGTTGCTCATGCCCGGCTGGCTGAGCCCGACCCGGTGCGCGGCGCGCGTGACGCTGCGCTCGCTGAGCAGGGCGTCGAGCGCCACGAGCAGGTTGAGGTCGAGGCCGCCGAGGTTCATTGCCCGCGTGAATCTCGTGCATCACGAAATTCAGTTGGCACATGGTCTCAGGCGCGTCTAGCGTCGCGCCATGTCCGACGAGGAAGTGCCCGTCCTCATCGTCGGCGGCAGCCTGATCGGGCTGACGACCGCGATGCTCCTCGGCTACCACGGCGTGCCCTCGCTGTCGGTCGAGCGCCACGCCGGCACCGCGATCCACCCGCGCGCCGGGCACTTCCAGCTCGGGACCACCGAGCTCCTGCGCCAGCTCGGGCTCGAGGAGCGCGTGCGCGCGAAGTCGCTGGAGATGTACAGCGCGACCGGCGGCATCGTCGCGGTCGAGTCGCTCGCCGGCCGCGAGCTGGCGACGTACGTCAAGGAGCTCAACGAAGGCGTCGAGGGGTTCAGCCCGACCGTCCGCGTGTTCATCAACCAGGACGTGCTCGAGCCGATCCTGCGCGATCGCGCGCTCGAGCTCGGCGCGGCCGTGCGCAACCGCACCGAGGCCGTCGCGCTCCAGGACGACGGCGACGGCGTCACCGTCACGCTGCGCGACCTCGACTCCGCCGACGAGCGGCGCGTCCGCGCGCAGTACGTCGTCGCCGCCGACGGCAACCGCAGCCCGATGCGCGGCCGCCTCGGCATCGGGATGCTGGGCCACAGCAACCTCTCGCGCAGCATCACGATCTACTTCCGCGCCGACTGCGCCGAGCTGCTGCGCGACCGCAACCAGGGCGTCATCTACGTCCACAACCCCGAGCTGCGCGGCTTCTTCCGCCTGGACCGCACCGGCGGCAACGGGTTCCTGGTCATCAACACCGTCGGCGAGGACGTCACGCAGGACTCGGCCATCGACGTGCAGTCCGGGCTGACCCCGGAGCGCGCGCTGGGCTTCCTGCGCACGGCGATCGGCACCGACATGCCCATGGAGCTCGTCGACGTCGCCAACTGGCAGGCCGAGGCGACCTGTGCCGAGCGCCTGCGCGAGGGCCGCGTGTTCCTCGCCGGCGACGCCGCGCATGTCGTGCCCCCCAACGGCGGCTTCGGCGGCAACATGGGCGTCCAGGACGCGCGCAACCTCGCCTGGAAGCTGGCGGCGGTCGTCAAGGGCGAGGCCGGCCCGGCGCTGCTGGACACCTACGAGGCCGAGCGCCTGCCGGCGTGCGCGCTCAACGTCGAGCAGGCCTACACGCGCTATGCCACGCGGGTCGTCCCGGAGCGCGGCAGCGACGACGTCCAGCCGCCTGTGGCCGACATCGAGCTCGAGATCGGCCTGGTCGTGCGCTCGCCGGCGATCGCCTCCGAGGACCCCGACGACGGCGTCCTGCACCTGCACCCCTCCGAGGCCGGTGGCCGGCCCGGGACGCGCGCGCCGCACGTCATGCTGGCCGACGGCAGCTCGACGCTCGACCTCGTGGGGCCGGAGCTCGTCATCCTGCGTGCCGCAGGCGACGGCAGCGACGACTGGGCGCCGCCCGGCGCGCGCTCGCACGTCGTCGACGCCGGCCCCTTCGCCGGCGCCTACGGCCTGTCGCCTGGCGGCGCAACGCTCGTTCGCCCCGACGGCGTGATCGCCTGGCGCTCGCGCGGTCCCGCCGGCCGCGAGGACCTCGCCGGCGCAGTCGCGACCGCGATGGCGCGCGACGCCTAGGCCCGGCGGGCAGCGCCCAGGATGTGTGGGATGCTGGGCTCGAGCGCACCGGCGCGGAAGCCGAAGCGCTCGCAGCGCTCGATCCTGAACCCGGAGGCGCCGATCGCGGCGGCGGTGTCGCGGGCGACGTGACACCCGCCGCAGAGCGAAGGCCACAGCCGGCTGGCGTCGGCGAGCTGGAGGATCGCGCGCAGCGGCTGGCGCTCGGCGACGACGTGCTCGTAGAAGCGCAGCTCGCCGTCGGGGCGCAGCACGCGGCGGATCTCGGCCAGCGCCCTACCCTGGTCGGGGACGCTGCAGAGGACGAGGCTTGCGACCGCGGCATCGACCTCGCCGTCGGCCAGCGCCAGCGCCTCGGCGGTCCCGGCGATCACCTTCACGCGCACCGGCGCGGCCGAGGCCGCGCGCTCGGCGGCGTCGCGCAGCGTCGGCTCGGGCTCGACGGCGACGACCTCGGTCACCGTGCCCGGGTAGTGGGCGAAGTTCAGCCCGCTGCCGGCGCCCACCTCGACCACCCGGCCGGCGAGTCCCTCGAGCAGGCGGCGGCGGTGGTCGGCGGCGCCGCGGCGGTCGGCGCGCTCGCCGGCGCTCAGGTACATGCGCGCGAAGCGCGGGCGCGGGATGTCGGTGCTCACGCGTCGCATTGTCGCGATTGCGGCCCGCGTGCCGGCTACAATGAACGGTGCCGGGGGGCAGTATCCCCGAACGGATGTCGCTCGTCAGGACGGCCGAAAGGCCCGGGCGCATCGGCCCTCTCAACAGGGCGGGAGAGACCTTCGGCTGGACGTCAACCACGACGCTCAGTCGAAAGGAGACTCGAGCATGGTCATCACGGCGACACGACTCGCCACCAAGGCCCGCACCTGGCTGCTGATCGCCGGCCTCACCGGGCTTCTCATCGCGATCGGCGGCGCCATCGGCGGCGGCTTCCTCTACGCCTTCGCCGCCCTCGCCGTCGTCATGAACCTCGTCGGCTACTGGTTCTCCGACAAGCTCGCGCTCAAGGCGAGCCGGGCCAGGCCGCTCGAGCCCGGCGAGGCGCCGGGCCTGACGCGCATGGTCGACGACCTCGCCGCCCGCGCCGGCGTCCCGGTGCCGCGCCTGTACCTGATCGGCTCCGAGCAGCCCAACGCGTTCGCGACGGGTCGCAACCCGGGCCACGCCGCGGTGGCGGTCACCGAGGGCCTGCTGAACCACCTGCCGCCCGAGCAGGTGCGCGGCGTGCTCGCGCACGAGTTCGCGCACATCAAGAACCGCGACATCCTCGTCTCGTCGATCGCGGCGATGGTGGCCGGCGCGGTGTCGGCGATCGCCAACATCCTGCAGTTCTCGCTGCTGTTCGGCGGCGGCGATGACGACGACTCCGGCGCCGGCCTGTTCGGCACGCTGGCGATGATCGTCCTCGCGCCGATCGCCGCGATGCTGCTGCAGCTCGGCGTCTCGCGCCAGCGCGAGTTCCTCGCCGACGCCACCGGCGCGGAGATCCTCGGCGTGGCCGCTCCCCTCGCCGATGCACTCGAGACCCTCGAGCGCGGCACGCGGCTGCTGCCGATGAGCGTCAACCCGGCCACAGCCTCGCTGTACGCAGCCAACCCGCTGCCGCGCGCCGGGCTGTCGTCGCTGTTCATGACCCACCCGCCGACGGCCGAGCGGGTGCGCCGGCTGCGGGCGCTCGACGCGGCGGTTGCGCCGGGGCTCGCCATGGCATAACCAACAGGGATGGCATCCACCACAGTGACCGCAGACGGACGCGCACGGCTCCTGGCCGACGGCAGCCAGATCCCGCTGCTCGGGCTCGGGGTCTGGCAGGTGCCCGACGGGCCCGAGTGCGTCGATGCGGTGCGCTGGGCGCTCGAGCTCGGCTACCGCCACATCGACACCGCCCAGGCCTACGGCAACGAGGCGAGCGTCGGCCAGGGGCTGCGCGAGAGCGGCGTGCCCCGCGAGGAGGTCTTCGTCACCACGAAGTTCTATCCCGCGCGCCGCGACCCGGCCGCCGAGCTCGAGGGCAGCCTGCGGCGCCTCGGCGTCGACCAGGTCGACCTCTACATCATCCACTGGCCCGCCGACGGGCCGACGTGGGCCTGGCCCGGCATGGAGCAGGCGCGTGAGCGCGGCCACGCGCGCTCGATCGGCGTGTCGAACTTCAACGCGGCTGAGCTCGATGCCGTCCTCGAGGCGGCCGACGTCCCGCCGGTGGTCGACCAGGTGCAGTTCAGCCCGCTGAAGTACCGCCGCGGGCTGCTCGAGCACGCCGAGGAGCGCGGTGTGGTGCTCGAGGCCTACAGCCCGCTGGGCACCGGCCGGCACCTGGCGGACAGGACCGTGCGCGAGATCGCCCAGCGCGTCGGGCGCACGCCTGCGCAGGTGCTGCTGCGCTGGGCGATCCAGCTCGACCTGCCCGTCATCCCGAAGTCCACCCGCCGCGAGCGGATCGAGGAGAACGCGCAGATCTTCGACTTCACGCTGTCCGACGAGGACATGCAGGCGCTCGCCGCCCTCGACGAGACCGGCGGCACCAACCGCGCCCTCGAGCGCAGGTGGTGGTAGCTAACCCGCGACCGGCACCGCGCCGACGGCGGTCTGGATCAGGCTCACGACGTCGTCGGGATGGGACACCATCGCGACGTGGTTGCTGGGCACCTCGACCGTCGTCGCCCCCATCCGAGCGGCGAACTGGCGCTCGGCGTCGGGCGGGATCGCCTGATCGCCCTCGGCGACGAGGAACCACGACGGCAGCGCCTTCCACGCCGGCACGTCCATGACCTGGGCCAGCGCGTTGCTGTGCAACGGCTGCTGGACGGCATGCATGGCCCGCGCCTTCACCGGGTCGACGTCGGCGGCGAAGTGGCCGACGAAGTCGTCCTCGGGCAGCCAGGCAAAGCCCTGGTCGTCGATGACGAGGTGGGCGAGCGCCGGCGTCGGAGGGCCCTGCTCGAGCAGCGCGCCGATCGACTCGCCCTCGTCGAGGCCGAAGCCCGCGATGTAGACGAGCCCGACGACGTTGGGCGCGTCCTCGCCGAGTGCGGTGATGATGTGGCCGCCGTAGGAGTGGCCGGCCACGATCGTCGGGCCGTCTTGGAGGCCGAGCACGTGGCGCAGGCGCGCGACGTCGTCGGCCAGCGCGGTCAGCGGGAACTGCGGCGCGGTCACCTTGTGGCCGGCGGCCTGCAGGCGCTCGATGACGGCGCTCCAGCTGGAGCCGTCGGCCCAGGCGCCGTGGACGAGGACGAGATTGGGCGAGGCGTCGGTCATGGAGGTCCTTCCTGTGGGAGCGGAGCCGCGAACCTACTCCCGCGCCGCAGAGCGATGGGTCCATCCGGTGAAACCTAGGCGCCTTGTCTGCGCAAGCTCGCCTTGCCGCGCTCCAGCGCCGAGTGAGAGGATTGCCCCGATTCCCGATCAGCGATCAAGGGGGAAATGACGATGGCTCTGACGGTTCTGACGATCGGCGACACCGCGCCGGACTTCGAGGCAGAGACGACCGAAGGCCCGATCAGGTTCCACGACTGGGTCGGCGACTCGTGGGCGATCCTCTTCTCGCACCCGCGCGACTTCACGCCGGTGTGCACGACCGAGCTCGGGTACATGGCCAAGATCCAGCCCGACTTCGAGAGCCGCAACGTGAAGATCATCGGGCTGTCGGTGGATCCGATGGACAACCACGAGCGGTGGCTCTCCGACATCGAGGAGACGCAGGGCACGCGCCCCAACTACCCGATCATCAGCGACGCCGACTTCGAGGTCTCGAAGCTCTACGGCATGCTGCCCGGCGACGTCGAGGGCGATGCGACGCAGCGCACGCCGGCCCAGAACCAGACGGTCCGCAACGTCTTCGTCATCGGGCCCGACAAGAAGATCAAGCTCATCCTCGTCTACCCCATGACGACCGGGCGCAACTTCGACGAGGTCCTGCGCGTCATCGACTCGCTGCAGCTGACGGCCACGCACCGGGTCGCCACGCCGGTCAACTGGAAGCAGGGCGACGACGTCATCATCGCCGGCTCGGTCTCCGACGACGAGGCCCGCGAGATCTACCCCGACGGCTGGGAGTCGCCGCGGCCGTACATCCGCATCGTCCCGGCCCCGGCCGGCGACTAGGGCCCCGCCGACGCGAGGCGGTCGAGCAGCTCGGCGAGCCCGTCGGGATCCTCGGCCATCGGGAAGTGGCCGCCGGGGATCTCGATCGGCTCCAGGCCGAGCCGATCGCGAGCCACGGCGCGTTCCGACGCCGGATCGAAGAGCTCGTCCTGCAGCGCGATGACGACGACGGCGGCCTGCGGGCGCATGCCGCGCGGCCGGCCGCCCGCGGCGGGCGCCATCGGCCGCAGGTGATCGGCGAGGCGCGCGGCCTCGCCGGGATCCAGGCGCGCGTAGAGGGCGGCGAGCGCCTCGTCGCGCTGCCAGGCCGACGTGCCGTCGGCGCCGGTCGGCGGCCACGGGAAGCCGTCGCGCAGCGGGCCGAGTCCCGGGCACAGCTGGACGAGGAGCGAGCCCTGCCGGACAGCCGCGACGGCCGGCGCGTAGCCCGCCCCCATCGAATGGCCGACGACGACAACGGGATCCGCGAGCGCCTCGGCGGCCCGCAGCGCGGGCGCGATGCGCTCGTCGAACGTCGTCGCGGGATCGTCGAACGGCAGGTCGGGCGCGACGACCGCGTGGCCGGCCGCGCGCAGCGGGCCGATGACCCGGTCCCAGCACGCCGCGTCGTGCCACGCGCCGTGGACGAGGCAGAAGGTCGCCACCCCCTACGCGTCCACCAGCTCGCGCGCGCCGTTCCCCAGCGAGCGCCGGTCGCCGGCCGACGCCCACCGCTCGCGGACCCTCCGCTCCCAGTCCTCGCTCGGCACCCACGCGAGGCTAGCGACTGGCCAGCGGGTCCCGCAGCACGCCGCCGGTGACCGCCTCGCCGGGCTCGTCGATCGTGCCGGCGAGCACCTCGACGGGGACGCCGTCCTCGAGCGCGCGGCCCTCGTCGCGCACGACGAGCACGCCGGGCTCGTCGCCGACGCGCACGTTCACCGCCGGGCGCCCGCCGACCTTCATGTACGGGCCCACGAGGCGCACGCGCGCGACGCCCTCGGGCCCCTCGAGCTCGAGCTCGCCGAACAGCGCGACGTGCTCCTCGTGGTGGCGCGCCCAGTCGGGACCGGCCGGGTCGGGGTCGCCGGCCAGGAGCGCGTCGAAGGCCTCGAAGCACGCCTCCCAGCCGGCGGCGTCGCGCGCCTCCTTGCCAGGCTCGTGCGCGAAGGAGTGCGAGAAGATCAGGCGCGTCGCGTCGCCCTCGCCGGAGAGCTCGAAGCGCAGCACGTCCTCGCCCCAGGCGAACGCGAAGACGCTCGGCGGGTCCCACTCGAGCACCTCGCCGGGCCAGGCGTCGAGCCCGTGGCGACCGCCGAAGTCGAACTGCATCGGCGCGCCGGCGCGCGGCTCGTAGATGACCGCGGTCGGGAACCACTGCACGAGCTCGTCGGGGTCGGTCACCGCGCGCCAGACGCGCTCGCGCGAGTGGGCCAGCACGCGATCGAAGCGAAGCGTGCTGCGGCCGTTGCCGATGTCGAGGGTGGCGGTCATCTGGAGCTCCTCTCGGGAGGATCGGGGTTCGCGTCGAGGTGCGCCTCCAGCGCGTCGAGCCGGCTCTCCCACAGGCGCCGGTAGGGCGCCAGCCAGGCGTCGAGCTCGGCCAGGCCCTCGGGCCGCAATCGGTAGACGCGGCGCTGGGCATCCGGGTGGACGTGCACGAGGCCGGCCTCGCGCAGGACGCGCAGGTGCTTGGAGGTCGTCGGCTGCGTCGCGCCGAGCTCGCCCACGAGCTGGCCGACCGAGCGCGGCGCCTCGAGCAGCAGGTCGAGGATCTGCCGGCGGGTGGGCTCGGCGAGGACGGTAAGCACGTCGGAGGGCGGCACGCGACATCGAATATGCCACATACGGCATGTACGCGTCAAGGCATATTCGCAGGGTGCCGGAGGGCGCCACGCGCGGAGGCGGCCCCCCAGGCAGATTCTGGTGAAGAATGCCGCCGACCACCAACGTTGCGGAGGAGGACGATGGCCAGGCCAGTCACCTTGTTCACGGGCCAATGGGCGGACCTGACGCTCGACGACCTCGCCGCGAAGTGCGCGGCATGGGGCTTCGACGGGCTCGAGCTCGCCTGCTGGGGCGACCACTTCGACGTGCGCGCCGCGCTCGATGACCCGGCGTACTGCACCGCCAAGCGCGAGCTGCTCGACCGCCACGGGCTGAGCTGCTGGGCGATCGGCAACCACCTCGTCGGCCAGGCGATCTGCGACCCGATCGACGAGCGCCACCGCTCGGTCCTGCCGCCCGACGTCTGGGGCGACGGCGAGCCCGAGGGCGTCCGCCGGAGGGCCGCCGAGCTCATGAAGGACACCGCCCGCGCTGCCGCCCGGTTCGGCGTCACCGTGGTCACCGGCTTCACGGGCTCGCCGATCTGGCACATGCTCTACTCCTTCCCGCCCAACGACTGGGCCGAGATCGAGCGCGGCTACGAGCAGTTCGCCGAGCGCTTCAACCCGATCATCGACGTCTTCGACGCCGAGGGCGTGCGGTTCGCGCTCGAGGTCCACCCCACCGAGATCGCCTACGACTTCGGGACGACCCGCAAGACGCTCGACGCGATCGACAACCGCCCCGGCTTCGGGATCAACTTCGACCCCAGCCACCTGGAGCACCAGTTCCTGGACTCGCCCGCCTTCATCGCCGAGTTCGGCGACCGGATCTACCACGCGCACGTCAAGGACGCCAAGCGCCACCTCGACGGCCGTTCGTCGATCCTCGGCGGCCACCTCGACTTCGGCACCCCCGGCCGCGGATGGGACTTCGTCTCCCCCGGCCACGGCGACGTCGACTTCGAGGCGATGATCCGCGCGCTCAACCGCGTCGGCTACGACGGGCCGCTGTCGATCGAGTGGGAGGACTCGGGCATGGACCGCGACTGGGGCGCGCCCGACGCGCTGGCCTTCGTCCGCCGGACCGACTTCGCGCCGTCCGCGGTCGCGTTCGACGCGGCGTTCGCCAAGGAGGCGTGATGTCCGCGTTTCAGAGACCGCCAGGGGACCCGCCTCAGACGCCCACGTGGGCGTCTTCGGCACCCCATACGCAGGGCGATCCGCGCGGGGGCGGCGAGGTCGCCTCGATCGGCGTCGGGATGCTCGGCTACGCCTTCATGGGCAAGGCGCACGCCAACGCCTACAAGACGCTGGCCTACATGACCTGGCCGCCGCCGCTGACGCCCGAGCTCGTGGCGATCGCAGGGCGCAACGAGACCGCGGTCGCCGAGGCCGCGCGACGCTACGGGTTCGCCAAGTACGTCACCGACTGGCGCGAGCTGGTGAGCGACCCGGGGGTGACGCTGTTCGACAACTCGGGCCCCAACGACCTTCACGCCGAGCCGACGATCGCGGCCGCCGAGGCGGGCAAGCACGTCATCTGCGAGAAGCCGCTCGGGCGCGACGCGGCCGAGAGCTACGAGACGTGGCAGCGCGTCGAGGCGGCGGGGGTCAAGCACATGTGCGCCTTCAACTACCGCTTCGTCCCCGCGGTCCGACTGGCGCGGCAGATGATCGAGTCCGGCGACCTCGGCGAGATCCGCCACTTCCGCGCCTCCTACCTGCAGGACTGGGGCGCCACGACCGAGGAGGTCTGGCGCTTCGAGAAGGCGGCGGCCGGCTCGGGCGCGCTGGGCGACCTCGCCGCCCACGTCGTCGATCTCGCCCGCTACCTCGTCGGCGAGATCGACACCGTCTCGGGCGTCGCGGCGACCTTCCAGCCGGGGCGCGAGGTCGACGACGCGGTCGAGGCGGCGGTCGTCTTCGAGGGGGGCGCGGTCGGCACGATCGAGGCGACGCGCTTCGCCACCGGGCGCAAGAACGCGCTGCGCTGGGAGATCAACGGGAGCAAGGGCTCGATCGCCTTCGACCTCGAGCGCCTCAACGAGCTGCAGGTGCACTTGGAGGCGACGACGCCGGGCCCCGCCGCGCAGGGCTTTCGCACCGTGCTCGTCACCGAGGCCGACCATCCGTTCTGGGAGTTCTGGTGGCCGCCGGGACACATCATCGGCTGGGAGCACACCTTCGTTCACGAGATCCATCACCTGCTCGCGGCGATCCGCGACGACAGCGACGTCGCGCCCTACGGAGCGACGCTGCGCGACGGCTATCGCGCCGCGGAGGTCTGCGACGCGATCCTGCGCTCGTCGGAGTCGGGCGCGCGGGAGACCGTGGGATACCGCGGCTAGCCGGCGTCGAGCAGCGCCCGTGCCTCGGCGCGGCTCTCGACCACGTCGAGGATCGCGTCGAGGCCGGTGATCGAGAGCGTCCGCGCGATCTCGTCGCTGGTGTTGACCAGCACGATGCGCCCGCCGCGCCGCTGTGCGCGCCGGTGGGCGGAGAAGAGGGTCGAGAGCGCCGTGGAGTCCAGGAAGGTGCTCCCGGTGACGTCGACCACGACGCGCCCGTCGGCTCGATCGATGGCGTCGAGCAGTCGCGCCTTGAGGTCGGGGGCGGCGTAGAGGTCGACCTGGCCCTGCACGTGGACCACGAGCCCGCCGCTGGCCATCCTCTCGGCGGACACGCTGAACTCTGCGGTCACTGGCACAAGGGTACGGGAGCGGGCCGGTGGGCACGATCCATCAAGCCAGTTTGATGTATCGTCCCGGACGTGGCCAGCACGGCGACCGCCTCGCCACCGGGCTTCCTCCGGGCCGCGGCACACCCGCTGCGCTGGCGACTGCTCGCTGAGCTCGCCTCCAGCGACCGTCACGTCCGCGAGCTGACGGAGCTCCTCGGGCGGCCGCAGAGCCTCGTCTCCTACCACCTCGGCCGGCTGCGGGCCGATGGGCTCGTGTCCGCGCGCCGCAGCTCGTTCGACGGCCGCGGGACCTACTACAGCCTCGACCTCTCGCAGTGCGAGGCGCTGCTGGCCTCGACCGGAGCAGCGCTTCATCCCGGGCTGCGGCTCGCGCCGGCGGCGGCGACGCGGCCCCCCGCCCGGGCGAGGACCCGCGTGCTCTTCCTCTGCACCGGCAACAGCGCGCGCTCGCAGATGGCCGAGGCGCTGGCCGCCGAGGCCGGCGAGGGCGCGATCGAGGCGGCCAGCGCGGGGAGCCACCCCAAGCCGCTTCACCCCAACGCCGTGCGGGTGATGCGAAAGCGCGGGATCGATCTGCGGGGCCGGCGCTCCAAGCACCTCGACGAGGTCGCCGACGGCGGCTTCCGCTACGTGGTCACGCTGTGCGACCGCGTGCGCGAGGTCTGCCCGGAGCTCCCCGGCGCCCCGGTGCGGATGCACTGGAGCATGGCCGACCCCTCGCGCGACGGGGGCGACGACGAGGCGACCTACCCCGCGTTCGAGCGCACCGCCGCAGAGCTCGAGCGCCGCATCCCCTACCTGCTCGAGCGCATCCGACACGAGGAGGACAACCGATGAAGAACGACGATCTGGTCAGCGTCCGCTACCTCGTCGACGACGTCGACGCGGCGCTGGCCTTCTACACGACGCACTTCGGCTTCAGCGTGATGTCCAACGCAGCGCCGGCATTCGCCGACGTCGTCCGCGGGCACCTGCGCCTGCTGCTGAGCGGCCCCAAGAGCTCGGCGGGCCGCCCGATGCCGGACGGCCGGCGCCCCGAGGCGGGCGGCTGGAACCGCATCCACCTCATCGTGGAGGACATCGACGCCGAGGTCGACCGCCTGCGCACCGCCGGGGTCGGCTTCCGCAACGACGTCATCGAGGGGCCGGGCGGCAAGCAGATCGTGCTCGACGATCCGGCCGGCAACCCGATCGAGCTCTTCCAGCCGCGCGCCTGACGGGGCGCCGTGGCCACCCGCGCGACGACGACCGCGCTGTCGGCCCCTGGCCTGGGCACCGTGCTGGCCGAGTGGGGACGCATCGGCTGCATCGGGTTCGGAGGGCCGCCGGCGCACGTCGCGCTGCTGCGGCGGCTGTGCGTCGAGCGGCGCGGGTGGATCGAGGATCGCGACTTCGAGGACGCGTTCGCGGCATGCAACCTCCTCCCGGGCCCTGCCTCGACGCAGATGGCGATCTACTGCGCGTGGCGCGTGCGCGGGCGCCGGGGCGCGGTCGTCGGAGGGCTGGCCTTCATCCTCCCTGGGCTGGTGGCGATCGTCGCGCTGGCGGCGGTCTTCCTGGCCTCCTCGCCGCCGACCTGGATCCTCGGGGCGGGCGCCGGGGCCGGGGCCGCGGTGGCCGCCGTCGCGGTCCAGGCGGGAACGGCGCTCGTGCCGGCGAGCTGGGGCCGCGCCCCGGTCAGGGCCCGGTGGGTGGTCTATCTGGCCGCCGGGCTCGCCGCCCCGGCGGCCGGGGGGCCCGCGGGGGGGGGCGCGCCGCTTGGCCGCGGGGGGGGCGGGAGCGCCCGGGGCCCGCG
>Ga0081540_1000534_pt1 | contig 36785 bp, 34 predicted proteins | sample TabmetS2T1R1_FD_71024 | JGI IMG/M metagenome (GOLD analysis project Ga0081540, IMG submission 71024) | Tabebuia heterophylla rhizosphere microbial communities from the University of Puerto Rico - S2T1R1 | ecosystem: Host-associated > Plants > Roots > Rhizosphere ...
ATCCGCTCACCGGCCTGCCGAACCGCGTGGCTTTCCACGAGGTCCTCGAGAACGAGCTCGAGCGTGCCCAGCCCGACGGCCGGGCGGTCAGCGTCGTCGTCCTGGACCTGGACCGGTTCAAGCGCGTCAACGAGCGCCTCGGCCTTGCCGCCGGTGACCGGGCGCTGCGGGGCGTCTCGTCGCTGCTCGACGAGTTCGCGCGCCGGATCGACTTCGTCGCCAGGTCGGGTGGAGAGGAGTTCGCGATCGTCTGCCCCGAGACCACACAGCATCAGGCGTTCCTGTTCGCCGAGGAGCTGCTCGACAAGCTTCGTGAGACCTCTGCAGCGCCCGGCATGCAGGTGACGGCCTCCGCGGGTGTGGCGGTCTTCCCCGACCATGGCGCGGACCTCGCGACACTGACGGCCGCCGCGGACCGCGCCCTCCACGCCGCGAAGGCTCTCGGGCGAGACCGCGCGGTCATCTACAGCCCGGAGGTCACGAATGTCCTCGGTGCCGTCAGCGGCCGTCGCAACGTCGAGACCCAGGCCCATCTCGCGACGGTGCTGAGCCTGGCGGAGGCGCTCGACCAGCGCGACTCGGGGACCGCGAAGCACAGCCAGACCGTCGGGCACCTCTGCGAGCTGATGGCACGCGAGCTCGGCTTCAACGACGACAGGGTCGAGCGTCTGCGACTCGCGGGCATCCTTCACGACATCGGCAAGATCGGCGTCCCCGACTCGATCCTCTGCAAGCCGGGTCCGTTGACCTCGGAGGAGATGGATCAGATGCGCCGCCATCCGGAGCTCGGCGCGCGGATGCTCTCGAGCAGCGAGCTGGACGACGTCCGCGGCTGGATCCTCGCTCACCACGAGCGGCCGGACGGCACGGGCTATCCGAGGGGTCTGGGCTCGGACGACATCCCGATCGAGGCCTCGATTCTCGCCGTCGGCGACGCCTACGAGGCGATGACCAGCGATCGCGTGTATCGCCCCGCGCTCGGCAAGGAGCGGGCGGAGGAAGAGCTCCTTCGCCATGCGGGCAGCCAGTTCTCGCCGGCCGTCGTCGAGGCGTTCCTCAGCGCAGTCGCGCGTGAGGCCGTCTCGTTGCAGAGCTGACGCTCAGCTGTACTCGATCCTCGCGGCCCGCGTCAACCAGCGGGGAGACCACCAGGCGGACTCCCCGAGTAGCCCCAGGATCGCGGGGAGCAGGAAGGTGCGGACGATGAACGCGTCGACGAGGACAGCGACGGCCGCGCCGACCGCGACCTCCTTCACGTAGACCAGCTCGGAGAAGACGAAGGCGCCCATCGCGACGGCGAAGAGCAGCGCGGCGGCGGTGATGACTCTGCCGCTGGCCGCGACGCCCTCGGCGATCGCGCCGTCCTCCGTCTCGTGGTCACGCCGTGCCTCGCCGATCCGCTGCAAGAGGAAGACCCCGTAGTCGGTCGAGAGCCCGAAGACGACCGCGAACAGCAGGATCGGCATCGAGGTGTCCAGGGCCCCCTGGCTGGTGTAGTCGAGCAATCCCTCGAGCCTCCCGTCCTGGAAGACGAAGACGAGCACGCCGAACGCGACGCAGACGGTGAGCGTGTTCATCGCAAGCGCGATGATGGGCAAGACGACCGAGCCCGTCAGCACCAACAGCAGCAGGGCGGTGGAGACGATGATGAATCCGAGTGCCCAGGGGAGATGGGCACCCAGGCTGTGCCGCTGGTCGACCAGCTCGGCCGGGGATCCGGCGATCAGGGCGTTGCGAGCCCAGCTCTGCGAGCGCGCCTGTCGCACGGTGTCGACCGCCTCGTCGGAGAACGGATCGACTCCGAGCTGGGCGTCGACCCGGTAGATCCCGTTCGGAAGGCGGAACGGACCCTGGGTCTCGGTCACGGTGGACTGGCTCCTCAGGTCCTGCGTCGCCGCCTGCGCGATGGCGGCGTTCTGAGCGACGACGACGATCCGGTCGGCTGGGTCCGCGGCGAAGTGCTCGTCGATGGCGTCGTCCACCTGACGGGCGCTCGCGTCCTGGGGCAGGATCTTGGCGTTCGCCTGGGTGAGCTCGACCCGCAGGAAGGGCAGGCCGGCGAACACCATCACGGCGATGGCGCAGATCGCCACGCTGACGGGATGGGTGAGCACGAACCGCGCGATGCCGAACCACCGTCGCTCGCTCGGCATTCCCTGGAAGGCCACCGGTGCCAGCGCATTGACGCGGTGGCCGAGGATGGCGAGCAGCGCCGGCAGGAAGAGGAGGCAGACCGCCGCCGAGGAGAGGGCGACGAGCGCTCCGCCGATCCCGATCGAGTAGAGGAAGCGCTGCGGGAAGATGCAGAGCGCGATCAGCGAGACGGCGACGGTCATGCCGCTGAAGACGATCATGCGCCCGATCGCCGCGGTGGTCGCCATCAGCGAAGCCTCGACCGCGTCATTGCGTTCCAGCTCCTCCCGGAAGCGGGTCACCAGGAAGAGGCTGTAGTCGATTGCCAGCCCGAGGCCGAGGCCGGTGACGATGTTGATCGCGAACGTGTCGATGTCGACGACGGTGGTCAGCGCATTGAGCAGGAGCAGCGTCGTCAGGATCGAGAGGCCTCCGACCAGCACCGGGAGCACGGCGGCGACGAGGCCCCGGAAGACGAGGAACGAGAGGAGGAGCAGCAGCGGGAGCGCGAAGAGCTCGATCCGGCGCAGGTCGTCCTGGGTGGTCTCGGTGAGCTCGTCCACGGTGACCGCGGAGCCCCCGACGAGGATCTCTGGGTCGTCCGAGAAGCGATCCTTGACGTCGGTTCCCACCTGGGAGATGTCGGAGACGTCCGCCGAGATGAAGCCGAGGACGAGCGCCATCCGCCGGTCGACCGAGACGAGGGAGGGCTCCGTCACGGGAGTGACCACGCGCTGGATGCCGGGAACGGCTTGCAGCTCCTGAGCCGCGAGACCGGCGGCCGGCAGCGGATCGCCGCTGGCGGGCTCCACCAGCAGCTCCACCTCCGGAATGGGGCGCTCCCCTGTGGCGTCGCGCAGGTCCTTGTAGGCGCGGGCGCTGTCGGAGTTCGGGTCCTGGAAGCCGAACGGCTTCACGTTGTCGTAGACGGTGCTGCCGCCTACCGCAGCACCGATCGCGACGACCAGCGCCGCGATCGTCAAGATCCTCTTTCTGCGGAACGCGAACTTCCCCAGCTGCCCCACTGTGGCGGCGATCCTAGTGCCCGTCCCGCCTGCGGCGCTTGCTGGAAAATCCTCGTGCGCCGCGGAACGGCGAAGCGGCAGGTAGTGGGTAGTAGGACGTAGCACTTCCCATTTGTGCCTAGATCCACTACGCTGCGCGCTCCGATGGCCGACGAGCTCCTCTATGACGTCAAGGACGGGGTCGCCACGGTCACCCTGAACCGGCCCGACCAGCGCAACGCGCTCAACGCGGAGCTCCTGACCGCGCTGGTGGACGCGATGAAGCGGGTTCGCGACGACGACGAGGTCCGCGCGGTCGTCCTCACCGGAGCCGGTGAGAAGGTCTTCTGCGCGGGTGCCGACCTCGGCGGATTCGCGGCGGACGTGCCGCTGGTCGACAAGCACTTCGCCTCGGATCTCTTCCTCGAGTACTTCCGGCTGATGCCGCTGCTGGGCAAGCCGTCGCTCTGCGCCGCCAACGGCCACGTGCTCGCCGGCGGCATGGGTCTCGCTCTCTCATGTGACCTGCTGATCGCCAAGGAGGGCGCCCGCTTCGGGACTCCCGAGATCAACGTCGGCGCCTTCCCCTACATGATCATGTCGATCATCTACCGCAACGTGCCGCGGAAGAAGGTCAACGAGATGATGCTCCTCGGCGAGCAGATCTCCGCGGAGGAAGCGGTCGGATATGGGATCGCGAACAAGGTCGTCCCGGCGGACGAGTTCAACGACGCGGTGCGGGAGTGGGCCACGAAGCTCGCCTCGAAGAGCCCGGTCCTGATGCGCCTCGGCCACGACGCGATGTACCGCCAGCAGGACATGGCGCTCGACGACGCGCTCGAGTACCTGCGCTCACAGCTCTCGCTCACCTTCTCGACCGAGGACATCAAGGAGGGCGTCTCCGCCTTCTTCGAGAAGCGCGAGCCCGAATGGAAGGGGCACTGATGGCCGCCAAGGACACACAGCGAGACCCCGCCGCCCCCGGACGCGAAGCGAAGGAGACGGCGGATGGCGGTGGGCATTCCGGCGAAGCGAAGGAGGCGCCCGACAAGGTCGAAGGCGGCGAGGCCACCGGGATGAAGGGACTGACCGAGGACCTGCACGAACGGCGCGAGGTGGCGAGGCGCGGCGGCGGCGAGGAGAAGATCGCGCTGCAGCACGAGCGCGGCAAGCTGACCGCGCGCGAGCGGATCGACCTGCTCTGCGATCCCGGCACCTTCGTCGAGATGGGGATCCACGGCCGCCCGCACTTCTCCCAGCGCAACATGGAGGGAAGGGAGGCGCCGGCGGACGGAGTGATCACGGGCTGGGGCGACGTCGACGGCCGCCGCTGCTGCATCGCCGCGTACGACTTCACCGTGATGGCCGGCTCGATGGGAATGACGGGCGAGCTCAAGGTGGCGCGACTCCGCGAGACGGCGCTCTCCAAGCGGATGCCGTTCATCTGGCTGCTCGATTCGGCGGGCGCCCGGATCCAGGAGGCCGCCGGGTCGCTCTTCGCAGGCTCCGGGCACCTCTTCCAGGAGGAGGTGGTGATGTCGGGGGTGATCCCCATGGTCGCCGCCATGCTCGGTCCCTGCGCGGCCGGTACGGCCTACATCCCGGCGCTCTCGGACTTCGTCCCGATGGTGGTGGGGCAGGGGGCGATGGCGCTCGCCGGGCCGCATCTGACCAAGGCGGTCACCGGCGAGGACATCTCGATGGAGGAGCTCGGCGGCGCCAAGGTCCACTGCCGCAAGTCCGGGGTGGGAGACCTCGAGGTCGAGGACGACCGCGAGTGCATCCAGGTCGTCAAGGACTACCTCTCCTTCTTCCCCCCGAACTGCGAGGAGCGCCCGCCCCTGCGTGAGACCTCAGATCCGGAGGACCGCATGTCGGAGAAGCTGCTCGACATCGTCCCGGAGTCGGCGCGGCACCCCTACGACATGTACGACGTGATTCGGGAGATCGTCGACGACGGCGAGATCTTCGACATCAAGCCGAAATTCGCGAAGACGATCATCACCTGCCTGGCGCGCTTCGGTGGCCAGCCCGTCGGCATCGTCGCCAACCAGCCGAAGCAGCTCGGCGGCATCCTCGAGAACGACTCCGCCGACAAGGCCGCTCGCTTCATCAACCTCTGCGACGCCTTCAACATCCCGCTGGTCTTCCTGCAGGACGTGCCCGGCTTCATGGTCGGGTCCAAGGTCGAGCACGCGGGGATCATCCGGCACGGAGCGAAGATGCTCTACGCGGTCTCGCGCGCGACGGTCCCGAAGGTCACCGTCGTCGTCCGCAAGGCCTACGGGGCCGGCTACTACGTGATGAACGGCAAGGCGTATGAGCCCGACCTGATCGTCGCCTGGCCCTCCGCCGAGATCTCCGTGATGGGCGCGGAGGGCGCGGTCAACATCATCGGCCGCTCGGCGATCGAGAGCTCCGAGAATCCCGAGGAGACCCGGGAGCAGATGCTCCAGGAGGTGCGCAAGCAGATCGACCCCTACATCGCCGCGGGCAACGCGATGATCGACGACATCATCGACCCGCGGGAGACGCGCCCGACGATCATCCGCGGGCTGCGGATGGCGGCCGGCAAGCGCGTCGAGCGGCCCCACAAGAAGCACGGCGTGATGCCGGTATGAGCGGCGTCAGGGTCAGCCTCGCCAACGAGAACGTCGCCTACGCCGGGGTGGTCAGCTTCGACGGCGAGGTGTTCGAGGCGCTCGGCTTCGCGGACACGACCGCGTACCGGATGCCGATCGAGCTCATCGACGAGGTGGAGCTGGATGGCGACTATCTGAACGTCCTGAGCAACCCCGCCAACGGCGATTCCTACGGCATCCAGCTGCCGATCAGGCCGAGCGACGACGAGACGGTCGCGCTGCAGGAGCTGGTCGCCGCCCTCCAATCCGCGGTCGCAGCCAAGGGGGGCGCGTGAGCCGCTTCGACGACCCGGTGATCGTCAGCTGCTCGATCTCCGGGGCGATCGCGAACCGCGACCAGTGCCCGGCGATCCCGTACACCCCGGAGGAGTACGCGGCCGAGGCGCGGCGCGCGGTCGACGAGGGCGCCTCGCAGATCCACATCCACGCCCGCACGCGCGAGGGCACCCCCTCGTATGAGATCGAGGACTTCCGCGCGATCACCGAGGCGATCAGGGCGGAGGTTGACGACGTGATCATCAACTACTCGACCGGCGCCATCGGCGTCCCGATCGAGAAGCGGATCGCCTACCTCCGCGAGCTTCGCCCCGACGTCGCGGCTCTGAACATGAGCTCGATGAACTACGCCAAGTACTCGCGGCGGCGCAAGGACTTCGTCTTCAAGGCCGTCTTCGAGAACAGCTTCGACACGATCACGGAGTTCCTGAAGGCGATGAACGAGCTCGGGATCCAGCCCGAGCACGAGTGCTTCGACGCCGGGCACGTCGCCAACCTCGATCCGTACCTCGACATGGGCCTGCTCGAGCCCCCGCTCCAGATCTCGCTGGTGATGGGGGTCAACGGGGGGATCAGGCCGAACGCCCGCAACGTCGCCCTGATGTCGGAGCAGATTCCGGACGGGCCGGAGGGCCCCAACAACTGGCAGGTGATCGGCGTTTCTCGCGAGCAGTGGAAGCTCCTGGCGGCCGCCCTCACGCTCGGTGGCAACGTCCGCGCCGGGCTCGAGGACAACCTCTACCTGCCCGACGGCGAGATGGCGAACTCGAATGGCGAGTTGATCGCGAAGGCGCGGCAGATGGCCGAGGACGTCGGTCGCCGGGCGGCCACCGTGGCCGAGGCACGCGAGCTGCTCGGCCTGCCGAGGCGCGACGAGCCGACCCGTCGCGAGGTGCTGACCCATCCGATCGAGACGGCCGAGGCCGCGGAATGAGCCGGCCGCTGGAGGACGTGCGCATCCTGGATCTCACCCGGCTCCTGCCCGGCGGCTTCTGCACCCTGCTGCTGGCGGACCTCGGCGCAGACGTGATCAAGGTCGAGGACACGGGCCAGGGGGACTACGTTCGCTGGGCGCCCCCGTACTACGGCGACGAGGAGCAGACACCGCTCGGCACACGATCGGCGATCTATCTCTCACTCAACCGCAACAAGCGCTCCGTCCGCCTCGACCTCAAACAGCAGGGTGGGCGGCAGGCGCTGATCAAGCTGGCGGAGACCGCGGACGTGCTGGTCGAGAGCTTCAGGCCGGGCGTGCTCGACAAGCTCGGGGTGGGCTTCGAGGTCCTCCGGCAGGCGAACCCGGCACTCGTCTACTGCCCGATCACCGGCTATGGCCAGGACGGGCCGAACAGGGACCGAGCCGGGCACGATCAGAACTACCTCGGGCTGAACGGCATCCTCGGACTTACCGGAGAGGCCGGCGGCCCGCCGATCCAGTCCGGTGCCCAGATCGCCGATCTCGGCGGCGGGGCCCTGATGGCGGCCGTCGGGATTCTCGCCGGCCTCCAGGAGGCCCGCCGGAGCGGCGAGGGGCAGATGGTCGACATCTCGATGACCGACGGCTCGCTCGCCTGGCTCGCGATGGAGGCGGGACGCTACTTCGGCTCGGGGGAGGTTCCCGACCGCGGGAACATCATGCTGAGCGGCGGGATCATCTGTTACCGGCCCTACGAGGCCGCCGATGGCTGGGTCACCTGCGGAGCGCTCGAGCCGAAGTTCTGGGGCCGGTTCTGCAAGGCGGTCGGGCGCGAGGATCTGATCGAGCACCAGTTCGCGAAGCCGGGCTCGAGCCCGCATCACGAGGTCGAGGAGATCTTCAGAGCGAAGACGCGCGATCAATGGCGGGCGTTCAACGACGAGCACGACGCGATGATCGAGCCGATCCTGGACCTGGGCGAAGCGCTCGAGTCCGAGCTCGTCCGCGAGCGCGAGATGGTGATCTCCTACGAGCAGCCCGAGTTCGGCGAGGTCAGGCAGCTCGGCTTCCCGATCAAGCTCTCCCGCACGCCGGCGAGCGTCGAGCGGCCGGCGCCCGCCCTCGGTGAGCACACGGCGGAGGTGCTGAGGGAGGGCGGGTACTCGGAGGTGGAGATCGCCGCGCTCGAGGAGCAGGGCGCGGCCAAGGGGCCTGACGGAGCCGGCAAGCAGGAGCAGTTCCTCGCATGAGCGCGGCGAACGCCAAGACCCAGAACGAGGAGATGCTGCGAATGGGTGAGCTGGCGAGCGCCTCGGGCGTTTCCGCCGCGACGATCAAGCACTACCTGCGCGAGGGACTGCTTCCCGAGCCGATGAAGACCTCGCGCAACATGGCCTACTACCCGGCCGACTTCGTCGATCGGATCCGGATGATCAAGCAGCTCCAGGAGGAGCGCTACATGCCGCTCCGCGTGATCAAGGACCTCCTCGAGGAGGACCCCGATCGCGCCAAGGCGCTGATCGAGCTCGGGGATCGGCTGCTCGAGCACGCGCTCGCCAGCGAGAGCGAGCGCGTCAGCGCCGCCCAGGTGAATCGGCGCTACGGCGTTCCCAAGGAGGTGCTCGCCCGTCTCGCGGAGCTGGAGGTGCTGACCCCGGACAAGCGCGGCTATTCCCCGAGCGACGTCCGCATCATCGAGGCGATCAGCCGCTTCCGGGCGGGCGGCTACGAGGAGCGCATCGGCTTCACCGTCTACGACACCCTGCGCTACAAGGAGTCGATGGCCGATCTGGTCCGCCAGGAGGTGGACGTGCTGATGGAGAGGCTCGCCGGGGAGATGGATCCCGACGAGGCGATGGCCCTGATCGAGGCGGGGACCCAGCCTCTGAATGACCTCTTGGCCGCGATGCACACCAAGGCTCTGGTCGCCGAGCTGGAGCGGAGGCGGGGGAGCGATACGGACTCCCGGGACGGCGGGTCCAGCTCGCGGAAGTAGCGATGGCGACGCTGGCCGCGTGGATGCTCGCCGGTTTCGTCGTGCTCACGCTGGGTGTTCGCGTCGTGATCCAGCTGCTGCGCACGGGCGGGACCGGGCTGATCGGCCTGCGACGCGGTGCCGGCGTCCTCGACTGGCTGAGCGGGATCCTCTTCGTCGGCGGGATGGCCATGTCGATCGTCTCCCTCCAGCTCGTCCTGCAGGACTCGCTCGACCCGATCGGCGGGCTCGACACGACCGCGCTGAACGTCATCGGGATCGTCCTGGCGGCGGCCGGGGGCTCGGCCGTGTTCCTCGCGCAGCTCGGAATGGGCGCCTCCTGGCGGATCGGGGTGAGGGACGACCAGGACACCGATCTGGTGACGAGCGGCTGGTTCTCCGTGGTCCGCAACCCGATCTACTCCGCGATGATCGTCGGCTGGAGCGGGTTCGCGCTGCTGGTGCCGACCTGGCTCTCCATCGCTGCGGTCTTCGTCATCGCCGCCGGTCTCGAGGTTCAGGTGCGCGCGGTCGAGGAGCCGTTCCTGATCCGCTCCCACGGCGACGCCTACCGGGAGTACGCGGCGCGGGTGGGACGCTTCCTTCCGGGCGTCGGGCTCGGCGCCTAGGCGCCGTCCAGCAGCCCCATCGAGGCGAGTGTCTCGCGAACCCCGTCGGAGAGCGGGGTGGTCTTCCACCCGAGCTCGCGCTGTGCCCTGGTGGAATCGGGGTGCCCCTACCAGAGGAAGTAGGTGAGCTGCCCGCGTGGGAGCAGGGGCGGGCGCCGGATGACCAGGGCGATTCCCTCGCCGACGCGCGCGAGGGCCTTCGCGACGGGGACGGGCATCACCGGCGGGACGCGCCCTCGGCCCGCGACCTGCTTCACGGTCTCGGCGATCTCGCGGAAGGGGGCGTAGCCGTCGGCGAGGATGTAGCGCTCGCCGTCCCTCCCCTTCTCCGCGGCCAGCAGGTGACCCTCCGCCACGCCCGTGACGAAGGCATAGCCGGTGCCGCCGGGTGGGAGCGCCGGGAGCCGCTTGCGCACGACCGGCTCGAAGATGCCGTTCTCGAACGACGGCGTCACGGCCGGCGTCGGGCCGTAGACGCCGGATGGATTGAGGATCACCACCTCCATCCCGTCCCGCTCCGCCAGCACCAGCTCCTCGGCGTGCTGCTTGGAGCGCTCGTACGCGGTCCCCTTCGGATAGTCCGCCACGGTCGTCTCGTCGAACGATGTATCGCGGTCGGCGTGGAAGACGTCGTGGGTGGAGGTGTGGACGAAGCGCAGGACGCCTGCGCGCTTCGCCGCGGCGGCGAGCGCGCCGCTGCCGTGTGCGTTGACCCGGTCGAAGATCGCCTCGTCCCTGACCCACTGCTCGGGCATCCCCATCGCGTTGAAGACGACCTCGCACCCCTCGATGGCCTCCGACAGGCTCGCCTCGTCGGTCGCGTCGCCGCTCACGGGTTCCACCCCGGCGGGGAGGATGCCGGCGGCGCGTGCCGGATCCCGGACGAGTGCGCGCACCTGCTCTCCGCGGCCGAGCAGGGCGGTGGCGATCGCAAAGCCGACCTTGCCCGTGGCCCCGGTCACGAGGGTCCGCATGGGCGCATCCTAAGCCGGGTCAGGCAGCCTCGGCGCTGCCGCCGCCTCGGGCCTCGCCCGAGCGCAGCCGCGATCGAGCTCCTCCGCCTCGGTCAGAGAACGACCATGCCCGCGTGGAGCTGGGGCGGGCGCTAGATTGACTGGTCAGTCAGCCGATGCGGGCAGCCGCCGTACAGCTCAATTCCACCGCCGATCACGAGCGCAACCTCGAGGTTGCCGAGCGGCTCGTGCGCGGCGCTGCCGCGAATGGCGCCGAGCTGATCGTGCTGCCCGAGAAGTGGACCGTGCTGGGCCCCGGAGAGGCGATTCGGGCCTCGGCCGAGCCACTCGATGGCCCCGCGCTGACCGCGGCCGCCGGCTGGGCCCGGGAGCTGGGCGTGTTCCTCGTCGCCGGCAGCGTGCCCGAGGTGGTGCCCGACCAGGAGAAGCTCGCCAACACCTCGGTGCTCTTCGGGCCCGAGGGCGAGCGGCTCGCGACCTACCGCAAGATCCACATGTTCGACGTCGAGGTCGGCGACGTCACCTATCGCGAGTCGGAGCACGAGCGCGCGGGCGACGCGATCGAGCTCGGCGATGCGGGCGGCACGAAGATCGGGCTGACCATCTGTTATGACCTGCGGTTTCCCGAGCTCTACCGGATCCTCGCCGTGCGCGGCGCCCGTGTGATCACCGTGCCCTCCGCGTTCACGGAGCGAACCGGACGCGATCACTGGGAGGTGCTGATCCGCGCCCGGGCGATCGAGAACCAGGTCTTCGTGGTGGCGGCCGGACAGATCGGCGAGGCACCACCGCACTACCGCAGCTACGGCCGCTCGATGATCGCTGACCCTTGGGGCGTAGTGCTCACCCAGGCCCCGGACCGCGAGTGCTTCGTGCTCGCCGACCTCGACTTCGAGAGCCAGGACCGCATCCGCGAGAGCCTGCCGTCGCTGCGAAACCGCCGTCCAGAGGCCTATCGCTGGCCCGACGACGTCCTCGTGGGGGCGTCCTGATGGCTCAGGCGCCGGCCCAGGACAAGCGTCGCGCGATCCTCGATGCCGCGATCACGGTCTTCGCCCGGCAGGGCTTCCATTCGTCCCGCGTCTCCGACGTGGCAGCGGAGGCCGGAGTCGCATACGGCCTCGTCTACCACTACTTCGACTCGAAGGACCAGATGCTCAACGAGATCTTCTCCGAGCGCTGGGAGCTGTTGGTCGAGGCGAGCCAGGAGATCCACGCCAGCGACGTGCCGCCGCGCGAGAAGCTCGGTGGAGTCGCCAACTTCATCATCGAGTCCTACCGGCACGAGCCGGAGCTGATGAAGGTGATCATCGTCGAGGTCACCCGAGCGGCGAACTCGTTCGGACAGACGCACCTGCCCGAGATCCGACGGGCCTACGACCTCGTCGCCGAGATCGTCTCCGACGCCCAGGCGAAGGGCGAGTTCCGTGACGACGTCGATCCGAACTTCGCCGCGATGGTCTTCTACGGCGCGATCGAGCAGCTGCTCACCGGTTGGATCTTCGGCTCGATCCCGAGCGCGGACGCCGACTACGAGCGCGCCAAGCAGCTGGTGATCGAGACGATCTGCGACGGGCTCGAGCCGCGCCCCGTCGGCGACGCCGTGGCCGGCTAGGTACCGCGCGGATGTGGGAAGGGCTTGCGAGGACGGAGCGGCAGGACCGGGTCCTTCACGGAGCCGCGAAGGTCGCCAACGTCCTGGCCGGGATCATCCTGCTGCCGTTGTGGCTCTTCGGCCAGCTGATCGGCGGACGCGTGCGGGACTTCCTGCAGGGGCTGGAGCAGCGCGGGAAGCGCCCGCTGCCGGTCCCTCCCGAACACGAGCGGAGCATGGATGCCCTGATGAGCGATCTGGAGGCGATCCCGAACCACCTGCGGCACTCGGACTTCGCCGAGCTGCGGCGCGGCTTCGCCGACATCTCCAACTTCGTCGTCGCCCAGCACCGCGAGGGAGCTGTCATCGGCTACCGCTACCCGGGCCAGTTCAAGGACCACATCGTCGAGGGTGCCGACGGCGAGCGGATCGCAGCGTCGATCGCGCTGCAGGAGGCTGCCCGTCCCGGCCTGATCGTGGTCCACGGGCTGTTCACGTCCAGTCGCTTCGACTACGTCCGGCAGATCGCGGTCCGGGCCTTCTACGAGTGGGGCTTCAACGTGGCGGCACTCGACCTGCGCAGCTTCGGAATGACCGAGCTCACCAGCCCGGCGCCATCGACCGCGGGCTGGAAGGAGGGCCTCGACATCCTCGCCCTCGCCTCCTACATGAAGGAGCTCGGCTCCACCAGCGTGGGAGGGCTCGGCATCTCGCTGGGGGGCAGCTCGGTGCTCAACGCCTCCGACGGGGAATCGACGGCGAGCGAGCTCGACGGCGGGATCCTGGCCGTTTCACCGCCGGCGGTGCCCAAGGACGCCTGGGCGGGGCTCTCCGAGGAGGTTCCGCGTGACCATCCCCGCTATCTGCTCCACAAGGCGTTTCAGGCTGCTCTCATCTCCCGCGTCCGGTCTGGGCGCTGGCCGCCGGAGGCCGAGGACATGAACCGGGTGATGGAGTTCGTCTCGGCGCCCTACTACGGCGTCAGCGCGGAGGAGATCTGGACCCACGCGCGCGGGGTCGACAGGGTTCCGAACGCGAAGGTGCCGCTGCTCATCCTGCATCCGGAGGACGATCCGATCGTCAAGGTCGACCAGGCGCGCCTGCTCGCCGACGCGGCCAAGGACAACGATCTGGTCCGGGTCTGGATCCTTCCCGCCGGCTCACACGGGTTGCTGGAGGCAGCCGATCCGAGATGGACGCACGGCGTCTACCGGACCTTCTTCGAGCGCTGGGCCGCCTACTCGGAGCGTGGAGCGCCGCAGGCGAACGGCAGCGGCGCGGAGTTGGTTTACTCCTCGCAGTAGCGCGGGTACCGCGACATCACCGATGCGAGGGTGCGCCGCGAGGCGCGACTCGCTTCAAGAGGACCTGAGCCATGCAGAGCGAAATCCTGAGGCGACTGATCTGGGCGGGAATGCTCGCCGCGACCGGCGCCCTGGCCACCGTGGCCGCACATCGCCTCTCCGAGGTGATCTGGCGCCGGGTCTTCAACGAGGATCCCCCGGAGTGACGGACGGCGAGTCCAATCCCGGTTCGGGCACCGGTCAGCCGTCGGGGGCGACGCCGCCGCCGGCGGGACCGACGCCGCCGGGCGCACCCGGCAACGGCGCCAAGGCGCCCGAGGAGATGAGCGTGGGAGAGCTGGTCTTCGAGGTCTCGGACCGCGCCTCGGTTCTCGTCCGCGAGGAGATCGAGCTCGCCAAGACCGAGGTCACCGAGAAGGTCAACCGACTGCTCCGCGGCTCGATCGCCGGCCTCGTGGCGGGGATCTTCGCGCTGCTGGCGCTGCTGCTGATCATGCACGGGATCGCCTGGCTGCTCAACGACCTGGTGTTCAACAACTTCTGGGCGGGCTTCTTCGTCGAGGCCGCGATCTTCCTGCTGATCGGCGCCGCCGCGGGCTACTTCGCCTATCGCGCCTTCCAGCGCGGAGCTCCACCCACGCCCGACATGGCCATCGAGGAGGCCAAGGAGATCAGGGCGGCCTTCGGAGAGGAGGACGGATCGTGAGCACCCCAGCCGGCCGGACGATGCAGACCCGCGGCAACGGGCGCTGGTCGCCTCCGCCGCCGGGCACCCGCTCCGCCGAGCAGATCCGCAACGACATCGTCCAGCAGCGTGAGCAGCTCTCGCGCTCCGTCGAGGCGCTGCGACACCGCTGGGTCGAGGTCACCGACGTCAAGCGGCAGATCCGCGACCACCGCAACGAGATCGCGGTGGGTGCGGCGGTGATCGGCTTCGCGGTCGGCGCGGTGCTCGCGCTCAGGCGCCGGCGCTAGAGCTCGTCAACGAGGCGGTCGATCCGCCGCGAGATCTCGTCGCGGATCCCCCTCACCGTGTCGAGATCCTTCCCGTCGGGGTCTTCGAGATCCCAGTCCTCGTAGCGCTTGCCGGGGTAGACGGGGCAGGCGTCGCCGCAGCCCATGGTGATCACGACGTCCGATTCACGGACCATGTCGTTCTCGAGGCGCTTCGGGCGCTCGGCCGAGATATCGATGCCGATCTCGCTCATCGCCTCGACCACGGCGGGGTTGAGCCGATCCGCGGGCTCATTCCCGGCAGAGGAGATCCGCACCCGATCAGCGGCCTTTTGTTCGAGCAGGCCCGCGGCCATCTGGCTGCGCCCCGCGTTGTGGACGCAGACGAAGAGCACCTCCGGGCGCTCCGGTGGGGCGCTCAGCCCTCCAACGCCTTCCTGGAGACACCGCCGACTCCGAGCAGCCCCGGGCCGACGTGGGCGCCCAGCACCGGTCCGATCTCCGAGGTGAAGACGGGGTCGTCGCCGAAGATCGGCCGGCAGGCTTCAATCAGCTGCTCGGCGTGCTCAGGGTCCTGGACGTGCTGCACCACCCAGGCATCGGCACCGTCTTCGTGACGCTGGCGCGCGTAGTCGAGGAGGCGTTCGAAGGCTCTGCTCCGGGTCCGCACGCGCTCGATCGGCGTGATCTCGTCCTCCAGGGTCAGGATCGGCTTGATCTTGAGCGTCGTCCCGATCCAGTGGCGCGCGGCGCCGATCCGGCCGCCTCGGCGCAGGTAGTCGAGGGTCTCGACGGCGAACCAGATCTTGAGCTCCCCCCGGAGCCGCTCGGCCGCCTCGTTCGCTTCCGCGGCGTTGCCGCCGCGCTCGGCGACGTTCGCCGCCGCAAGGATCATCAGTCCCATTCCGCCCGCGCCGGTCCGCGAGTCGCAGACCACTATCCGCTCGCCGCCCTTGCCGTCGGCCGTGAGCCTCTCACGCGCCTGCATGGCGGATTCGTAGGTGCCGGAGATGCCCGCGGAGATGTGGATCGAGATGATCTCCCTGCCCTCGGCCAGCAGCGGCTCGTAGACCGAGATGAAGTCCCCGACCGACGGCTGCGACGTGGTCACCTGCTTGTCGGAGGACCGCAGGCGCTCGTAGAAGCCCCTGAGGTCGTCGATCTCCGACTCCTTCTCCTGCTCTCCCTCGATGCCGACGTAGAGGCTGACGAGGTGGACGTCGTGCTGCCGTATCAGCTCGGACGGCAGGTAGGAGGTCGTGTCGGCGACGACCGCGGTCGAGGGCATCGCAGGCGTTCTACCATGCCCGCCCATGTCGAAGACGCTCGTCACTGGCGCGACGGGCTTCGTCGGACTCCATGTGGCGAGGGAGCTGGCGCAGAGGGGGGACGACCTCCGGCTGCTCGCCCGCGAGCGGAGCAACCTCGAGCCGCTCGACGGGATCGATTACGAGCTGGCCACCGGCGACGTCACCGATCGCGACTCGGTGCGAAGAGCGATGAAGGGTGTCGGACGCGTGTTCCACGTCGCGGGCACCACCTCGATGCGCAGTCGCGACCGAATCCGGGTCTTCGACGTGAACGTCGAGGGGACGAGGAACGTCTTCGAGGAGGCCCTGAGCGCAGGTGCGGAGCGCGCAGTCCTGACCTCGAGCTCGAGCGCCGTCGGGGCTGCCAGGCCGGGCGAGACGATCGACGAGGAGCACCCGTTCACGGTCGGTCGTCTCGGCGTCGCCTACATCAATTCCAAGCACGACGCCGAGCTGGTCGCGATGCGTACCGCCGCCAGGGGACTTCCGGTCGTGATCGTCAACCCGTCGTTCGTGCTCGGCCCCGACGACCCCAATCCGCGGGGGACCTCCAACGCGCTGATTCGCCGGCTTCTGCTGCGCAGGATCCCCGGGTACGTCGACGGCGCGATCAACATCGTCGACGTCCGCGACGTCGCGCGCGGGCATCTGCTCGCCGACGAGCACGGCGAGACGTCGGAGCGCTACCTGCTGACTGGACGGAACTTCACCCTGCAGCGACTCTTCGCCGACCTCAGCCGAATCGCGGGAGTGCCGACGCCGCCGGTCCGCATGCACGGGCGGCTCGTCGTGATGGGGGTGGAGGGGATGGAGCAGGTGGGCATCCGCCTGCCCACCTCACCGGACGAGGTCCGTTCGGGCACTCAGTGGTTCACCTACCGAAACGAGAAGGCGCGGGAGGAGCTCGGCTGGGAGCCGCGGCCGCACGAGGAGACCCTCGAGGACGCCGTGCGCTGGCAGCAACAGGAGCTCGGTGATCGCGCCGAGGGGCACCAGCTGACCGACTTCGCCATGCGGGCGACCGGCCGTGCGCTGGGCCTGCTTCCCTTCAATCGATGAGCGACCCTCGCCGAGTTCTCTATCGCTGCGGCACGCCGACGAACTTCCTCTGTCCGTGCGGGGCGGTGGCCCGGCGGCTGAAGAAGCACGGACTCGAGTACAGGACCGAGCGCGTCCGCCGGCGCCGCTCCAACCGCCCCGAGATCGTCGAGCTCACCAAGCTCCCCCACGTCCCGGTCCTGGTGGACGGGGACGAGGTGATCAACGACTCGCGGCGGATCCTCGAGTACCTGGACTGGCGCTACGGCGACTCGGCGCCCGCGGCTGCCAGCGCCTCGTCGGGGTCCCAGTAGGCGCGCAGATAGACGAGCTTGCCGTCGCGGGCCTCGCAGACGTAGCCCCAGACGTGGTCGAGCGGGACGTCCCCACCGGCCGACACGACGTTGAACCTGATCAGGGCGACCAGCCGATCGCCCAGCTCGACGAGCTCCTCGACGGTGATCTCGCCCGCGCCGAAGATCTCGACATACCCCTCGAAGACCTCGGCAACCGCGTCCGTGCCCTCGTATCTGGCGCTTCCGGGCCAGCGGGGATCCTCCTCGTAGGTGATCTCCGGATGCCAATAGAGCTCCCGGAACCGCTCGCGCTGATCCAGGCCTCCCCTGATCGGCCCGCTGAACTGCTCCCACATCCGCTTGAGTCTCTGCAGGTCCCCGTCGCTCACGCACCCAGTATCTCCGAGTCGGTTGGACCGCCCTCTACAATGGGGCTCGATGAGTGAGACGCCTCAGCCGATCACGCTGACCGACAAGGCCGCGACCAAGATCAAGGAGCTCCTCGGCGAGCAGGAGAACGGCGCCGAGCAGGCTCTGCGCGTCGCGGTTCGGGGCGGCGGCTGCTCCGGCTTTCAGTACGCGCTCGCCTTCGACGCGCCCAAGGAGGACGACCACCGCTTCGAGAACCAGGGAGTGGCGGTCGTGGTCGACAAGACCAGCATGCAGTTCGTCTTCGGCTCCGAGGTCGACTGGGTCGACGGGCTCCAGGGCGCCGGCTTCTCGGTGAACAATCCCAACGTCGTCGCAGCCTGCGGCTGCGGCTCGAGCTTCCAGGTCAAGGAAGACACGGCCGAGCAGGCCGCGACGGTCTAGCTGCGCTCGATCTGGATCGGCGGGCTCTGCTGCGGGTCGTCCGCCTTGAGCTCTTCCTTGGCGGACATCGCCTGGCCTTCGGGCTGCTCGACGCCGAGTAGCTCGGCGAGCTCACCCGACTCGTTCATCTCCTCGACGATGTCGGCGCCGCCGACGAGCTGACCGTTGACGTAGAGCTGGGGGAAGGTGCGCCAGTCGGCGATCTCTCCGGTCGCCTCGCGCAGCGGCTCGAGCGCGGGCAGCACGTCGAGCGCCGCGTACTCCACTCCGTAGGGCTCGATCGCGGCGACGGCCCGCATCGAGTTGCCGCAGGCCGGGGCGTCCGGCGTTCCCTTCATCAGCAGCAGCACGCGGTTCTCGGCGATCAGCTGCTCGACCCTGTCCTTGAGAGTCGGTTCAGTCATCGACACTCACTATACGCAGCCCCTACTCCGGCGCCGAGGTCTTGATGGAGAGCGAGTGCAACTCGCCGGTGTCCGAGCGCTCGCGGACCGCATTCTTGACCAGCCGGTGCTGGTCGATCCGGCTGAGACCCTCGAACTGTGAGGCGGCGACCTCGACGCGAAGGTGATCGCCACCGCCCTCGTCGAACACCTCCACCTTCGCCCCCGGCAGTGCGCCCTCGATCAGCGACCTGATGTCGTCCGTGAGCGCCAAGGTCAGGCCGGAGTCTTGGCTGCCTTCGACGCCTCGACCAGCTCCTCGACCCTGCAGAGCTTGACTCGGGGACGCCCGTGTGGCTTGCCGGCCTCCACCTCGGCGGCATCGATCGCCTGCCAGCCCTCGAAGGTGACGTGGTCCGGCACGCGCTCGTTCAGAAGAGAGACGATCGCGCTCCGGTCGGCGGCCAGCTCCGGCATGGGAACGTTCCCGGCTTCGAGGTCGGCGAAGACGTTGTCGACGGTCTCCTGCGCGTCCTTCTTGTTGGTCCCGATGACGCCGGAGGGGCCACGCTTGATCCAGCCGACGGCGTAGAGCCCGGGGACCTGCTCCCCGGAGCCGTCGTGGACGCGCCCGCCGTCGTTGTGGATCAGGCCACGCCCCTCCTCGAAAGGCACGCCCTCGATCGGGATGCCCTTGTAGCCGATCGAGCGGAGGACCATCCCGCACTCGATCGTCTCGCGCTCACCGGTGTCGACCGCGCGGAGCCGGCCGGAATCGTCGCGCTGCAGCTCGTTGCGGCCCACCACGATGCGCTCCACTCTGCCGTCTCCCTGGACCTCGATCGGGGAGCGGAGGAAGCGCATGACGATCCTCTTGTGCTTGCCCTCCGGCTCGCGCTGGGCGAAGTCGGTGAAGATGTCGACGTTGCGGCGCTTCGTGGGATCGCCGTCCTCGGAGTCGAGCCACTCGCGGCTCAGCTTGTCGAGCTCCATCTCCGCGGGATCAATGTCGATGTCGGCGTCCACCATCTCGCCCAGCTCGCGGACCTCGGGGTTGGTGAAGGCGGCCTGCGCGGGCCCGCGGCGGCCGAGCACGAGGATCTCCTTGACCGAGGCGCCGTTGAAGGCCTCGATCGCGTGGTCCGCAGTGTCGGTCTCGCCGAGCTCATCGGGGGTCAGGGCGAGCATCCGAGCGACGTCGGCCGCGACGTTGCCGTTGCCGATCACCACCACTCGCTCACAGGAGAGGTCGAACTCCCTCTCGGCGAAATCGGGGTGGGCGTTGTACCAGTTGACGAACTCGGTCGCGGGATGCGAGCCGGGGAGGTCCTCGCCGGGAATGCCGAGGTGGCGATCGGTCGCCGTGCCGTAGGCGAAGACGACGGCGTGGTAGCGCTCACCGAGCTCGGGGACGGTGACATCGCTGCCGATCTCGACGTTGCCGAAGAAGCGGAACTCGGGCCGGGCGGCGGTCTTCTCGTAGACGCGGATCACCGACTTGATCTTGGGGTGGTCCGGGGCGACCCCGAAGCGGACCAGGCCGTACGGCGTCGGCAGCCGGTCGAACATGTCGACCTCGGCGTGGGTGCCTTCGTGCTTGAGGATGTGCTCGGCCGTGTAGAAGCCCGCCGGCCCGGAGCCGACGATCGCGACCCGCAGGGGATTTTGCTCGGTACCGATCACAGCGAGCGGGAAAGGGTAGTGGGATCAGGCGGTCGCCACTGCGGTGGCGGCCGTTCCGTCCAGGGCGTCGAGAGCACGGCCGAGCGACATGGACACGCAGGTGAAGATCGGCGTGTCCCGCAGCGTGTAGGAGCTCGACTCGGTGCCGCGCAGCTCCTGGACGAGGTCGAGGAACTCGCCCGGGTCGTCGCCCTCGAAGGAGACGACGAACTCCTGGTCGTCGAGGCCGAAGGAGTAGGCGGTGTTGATCGAGATATCCGGATAGCGGCGGCCGACCTCGATGTGGTTGGCCATGATCCGCCGGCGCTCGTCGAGCGGCAGGCCGTACCACTCGCGCTTCTTGTCGAAGGGATAGACGAACAGGTATTTGCGATCGGAGGTGCAGATCTCCGGCCGCGACTCCGTTTCGGAATAGGGCGAGGGCTTGGTCATGGCCAGATATGAGTAGGGCGTGCCGGCCCAGCGGGCCAGGCCGCTCTGGCCGAGCACCACGTGGAAAGTGTGGATGTCCTCCAGGATCGGGCTCTGGCTGAGCAGCAGGAGGTCGACGTCCCCCCGCGTGCCGACCGTCGAATACGCTCGCAGCGAGCGGTCCTCGGCGAAGTCCTCGCAGGCCGCCTGGAACTCGGCCTTGTCCTGCGCCCGCTCGACGGCGCTGCGCCTGCGCCAGGCGGGGTCGAGCTTGAAGAACGTGAACTTGACGAACGTGCGGTCGGCCACGAGACGAAGGTTAGTGACCGCCCTGCTGGCCGCCGGGGCGCTCGTGTGCGGCCAGGTCGGGTCGGCGCGCGCCGCCGAAGCGCCCTCGATCCAGCGCCTCCCCGACGCGGTGCAGATCGTCGTCCTCCCCGGCTCGACGTCGCTCTCCGACCTGGGGCGCATTCCGGGAATGTCGCTCGGGCTGATGAGCACGGGAATCGGCGAGGTGCCGCGTGAGCAGACCTATCTCGACATCTCTCAGGGAAGCCGAATCGACGAGTCGCTCTACGACGAGCCCCTGCCGCCCCTGCGGAGCACCTTCCTCCGGGTCCCGGGCTGGTCTCAGATCGTGCGGCGGGCGGATGCCGCGCCCGCCGACGTCGTTCCGGGGTTGCTCGGCTCGGCGCTGCTGGACGCCGGCATTCGGCCGGCGCCCGCTCCGGCCGCTCGGACCGCGGCGATCATCGTCGCCGACCGCTCGGGAGAGATCGGCCGCGTGGTCGGCGGTCCTCCGGGCGTCCGCGTGTTCAGAGCCAGCGTGGGCGGCCTCGACAGGCTGGCGAGGATCGTGCCCGCTGGCGGCCTGACGATCGCCTTCGCCGAGCCGCAGCCCGGACGCAAGGCCGTCCCGACCGGAGTCCTGGGCGCCGGCTTCCGGGGAGACCTCACCTCGGACTCGACGCGAACGGACGGGTACGTCCTTTCGACCGACATCGCGCCCACCATCCTCGGACGACTCGGGCTGACGGCGCCGAACGAGATGGATGGCGAGCCGCTGCGGGCCGAGGGCACCGCGGACGTCGACGCGGTGAGCGACCTCGGGGCTCGCATGGAGGCGATCCCGGATCGGCGAGAGCCCGTGCTCGTGGCCTGTCTCGGTGCCTGGATCCTGGTCGCGCTCGTCCTCAGCCGCGTCGTCTTCCGGCTGCGGATGGTGGCAATGGCGTGGCTCGCGCTCTGCTTCGCCTACATGCCGCTGCTGCTTCTGGCGGGGGCCTGGCTGGAACCGAGCGCGGTCGCGGAAGCGCTGCTGGTCGGCTTCGGCGCGGCGGTGCTGGCGGCGCTGACCGTTCGCATCGCCTGGGGGTGGCGCGGGCTGGCGATCGCCTCTGCGGTCACGCTGATCGCGTACGCGATCGACGTCATCGCCGGCTCCGGGCTGACAAGGCTCTCACTGCTCGGCCCGAACCCGATCTTCGGCGCGCGCTTCTTCGGCATCGGCAATGAACTCGAAGCGCTGTTCGCGGTGATGCTGCCCGCGGGCGTGGGGGCGGCGCTCAGCGCGAACACCGGCTGGGGAGCTGGAGTGAGCCGGCGCGCGGCCGTCTCCGCTTTCCTGCTGGCCGGGGTACTCGGCGCGATCGTCTTCGCCGCCGGGCGCTTCGGGGCGGACGTCGGCGCGGCGATCGTCCTGCCCGTCGGCGCCGTGGTCGCCGCCCTCTCGGTCCCGGTCGATTTCGTGCGGTTCGGGCCGTATGGCGATGCCAATCGCACGAAGTCGCGCCGGCGCCGGCTGCTGGCCGTGATCGGCACCCCTCTCGTCGCCGTCGTCGTGCTCGTGCTGATCGACCTGGCCACTGGCGGCAACTCCCACCTGACGCGCTCGGTGATCGACGCCGGCGGCTCCGGGGACCTCGCCGACCTCGCGCAGCGCAGGCTGCAGCTCTCCGCCCACGACTTCTCCCAGGCGGCCGGAAACCCCCTCTTCTGGATCGTCGTGGTGGGGATTGCGCTGGGACTGTTGCGGTGGCGCCGAATCGACGCCTGGCTGGAACCCGCCCCCCTCGCCCGCGCGGGTCTGATCGGCGCCTACGCAGCCGTGGCCGTGGGGGTTCTCGTCAACGATTCGGGCGCGACCTTTCTCGTGCTCGGAGCCCTGGCGCTGGGCGCGTTTCTCGCCTACGCCTGGTCACAGTCAGGCGGCGAACATCGTCTCAGACGTAATCTGCGACCCACGGCCGGGTAGGTGAACGAGGTGTGACACCTCCCACTGAGCACAGCCAGTCATCTCGATACCCTGAATCAATGCGCATCGCGCTTGTCTCGCCTTATTCCTGGACGTACCAGGGAGGGGTAAACAGGCACGTCGAGGCGCTGGCGGAGCAGTTCATCTCCGAGGGAGACCACGTCCGAGTGCTCGCCCCCTGGGACCCGCCGGGCTTCACGAGCCGCCGCCTGCACCGCTCCCAACCCGAGCTGCGGGAGGCCCCCGACTACCTGATCCCCCTGGGCCGGACTCTCGGCATCGGCGCGAACGGCGCCGTCTCCAACCTCTCCGTCTTCCCCGAGGGCCCGATTGCGCTGCGACGCGAGCTGCGGGCCGGCGATTTCGACGTCGTCCACGTGCACGAGCCGCTGGCGCCGACGGTCGGCTGGGATGCCGCCATCTTCCGCGGAGCGCCCGTCGTCGGCACCTTCCACGCCTATTCGACCAAGGCGGTGCCGAACCACATCGCCACGCTGCTGGGTGCGAGGCGCCGGCTGAATCAGCTCTCGGCGCGGATCGCCGTCTCCGAGGCGGCGGCATGGACCGGGCGCCGCTGGTTCGGCGGCCAGTACGCGATCGTCCCCAACGGCGTCGACATGCAGGCGGCGCCGGTGGGCCCGAAGCCGCCGAGCGACGAGCTGCGGCTCCTCTTCGTGGGCCGGGCCGAGGAGCGAAAGGGTCTTCCCGTCCTGCTCGCGGCCTTCCAGGCCCTGGTCGAGCAGGTTCCGTCCCGCCTGACCATCGTCGGGGCGGACCCCGTGGACGTCAACCGGCTGATCGCCGACCCCGATGTGCTCGCGCACATCGATGTGCTGGGCAAGGTCTCCGACTCGGTTCTGTGGCGCCAGCTTGCAGATGCCGATCTCCTCTGTGCCCCCTCGCTGACCGGTGAGAGCTTCGGCATGGTCCTGACGGAGGCGTTCGCCGCCGGGACGCCGGTGATCGCCTCGAAAATCGCCGGCTACAGCGATGTGGTGACCGATGGCGTCGACGGCATGCTCGTGCCGCCCGCCGACCCCCAGGCACTCGCCGAGGAGCTTCAACTCCTCGCGCTCGAGCCCCAACGACTGCAAGCGATGGGTGAGGCCGGCAGGAAGAGTGCCGAGAGGTATGCCTGGCCGCGCGTCGCCGGCGAGGTCAGGCAGGTCTACGAGTGGGTGACGGAGTCCGCCCCCGCCCCCGTCTCCAAGCTGGAGTCCGCGGCCCGCCGGACTGGCCTGATTCCCATCGACGGCGGGACACGCCGTCCCGCCAAGCGCCTCCCCTCGCTCGATCCGGCCCCGGTCGCGGTCGCCGGACGCGGGCGGCGCTTCGCGCGCAGGGCGGGTGTCGCCGTCGCGGGCGCGCTCGGCCTTGTCCTGACGGCCCTCGCCGCGCGCCGGATCGGCGTCGACAGGGTGGCGACGAACATCATCGACTCCGACCTCAAATGGGTGCTCATCGCCTGCGCCCTGATGGTGGGGGCGATGTTCGCGCGAGCGGCTTCCTGGGTCGCGATCGCGCGCGCCGCACTCCCGGGGCGCCAGGTGCGACGCCGCGACGTCACCTCGGCGACGATGATCGGCGTCCTCATGTCGGCGACCCTGCCGGCACGGCTCGGCGAGCCGGCCAGGGCGATGGTTCTGTCGCGGCACGTCGGCCGGATGCGCGAGACGTTCCCGGTCCTGATCGGCACCCTCGTCTCGCAGACGGCCCTCAACATCCTCGCCCTGGTTCTGCTCGGCGGGATCATCGTCTCCACCACCGACCTCTTCCAGGCGAGCACCCAGAAGCTCTTCCTGGTCTCGACCGCACCGCTGGTGATCCTGCTGGCGGTACTCGCGGCGCCGTCCTTCGTGCGGGTGAACGGTCAGGGCCGGATCGCTCGCGCCATCCAGGCCGTGCGCGGCGCGATCAAGCAGGCACGCCGGGGACTCATCGTCTTCCGCGATCCGCGCAAGGGCAGCTTCGCCACCTTCGCGCAGCTCTTCGCGTGGTTCCTGCAGCTCCTCGCCTGCTGGGCCCTGTTCGCCGCGCTCGGGCTCGATCACAAGGTGGCCATCGGCGCCGCCGCCGCCTGCCTGTTCGCCGTCAACGTGACGGCGGTCGTGCCCGCGACGCCGTCCAACATCGGGATCTTCCAGCTGGCGATCATCAGCGTCCTCAACAAGGGCTTCGGCGTCCCCGCCGCCGACGCGCTCGCCTACGGAGTGATCCTGCAGGCCGTCGAGATCGCCACCGCGGTCGCGCTCGGGGTCCCCGCGCTCGTGCGCGAGGGCGTCACCTGGTCAGACATGAGGTTGCGGGCTCTGTCGGCATCTCCCGTGCAGCTCTCCAAGCAGCCGCGTTCGCGCGAACGCGGGCCCGAGCGCATCTCCGCCTAGCTCCCGGCGCGTAGACGTTTGATGGATGGCGGTGCCGTCAGGCGTCGGGTAAGACACGTGCCCCGATGGCCACGAGGGATGCGCAGCTTCGGGCGATCCTGGCGATGTTCGACGCGTTCGCGCGCCTGGACGCGCATGAGTTCGCACTGCATCTGACCGAGGACGTGGTCTTCAGGCCATCGGCGTTCGTGACCGGCCAGAGCGAGTTTCTCGGCCGGGAGGCCGTGCGCCGGAATCTGCTCGAGTTGCGACAGCGGCGGGAGCGCGGAGAGGACGACGTGGTGCGTCTGCGCCCACTCTCCCTGTACGTGGACCGCGAGGACGAGAGCAAGATCCTGGCCCTCGCGCGCTTCATCGTCATCCGGCCGACCAGCGACTCCTACGACACGGACGTGGCTTTCCTCCACACGATGCGAGGCGTGCAGGTAGCCGATCTCGAGACCTGGCTCGACCACGCGGAGGGAATGATGCACCTGCTGAGCCCGGAGGAGGTGCCGTTCCCCGAGTGACGCCGCACCCCGATCGGGCGGCTGCGCGAGAATTGCGGCGTGCCTCGGACCGCCCTCTGCCCGATCCTGATCCGGCGTGATGACGAGCTCGGAATGCTCGAGGACGCGCTGCTCGCCGCGCGGCGCGGGGAGAGCCGGTTCGTGGTGCTCGCCGGGGAGGCGGGCATCGGCAAGACGCGGCTCTCGAGGGAGCTCGCGGAGGAGGCACGGGAGCTCGGCTGCGCGGTGCTCGCGGGGGGAGCGAGCGACGCGGAGGTCTCGCTTCCCTACCTGCCGTTCGTCGAGGCGATCGGCAACTACCTGGACGAGCAGGACCAGAACCGGCTGCGTCAGGTCCTCGGCCCGGCGCTCGGTGAGCTGGGTCAGCTCTTCCCGACGCTCGCCGGCGACCTGCAGCCCGAGCCGTCCCGCGACCCCGGCCAGGCGAAGCTCCGGCTCTTCGAGGCGATCGTCTCGCTGCTCGCGCTCCCGGCACGCGATCGAACCCTGTTGCTCGTGATCGAGGACGTCCATTGGGCGGACGCCTCGACCCGCGAGCTCCTCGACTACCTGGCCCGGAGGCTCACCGACCTGCCCTCCCTGATCGTCGTCACCTACAGGACCGATGAGCTTCACCGCAGGCATCCGTTCCTGCCCACCCTCCAGGGCTGGCGACGCTCCGGCGTCGCCGATGTCCTCGAGCTCGAGCCGCTGTCCGACGACGGGGTGGGGGAGATGCTCTCGGCGATCCTCGGGCCCGACGACGTCGATCGGGAGCTCCACGAGCTGATGCTCGAGCGGACGGAGGGAAACCCGTTCGTCCTCGAGGAGATGCTGCGGGAGGTCGTCGAGAGCTCCGCCGGGGAGGGCATCGATCGCGATGCGGTCGGGCGAACCCGCCTGCCGGAGTCGGTCCGGCAGGCGATCCTTCTCCGCGTCCAGCGGCTGGGCGACGACCGCGCCGCCGTGCTCGAGGCCGCGGCGGCGCTGGGACGGAGCTTTGACGCCGAGACGCTGCTCGCAGTGTCCGGTGAGCCCGCGGACACCGTCCACGACGCGCTCGAGGCGGCGATCGGGCAACAGCTGATCGAGGAGGACCCCGCTCATCTCGGCCGCTACTCCTGGCGGCACGCCCTGACCCAGGAGGCGATCTACGCCGAGACCATCACCCCACGGCGCCGAGGCATCCATTCCCGAGCCGCGGACGTGCTGGCTCAGTCGGAGGCGACGAGAACGGTCGATCTGGCGAACCACCTCCTGGGCGCGACCAGGTTCGAGGAGGCCGTGCCCATCTGCCTGCGAAGCGCCGACGAGGCCGAGCATGCCCTCGCCTTCGGCGAGGCCGTCTCGATCCTGGAGCGAGTGCTGCCCTATGTCCAGGACCCGGTCGAGAACGCGCGCGTCCTCTGCAGGATCGGGGACGACCATCAGCGCAACGGCGAGCCCGCGACGGCCATCGGCTATCTCACCTCCGGGATCGAGGTGCTCCAGGGCGCGGGGGAGAAGCTCGAGGCGGCGCACTACCGGCTCGTCCTCGGGCGCTGTCACTGGGAGTCGAGGCGGCCCGACGCCGCGCGCACCGAGTACGAGCGCGCCCTGGCCGTGCTCGAGGCGGTGGGTCCGTCGGCGGATCTCGCGATGGCCCATCAGCGCCTGGCGGGGCTGGACGCGTTCCAGCTCGACTACCGGGGCTGTCTGCGGTCGGCGCAGCGGGCGGTTGAGATCGCCGAGCAGGTCGGGGCGGACTACGAGCGGGTCTGGGCGCTCGGCTTTCTCGCGCTCGGCTACGTCGACGGAAGCGAGCAGGAGCGTGGTCTCGCCCTGCTGGACGACTGCTTCGTGGAGGCCCGCGACAAGGGCTACTCCCAGATCGCGAGCAACGTCGGCTGGAACACGATCTGGACCCGCACCCACATGATGCTGCCGGAGCTCGAGGAGTGGCTCGAGCGGCTGGAGTCGCTGCCGTTCTACGCGAGCTACGGACAGCGCTCCGGCGACCCCCTCTGCCGCTGCTACGTCGCCGCGGCGAGGGGCGATCTGGAGGCGGCGCTCGCGCAGGGCGACGCCGCGGCGCGCCGGCACGAACGGATGGGCTTCGCGAAGATGGAGTGGCGAGCCCGCATCCACGTCGCCCAGGTCCTGGCGGAGCTTGGGCGCGGTGAGAGGGCGGCGACGGAGCTGCCTCCGATCTCGACTCGGACGGAGCTGCAGGACATCACCTACGACGCGTCGGCGCGCATCCGAGTCGCGCAGAGCCTCGGACGGCCCGAGGACGCGCTGGAGATAGCCGAGGAGATCGTCGAGAAGGCCGAGGGCCTCGCGACCTTCAGGGAGACGCTCGCGGTCGCCTCCGAGCCGCTCGCGGCGCGCGGGCGGCTGGATGACGTCGAGCGGCTTGCCGCCGCGGCGGGCGCGCATCCGACCGACGCCGGCTCCGCCTATCTCGATCAGATCGAGGGCCTCCTCGCCCTCGGCCGAGGCGATGCCTCGGCGGCCGCGGCGAGCCTCGAGGCGCTGGTTCAGGCGGCGGCGGAGGCCGGCTACCCCCTGGTTGAGCTGCGTGGGCGAACGCAGCACGCTCGTGCACTGGCGGCGCTCGGCCGCGACGAGGAAGCGGCGAGCGAGCTGCGGGCCGTCGTGCAGCGAGCCGACGAAATGGGTGCCCGTCTCCTGGCAAGCGAGGCCCGTACCGCCGCCGCGGAGCTCGGGGTCGAGGTTCCGCCCGAGCCGGAGGAGGTCCCCGAAGCGGTCGCCGAGCCGGTCCTCCCGCACGGCGAGCGCCTCGTGACCTCGCTCTTCGCCGATGTGCGGGGCTACTCGGAGCTCAGCACGAGCCTCTCGCCCGAGGCCCTGACCGAGCGGATCAGGATGCTCTACCGGCTTGCGCGCGTCGCGGTCGAGCGCCGCCAGGGGATCGTGGACAAGTTCGCCGGCGACGCCGTGATGGCGACCTTCAACATCGCGGGCACGAGCACGGAGCACACCGCCGATGCCCTCGAGGCGGCTCTTTCCCTTCGTGACCGGGCGCAGACGATCGATCTGCCGCTCGGCATCGGAATCGCGGTCGGCCCGGGAGTGGTCGGCAGGGGCGTCGGCGACGACAACATCGCCGTCACCGGGGAGGCGACCAACCTCGCCGCGCGGCTGCAGGCTCAGGCGGGGCCCGGCGAGATCCTGCTCAGCGCCGAGGCCCACCGCCGCGTCGCGGACTGGCTCGCCGGTCGCGGGATGGAGACGACTCGCGAGGAGCTCGAGCTGAAGGGCTTCGCCGAGCCGCAGGTCGCGCACCGTCTCCTCGACCGGAGCGCGGTGGGCATGGCGTCTCGTTAGCCTTTGACGAGGATGGCGCTCTCGAACGTCTCAGGGTTCCCGCGCATCGGCCGCAACCGCGAGCTCAAGTTCGCGACCGAGGGCTACTGGCGCGGCCAGACCTCCGTTGAGGAGCTCGCCGCGACAGCCGGGGCGATCCGGGTCGAGAACTGGAAGCTGATGCAGGACGCCGGGATCGACCTGATCCCGTCGAACGACTTCTCCTACTACGACCAGGTGCTCGACACCGTCGCCCTGGTCGGGGCGGTCCCCGAGCGCTACGGCTGGGACGGCGGCCGGGTCGACCTGGACACCTACTTCGCCATGGCCCGTGGCCGCCAGACGGACGACCAGGACGTCACCGCGATGGAGATGACGAAGTGGTTCGACACGAACTACCACTACATCGTCCCCGAGCTCGGTCCCGACACGAGCTTCTCGCTGTCGAGCTCGAAGCCCTTCGACGAGCACGCCGAGGCGATGGAAGAGCTCGGGATCGACACGGTTCCGGTCCTGATCGGGCCGGTCAGCTTCCTGCTGCTTTCGAAGCCGGCCGAGGGTGTCTCTGAGCGATTCGATGCGGTCGATCTGATCGAGCCGCTGATCGAGGTCTACGGGGAGGTGATCGAGAGGCTCGCCGAGCAGGGCGCGACGTGGGTACAGCTCGACGAGCCCTGCTTCGTCGAGGACCGCTCGGAGAAGGAGCTCGACGCCCTCCGGCTCGCCTATGAGGAGCTCGGCAAGGTCCGCGAGCGGCCACGGATCCTGGTCAAGACCTACTTCGATCACGTCGGCGACGCCTACGGCGTCCTCCGCGACCTGCCGATCGAGGGCGTCGGCCTGGACTTCACGGGTTTCATTCACGAGGAGGGGATCGGTTTCGGCGATGCGCCGTTCCACGAGCACGGCGGTCGTCGCAACGCCGAGTTCATCGCGAATCAAGAGGGACTCGGGGAGAAGTGGCTCTTCGCCGGCATCGTCGACGGGCGGAACGTCTGGCGAAACCACCTGGAGCACTCGCTCGACGCGCTCGACGGGCTGCAGTCCCACACTCAGCAGCTCGTGGTCTCGACCAGCTGCTCGCTGCTCCACGTGCCGATCGATCTCGAGACCGAGCCCTCCGGCGTCGATGCCGACCTCGATGACGAGATGCGCTCCTGGATGGCCTTCGCCGTCCAGAAGGTCGGCGAGGTGGTCACCCTCGCACGGGGAACCGCCGAAGGGCGGGAGGCCATCGCGGACGAGCTGGATGCGAACGACCGCGCTGCAGACACCAGGCGCGAGTCGGATCGCACCAGGAACAAGGAGGTCCGCGCCCGGCTCGACACGCTGGACGAGACGCACGACCAGCGTTCCAGCCCCTTCGAGGAGCGCAAGCAGGCCCAGCGAGGCATCAAGATTCCGGAGCTCTTCCCTTCGACGACGATCGGCTCCTATCCGCAGACCGACGAAATCCGGCAGACGCGCATGAAGCTCCGCAAGGGCGAGATCGACTGGGCTGCCTACAAGGACGCGATGCAGAGCGAGATCGAGAAGGTGATCCGCTTCCAGGAGGACGTCGGCCTCGACGTGCTCGTCCATGGAGAGCCGGAGCGCAACGACATGGTCCAGTACTTCGGCGAGCAGATGGAGGGTTACGTCTTCACGGAGAACGCCTGGGTGCAGTCCTACGGCTCGCGCTACGTGCGGCCCCCGATCATCTTCGGCGACGTGCTGAGGCCGTCGCAGATGACGCTCGACTGGATCACCTACGCCCAGTCACTCACCGAAAAGCCTGTGAAGGGGATGCTCACCGGCCCGGTGACCATGCTCCAGTGGTCCTTCGTCCGCGACGACCAGCCCCACGCCGACACCTGCAAGCAGCTGGCGCTGGCGATCCGCGACGAGGTCGAGGATCTCGAGAAGGCCGGTGTACAGATCATCCAGGTCGACGAGCCCGCGATTCGAGAGGGCCTGCCGCTTCGCAAGGACCGCTGGGACGAATACCTGAGCTGGGCAGTGCACTGCTTCCGGCTCTCGACCGCGGTGGTCAAGGACGAGACGCAGATCCAGACGCACATGTGTTACTCGGACTTCGGCGACATCCTCGAACACATCCAGGCGATGGACGCCGACGTCAACCTGATCGAGGCGGCCCGCTCCCGGATGGAGCTGCTCCACGACTGGGAGAGGACCGGCTATCGCAACGACATCGGTCCTGGCGTCTACGACATCCACTCGCCGCGGATTCCCAGCGTCGAGGAGATGGTCGAGCTGCTTCAGGAGGCGGCGCGAGTGCTGCGACCCGAGCAGCTCTGGGTCAACCCCGACTGCGGCCTCAAGACGCGGACCTGGGACGAGGTTGACCCCAGCCTGCGCAACATGGTGCAGGCCGCGAAGCAGATGCGCGAAGAGCTGGTCCCGGCCTCCTAGCCGGCCTGCCGCTCTCTGAGCGAGACAGCCGGCGGGTTGCTCGAGGGTTTTGCCGACTCCTAACGTTCGCTTGGGTGTCGCCTAACCGCGCCCGGCGCAGACTTGGCCGCGTAACCGACTCCAGGAGGAATGAGATGAGGAAGCGAACTTGGATCGTCGCGGCGCTCGCTGCCTTCGCCATCGCCGCGGTCGCGGCGCCGGCAGCTCAGGCACGCAGCTTTGAGGGTGCGATCGTCGCCAAGAACGCCAAGGCGAAGACCTTCAAGATCCGCGAGGACGAGGGTGGCGGCACCTTCAAGGTGAAGGTCAACAGGAACACCGTCTACCAGGGCATCAGCGGGTTCAAGGCGATCACGGTCGGGCGCACCGACCTCGAGGTCGTCGCACAGAAGTCGAACGGCCGCTGGATCGCGACGAAGGTCGAAACGCGCGGCGGCTCAGGCGGGGGCGGAAAGGACGACTAGCGTCGTCCCAGCCGCCGGCGCCAGTCGCGCGAGTTGAAGAACTGCGTGATCTTGCGCAGCGTCGCCCGGCGGTCGCTGGTGTAAGGGAAGTAGAGCGGCTCCCGCTTGCCGCCGAAGCGGGTGATCACCAGCGACTCCGGGCGGACGAACTTCTTGATCCCGTACTCGCCGTGCCGGAAGCCGATGCCCGAGTCCTTCCAGCCCCCCATCGGGACGTCCGAGGCTAGGAAGCCCGTCAGGACGTCGTTGACGTTCGCGGTTCCGACCTCGAGCCTGCGCGCCACGGCCTCGGCCTGTCGCTTGCTGCCGAACACCGACGCCGCGAGCCCGTAGCGGCTGTCGTTGGCGAGCTGTACCGCCTCGTCGGCGTCCCGGACCTTCATCACTCCGACCACGGGGCCGAAGCTCTCGTCGCGCATCACCGTCATCGAGTGATCGACGCCGGTGAGGACCGTGGGCTCGAACCAGTCGCCCGGGCCCTCGCCGCGCTTGCCGCCGGTGAGCACGGTCGCTCCCCGCTCCCGCGCGTCGTTCACGTGCGACTCGACGATCTCGGTCTGCCTCGGGAACGTCATCGCACCGATGTCCTTGCCGTGTTCCGGGCCGTCCATCCCCTGGTTCAGGTTCTTCACCTCGTCGGTGAAGCGCGTCAGGAACTCGTCGTACACCGGTTCGTCGACGTAGATGCGCTCCGTCGAGATGCAGATCTGGCCCGAGTTGGCGAACGCCCCCCAGGCTGCGGCGTTGGCGGCCCGCTCGACGTTCGCCGTTCGCAGGACGATCAGCGGGTCCTTGCCGCCGAGCTCCGCGCTCACCGGAGTCAGCGTCTCGGCCGCCCGGGCGAGCACCTTCTTGGCCGTGCGGTCCGAGCCGGTGAACTGGACGAAGTCGACCTCGTCCACGAGCGCGGATCCCGTCTCGCCCATGCCGTTGACGGCGTCGAAGACATCGGGGCCGCCGATCTCCGACTTCCAGGCCTCGACGATCTCCCCGAGCCCCAGCGGCGTGACCTCTGAGGGCTTCACCACGACGGCGCAGCCGGCGATCAGAGCCGGGATCGCGTCGCCCAGCGAGAGGATCAACGGGAAGTTCCACGGGCTGATCACGCCGACGACCGGATACGGCCGGTACTGGACCTTGAGCTTCTTGACCTTCAGCAGCGGTGAGTGGGCGGCGACCTTCTCGTCGCCGATGAACTTCCGTGCCTTCTTCCCATAGAAGTTGATGAGGTCGGTGACGTAGGGGACCTCGCCCATCGCCTCGGCGCGGACCTTGCCGGTCTCGCGCTGCATGGTGTCGGCGATCTCATCCTGATGGTCGAGGAGCCAGTCGCGGAGCTTGCCGAGCCACTCGGCGCGGGCCTTGATCCCGAGTTGCTCCCAGGCCGGCTGGCTGGCGCGAAGGCGGGCAACCGTGGCGGCGACCTCGGTGGGGCCGTCGATCGGGACGTCGGCGATCGCGGAGCCATCGGCCGGATTGATCACCTCGAAGGTGTCGCGGCTGTCCTCGCTCCTGGCGGCCTCGCTGACGGTGTCGATCGCCATCTCTCTCCTCCTCGCCGTTTCGAGTCACTCTAGCGGGGACTGGCTGCCCAGCCAGTCCGAGCGTGTCATTCGTGCCGATCGGCACTGCCGGCCGCTTGGAGCAAGCTCCGGACGGGATTTTCGACACGGGGCCAAAGACCCCGGCGGCCCTCCGGCCTAGGGTCCGCTCGGATGACCATGCGCGAGCTGAGCACACGCATGATCGAAGCCGTCCTCGAGGGCGAGGGGCTTCAGGGCGTCGCCGAACTCGCTGCGTCCGAGGCCGGCGGGCCCGTGGCCATCGTCCTTCCGCCCCGAGGCTTGGCGGCCCGCGCGCCCGGGGGCGGAGAGATCAACGGCCTGACGGAGTACGCAAAGGCGCGGGTGGCCGACATCGAGACCTCCGTGGCCGACCCGATAGCGCTGGAGCGCTCGATCGAGGCGGGGGGCCAGACCGTCGGGGTCGTCCTCCTCCTCGAGCAGGCCTCCGACGAGCGCCGAGAGGGCTCGGTACTCGTCGACCGCGACGAGATCCTCCGAGCCGCCGCCCTGGCGGCGCTGGCCGAGGTGGCGGTGGCCGATGCGCGTGAGGATGCCGAGCGGAGGATGCGCGGGGGCCTGATCGAGGAGCTGCGCTCGCATGCGGTCGAGACGGCCGAGGCCACCGGCAAGGCGGCACGACTGGGATGCGATCTTTCCCGCGGCGCGATCGCGCTCGTCGCCGAGATCACGTCGGCCTCGCCGAGCCACGCCAGCGCGCTGGTCGAGGCGGAGTACGAGGGCTCGCTGGCCGAGCTCGCCGAGGGCCGCCTGTACGCGATCCTGCCGGCGCGCGGCGGCGACGACGCTCCGGAGACGACGCTGCGCTCGGCCGGGCGGATCGCGACCCGGCTTCGCAGGCACGGGATGGCCGCCGTTTCCTCGTTCTACCCCGATCCGGGCGAGCTGCATCGCGCGATCAGGGAGGCCGAGTTGGTGCTCGGCGTGATCACACGGGAGCCGAACATCGCCGGGGCCCTCGAGGAGGGGATCGCGGCGAGCGGCGTCTACCGGCTGCTGTTCCGAGCGCTGATCTCGGATCCCGATGAGGTGCGGAGCTTCTACCGGGACACGGTCGAGCCGCTCGTCCGGTACGACGACCGCTATCGCTCCGAGCTGCTGGGAACGCTCGAGGAGTACCTGGCGAGCGACTGCAACATGAACGCGACGGCTCGCGCGATCTTCGCCCACCGGCACACCGTGGCCTACCGGCTCGACCGAGTGAGGGAGCTGACCGGTCTCGACCCTCAGATCTCCGAGGACCGCGAGCGCCTCGGGCTCGGCATCAAGGCGTACCGCATCCTGGCGCCCGCACTTCCGCGCTAGCTAGATCTCCTTGCGGAACGGCACGAGCCGGTAGACCGATCCCTTGCTGTTCCTGTTGACTCCCCGCTCGGTCAGCACGTAGATGTGACCGGCGTTGTCCTCTGCGAGCGACGAGAGGTAGCGGATGTTGAAGCGGAAGCTGCGTTGCTTGCCGGCGCGCCGCCCCAGGCGGGGGCGGAAGCCATAGAGCTTGCCGGTGCAGTAGTCGGCGAACATGAAGTCCCCGACGATCTCGCGGCCGCGGATCCTGGCGAGCCGAGGGTCGCGCACGACGTAGCCCCCGGTCACGGCGCAGCCGGGATCGTGCGGATAGGCCAGCGCGGGGAAGACCGTGGCGCGGCGGGGGATGCCGCCATGGAAGACCGCGAAGCCCTCGTAGGCCGGCCAGCCGAAGTTGGCCCCACGCGACCTGGCGATCGGGAGATAGTCGATCTCCTCGTAGCGGTCGTTGCCGACGTCACCGATCGCGAGCGAATCGGTGGGACGATCGAAGGAGAATCGCCGGGGGTTCCGCAGTCCGTAGGCCCAGATCTCATCCCTCCCCGGGCGTCCCACGAGCGGGTTGTCGGGGGGGATCGTGTAGGGCCTCCCATCGCTCGGCGTCGGGTCGATCCGCAGGAGCTTGCCGAGCAGCAGGCCCAGGTTCTGCGCGTTCGCCGCCGGGTCTCCGGCCGGCCCGCCGTCCCCGGCGGCCAGCCAGAGGTAGCCGTCCGGGCCGAAGGCGATCAGCCCGCCGTGGTGGGCGGCGGTCGGCTCCGGGATGGTGAGGACCGGGCGGCGCGAGCTGGGATCGGCGACCAGGCGGTCGTCCAGGCTGCGCCGGTACTCATCGACCTGGAGGTTGTCCTGGCGGTCGTTGTAGGAGACGTAGAAGAGGCCGGTGCGGGCGTAATCGGGCGGGAAGGCGATCGCGGCCATCCCCTGGTCGCCGCTCGGGCCGCTGTGCTTGACCAGGCGGTGGATGTCCAGGAACGGTCGCTGCAGCAGGTGGTCGTCGGCGATGATCCGCACCGCTCCCCGCTGTTGCACCACGTAGAGGTTCGAGCTCTGCCCCGGCGGCTGAGTCAGGTAGACCGGCTCCCGCATGCGGGCGACCCGCTCGAGCGTGACGAACTTCGGCCCCAGCGTCCGTCCCTCCTGCACGGCGATCCCTACCGTCGCGGCGCCGATCGCGACGAGTGCAGCGACGAAGGTCTCGATCCGGCGACGGCTCAGGGTGGTCCGTACCGTACGTGCGTCAGCGGCGCCGCGGGACAAGCCGGTAGACCGGGCCATCGAGCGAGGTGGCGTACAGCTTCCCGTCCGCCGTCTCCCCGAACGAGCTCAGATCGCGCACCCGCAGGCCGGTTCCGCGGTCCTTCCGCGCGCCCCCGAGGCGCGGGATCAGGGAGCGGATCTTGCCGGTGCAGAAGTCCCCGTAGACGTAGCGGTGGAACAGGGTGCGAAGCTTCCGGTCCCGCACCACGTAGCCGCCGATGATCGCGCAGCCCGCCCCGGTGATGCTGCGGACCTTGATCGGCTTGACCGTCCCGCTGGGCGTGGGGGGGTGGGCCCCGGAGAACGGGGCGAACCCCTCGAAGTCGTTCCAGCCGAAGTTCGCTCCGGCGGCCGATGCCAGCGGCAGGTAGTCGATCTCGTCGAAGCGGTCCTGGCCGACGTCGGCGATTGCCAGGCGAGGCTGAGCGGGAGCGCTGACGAGGTCGAACGAGAACCGGTACGGGTTGCGGAATCCAAGGGCGTAGACCCGGACCGCACCGGAGGCGGGATCGATCTGCAGCAGCTTGCCCAGGCGCGAGCTCGGGTTCTGCGCGTTGTCCGGCTGATCGCCGGCGCCGCCGCCGTCCCCCGTCCCCGCGTAGAGGAGGCCGTCCGGCCCGAACTGGAGCTGGCCGCCGTTGTGGTTCGACTGATTCGGGTGCGGGATGACGACGAGCGGGCGCAGCGTGGAGGGATCGGCCCGGCGCCCGTCGGCATCCGCCCGCATCTCGGCGATGACCAGGTCGCCGGCCCCATTGGTGAAGTAGACGTACAGCAGCCTCGACTGCGCGTAGCCGGGAGCGAAGGCCACCGAGAGCAGGCCACGTTCGCCGCCGGTCGAGACCGATCCGCCGAGGTTGGTGAAGGTCCGCCGCTTGCGCCCCTCCAGCAGGCGGATCCGCCCGCCGCGCTCGACCACGACCGCGCCGGGGACGCCCGGCGCCGAGGTGACGTAGGTGGGACTGGAGAAACGGCCGATCCGCTTCAGTTTCAG
>Ga0081540_1000535_pt1 | contig 36758 bp, 32 predicted proteins | sample TabmetS2T1R1_FD_71024 | JGI IMG/M metagenome (GOLD analysis project Ga0081540, IMG submission 71024) | Tabebuia heterophylla rhizosphere microbial communities from the University of Puerto Rico - S2T1R1 | ecosystem: Host-associated > Plants > Roots > Rhizosphere ...
TGAGGTAGGACACACACGGGAAGGCGCGGCGAGGCGGGGCGTCCTGCACTCCCGACACCGATCTCCAACAAGGGGGAAAGCAGTGATTGCTCACCTCGTCAGGCGCGCCACGCTCGCAGGCGCGGCCGCCGCGCTCGTCGCGGCGGGGACGGCCGGGGCCGTCATCGGCCTGCCGTCTGACGGATCGCAGGTCAACAACGATCCAGCAGCGGGCATCGACCCCAACCAGAACGCCGGGGTCTCCGATGTCGTCGGCGGATCGCTCGCGGCCGGTGGTCCGCGGGTGCCGTGGGCGACGTTCGAGCAGAAGTCCGGCAGTGCGCAGAAGATCTTCGTGCGCGCGTTCAAGAACGGGCAATGGGTCACGCAGGGCCCGTCGCTGAACATCGACCAGAACGTCGAGGCGGAGGCTCCTTCGATCGACTTCGCCGGGCCGGGACGCACCGTGCCGTGGGACGCGTGGTACGAGCCCAACGCGGCGCTCGGCGGGGAGAAGCAGATCTTCGCCAGCCGGTTCGTCGCCGCCGCCAACACCTGGCAGCCTGAGGGCCAGGACCGCGGCTCGGGCGTGCCGTCGCTGAACATCAACACCGACAAGGAGGCCGAGAACCCGTCGGTCGCCGGTGGTGCCGCCGTCGCGGGTGCCGACCCGGTGCCGTGGGTCGCGTGGGAAGAGGAGGACGGCAACGTCAACGGCTCCGGCAACCACGACCAGATCTTCGTCTCCAAGGGCGTCAAGCAGGCCGCGCCGAACGCGCCGTGCAACGGCTTCAAGCCGTCGGCGAACAACAGCGTGAGCAACTTCTGCTGGCAGCAGGTCGGGCTCGACCGCCTGGCCAAGAACGGCGGCTCGTCGGCGACCGGCGACCCGACGCTCAACATCGACCCGAGCCGCAACGGCGTCGAGCCGGACATCGCGTTCACCGGGCCCAACGACACCGTCGCCTGGACGCTCTGGTACGAGAAGGACAACAGCAACCTCGGCCTGCGCAACAACGAGCAGGTCTTCGCGGCCAAGATCGTCGCGGACCCGCACGCCGATGGCGGCTTCAACTGGCGGGCCGTGGGCAACGGCACCGCGGGGCAGACGAACACCCTCGACACGACCGGGGCCAACGGCTTCGGCTCGTGCGCGGCGTCGACCGCCGCGGAGGACGCGTGCTCGCTGAACAAGGTCGCGACGAACGACGCCGAGGATCCGCGCGTCGCCGCCGGGACGCTGAAGCCGGGCCAGCCGACCGTGCCGTGGACGGTGTGGTCGGAGGACGTCGGCGGTCATCACGCGATCTTCGTGTCGCGTCTGGTGGGCGGCGACCACTTCGAGCTGTTCAACGGCGGCAACCCCGTCTCGGGGCCCGAGGACGCCGGCACGCCGGACATCACGTTCTTCGGGAACACGCCGTACGTGTCGTGGACTGCGGCCAATGGCGCTGACAAGAAGGGCTTCGTCGGCCACTTCGACGCCTACGGCAACTTCGTCACCGACACGCCGGGCGGCATCTCGCTGATCCCGCCGCACGGCGCCGCCCCGCTGATCGACGCCCGTGTGGCGCTCTCCTCGAGCTGCACCGCGGACCCGTTCAGCGCCGACGGCACGAACTGCGCGCCGGGCGCCATCAACGCGGCGTTCGACACGTTCACCACGGCCGGCTCGCCGCAGCGGCTGTTCTCGCAGGCCCTGACGGGCGGCCCGAACTGCGTGCTGTTCTACAAGTGCCAGTTGCAGGTGGTCGTCCATCACCACCGTGCGGTGATCGTCGCCAAGCTGCGACAGCGCTACAAGGTCGGCATCATCGTCGACCGCATCAAGCCGCGCAGCACGGGGCGCAAGCCGCGGAGCACCGAGCGCGTCGGCCGCGTCCCGCTGGGCACCCACCCGCGCAGCACGCTGCGCCTCAAGTGGGACCTGCGGGTCAACGGCAAGCCGCTGAAGAAGGGCCGCTACCACGTGACCCTCCGCGCGCTCGACAAGAAGGGCAACGTCGCCGGGCTCAGCAAGCCCGTGACGATCAGGATCCGCTAGGGACGGCGGTCAGGGGAACAGGCGGGCGGCGGCCTTCGGGCCGCCGCCTGTCGTTGCCCTCCGCGCCTCCGCGCCGGCTCTCCGCGCAGCCCTTGCCACCGGCCGCGAGCAGGGCGATGAGGGAAGCGAGTCTGCGCAGATTCGCTGCGAAGCGGGGCTCCGCTGGCGCGATTGGCGGACGGACTGGAGCCACTGTCCTGCCTAGACCACCCGTGGGGTAGACGGGGCAGGACGCTTTGGACTGTCCTGCCTGGTACCGCTCTGGGCGGCAGAGAACAGGACAGTTGATCGAGCGCGCACGGAGGTGTTGCGAAAGGCGCGCGGAGCGCGCCGAAGGGGCGGCACGCCTGCCGAAACAGACCGCGGTGGCGTCGCGACCCGGCCTCCTTCCCTCATTGCCCTGCTCGCGATCTACGAGAAGCGCCGGCGGAGGGCAGCCGCGCGCCGACCGCGGCCGCCATACAGGCCCTACGGAAACAGCTTCGCCAGCGCGCGGTGCGCCCCGCGGAGCTCGCCGAGCGACCAGCTCGACGTCTCGCCGCCGATGCTGACCTCGAGGGCCTCGCGGCCCACGGTCCCGAAGATGTCCAGCACGACGCGGGTGGCGAGCTCCTCGAGCGCCTCGCGCGGGCCGGAGACGACGAAGCCTCCGGGCCGCTCGCCGAAGAGCCGGGACCAGGGGTCGTCGCTGTCGCCGAGGTCGAGGGTCGCCCCGAGCGAGCCGGCCAGGCACGACTCCGCGACGGCGACCAGGAACCCGCCCTCGGCGATGTCGTGGCAGGAGCTCAGCGCGCCGCCGCGGACGGCGTCGCGGACCGCCTCGAGGACGTCGCGCTCGCGGGCCAGGTCGACCTCGGGCAGCCCGTCGGGGAGCGGCTCGCCGCGCAGCTTCGACAGCTCGCTCGCGCCCAGCGACGGCGGGGCGTTCCAGCCGGCCAGGGCGATCGCGTCCCCCTCGCGCGCGAAGCCCAGCCGCCCGGCGCAGCGAGCGTCGGGCAGGAGGCCGACCATGCCGACGACCGGCGTCGGGTAGATCGGGCCGGCCGCGGCCTCGTTGTAGAGCGAGACGTTGCCGCCGGTGACCGGGACGCCGAGCGCGCGGCACGCCTCGCCCAGGCCGCGGACCGCCTCGCTGAGCTGCCAGGCCACGTGCGGCTTCTCGGGGTTGCCGAAGTTGAGGTTGTTGGTGACGCCGAGCGGCTCGGCGCCCGCACACGCCAGATTGGCCGCGCACTCGAGCACCGCCGCGATCGTGCCGGCGTGCGGATCGGCCGCCACGCGGCGCCCGTTGCCGTCGATCGAGACGCCGAGCGCCGAGCCGTCGGGCAGGACGAGGACGGCGGCGTCGGCCTCCTCGGGCCGGCGGACGGTGCGCGACTGGACGATCGAGTCGTACTGCTCGAAGAGCGCCAGGCGCGAGGCGAGGTTGGGCGAGGCCAGCAGGGCCGTCAGCGCGTCGTGGATGCTCGCGTCGGCGGCGAGCGTCGCCTCCGGCGCCTGGTAGATCGGGGCGCTCGGTCGCTCGGGCGCGAGCTGGTAGACCGGGCAGTCGTCGACCAGCGCGGGCACCGGCACATCGCCCACGAGCTCGTCGCCGCGGTAGATCCGCATCGCGCCGGTGCCGGTCACCTCGCCGATCGCCGTGCCATGGACCTCCCAGCGCTCGCACACCGCGAGCACCTCGTTGACGCGCGCGGGCTCGCAGACGCACAGCATCCGCTCCTGCGACTCGGAGACCATGATCTCGAAGGGCTCCATGTCGGCCTCGCGCAGCGGCACCCGCGCGACGTCGAGGTCGATCCCGACGCCGCCCTTGGAGGCCATCTCGGACGCGGACGACGTCAGGCCCGCCGCGCCGAGGTCCTGCAGCGAGACCAGCAGGCCGCGCTCGAGCAGCTCCAGCGAGCACTCCAGGAGCTTCTTGCCGGCGAAGGGGTCGCCGACCTGGACGCTGGGGCGCTTGTCGTCGCCGGCCTCGTCGAGCTCGGCGCTCGCCAGCACCGACGCGCCGCCGATGCCGTCGCGGCCCGTCGACGCTCCGAAGAGGACGACGACGTTGCCGACGCCGGCCGCGGCCGAGCGGATCATCCGGTCGATCGGCGCCAGCCCGAGCGCCATCGCGTTGACGAGGCAGTTCTGCTCGTAGGGCGCCTCGAAGAAGACCTCGCCGCCGATCGTCGGCACGCCGACCGAGTTGCCGTAGTGGCCGATGCCGGCGACCGCGCGATCGAGCAGGAAGCGCGAGCGCTCGGAGCTCTCCGGCTCGCCGAAGCGCAGCGAGTCGAGCACCGCGATCGGCCGAGCTCCCAGCGCGAAGATGTCGCGCAGGATCCCGCCGACGCCGGTGGCCGCGCCCTGGAAGGGCTCGACCGCGCTGGGGTGGTTGTGCGACTCGACCTTGAAGGCGACCGCCAGCCCGTCGCCGACCGCGACCGCCCCGGCGTTCTCGCCCGGCCCCATCACGACGTGGCGGCCCTCGGTGGGCAAGGTCTTCAGCAGCAGCTTGGAGTGCTTGTAGGCGCAGTGCTCGCTCCACAACAGCGAGAACATCGCCAGCTCGACCTGGTTGGGCGGTCGCCCGAGCTTGTCGAGGATGAGCGCGTACTCGTCGCGCGTGAGCCCGAGGGCGACGGCCTCCTCGACGCTCGGCAGCGTGGCCACGTCAGGCATGTGCCACCGCTGCCGAGGCGAACAGCTTCAGGCCGTCGGCGCTGCCGCCCACGAGCTCGTCGACCGCGTGCTCGGGGTGCGGCATGAGACCCATGACGTTGCCGGCCTCGTTGCAGACGCCGGCGATGTCGCGCGCCGAGCCGTTCGGGTTCTCGCCCGGCGCGTAGCGCAGGACGACCTGCCCGTCGGCCTCGAGCCGGTGGAGCTCGTGCTCGGGAACGTAGTAACGGCCGGTCGTGTGCTTGACCGGGATCGACAGCCGCTCGCCGGGCTCGCATGCGCGCGTGAAGACGGTGTCTGCGTTGAGCACCTCGACCTCGGTCTGCAGGCAGCGGAAGCGCAGCCCGACGTTGGGCAGCAGCGCGCCTGGCAGCAGGCCCGCCTCGCAGAGCACCTGGAAGCCGTTGCAGATCCCGAGCACCGGGCCGCCGGACCGCGCGAACCCGATGACCTCCTCCATCACCGGCGCGAAGCGCGCGATCGCGCCGACGCGCAGGTAGTCGCCGTAGGAGAAGCCACCGGGGACGATGACCACGTCGGCGCCGTGCAGGTCGCGGTCGCCGTGCCACAGCAGCACCGCCTCACCAACGCGCGAGGCCGCCAGCTGGGCGTCGACGTCGTCGCACGAGCCGGGGAAGCGGATGACGCCGAACTTCACGCCCCGCTCGCGACGATCTCGTAGTCCTCGATGAGCGGGTTGGCCAGCAGCTTGCGGCACATGTCGTCGAGCTGGCCGGCGTCCTCGACGTCCAGCTCGACCATCCGGCCCACGTGCACGTTCGAGACGCCGCTGAAACCGAGCGCCGGGAGCGCCCGCTCGACGGCGATGCCCTGCGGATCGAGGATGCCGGCCTTCGGGCGGATGAGGACCCGCGCCCTCACGCCGCCGTCCTGGCCAGCCAGGCGTCGAACGGCTCCCCGGTGATCCGCTCGTAGGCCTCGACGTAGCGACCGCGCGTGCCGGCGACGACGTCGTCGGGAATGGCGGGCGCCGGCGGCGTCTTGTCCCAGCCGCTCGCCGATGCCCAGTCGCGCACGTACTGCTTGTCGAAGCTCGGCTGGGGGCGCCCGGCCTCGTACCCGTCAGCCGGCCAGTAGCGCGACGAGTCGGGCGTGAGGACCTCGTCGCCGACGACGAGCTCGCCGTCGTCGTCCAGGCCGAACTCGAACTTCGTGTCGGCGAGGATCACCCCGCGCTCGCGGGCGTGCCCGGCGGCGAACTCGTAGAGCGCCACGGAGACGTCGCGCACCCGGCGCATGAGCTGCTCGTCGCCGACCAGCTCGGCCGCGCGGGCGAAGTCGATCGCCTCGTCGTGGCCGACGTCGGCCTTCGTCGACGGGGTGAAGATCGGCGTGGGCAGCCGCTCGGACTCGCGCAGGCCGGGCGGCAGCTCGATGCCCGAGACGCTCCCGGTCGCCTGGTAGTCCTTCCATCCCGAGCCGGTGATGTAGCCGCGCACGACGCACTCCACCGGGAGCATCTGCAGCTTTCGCACGGCCATCGCGCGGCCGCGTACGTCCTCGGGGACGTCCTCGGTGGCGGACACGAAGTGGTTGGCGACGATGTGCCCGGTCCGTCCGAACCAGAAGGCGGACAGCCCGGTGAGCACCGCGCCCTTGTCGGGAATCGGAGTCGGATGCACGACGTCGTACGTCGAGATCCGATCGCTGGCGACCATGAGGATCCGGTCGCCGAGGTCGTACATCTCTCGGACCTTCCCGCTGGCAATGAGCGGAAGGTCGGCTACAGGCGGCACGGATCCCAGGCTACCAGCGCGTTCGGCGGTCGCCGGCGCCGGGTACCGGGCGCATGTGACCGTCGTGATCATCGTCATCGCCGTGCTCGTCATCGCCGCGATCGGCCTGGTCGTCTACCGCTCCGCGAGCCGGCGCCGCATCCAGCGCGAGCGCGCCCGCGACCGGCTCACCCGCGAGGCCGAGGGCCACCGCCAGGAGCACGAGGCCAGTGCGCTGCGCGCCCGCGAGAGCGCCGGCGAGGCCGAGCAGCGCCTCGGCCGCGCCGAGCAGCATCGCGAGGAGGCCGAGCGCCTCCAGCGCCAAGCGCGCGAGCAGGTGCGGCTCGCCGCCGAAGAGGAGTCCGCCGCCGAGGAGCTCGAAGCGCGCGGCGCGCGCGCCCGTCAGGCCGCCCAGCGCCACGAGGAGCGCGCGACCGACGCCGAGGGCCGCCTCGAGCAGCTCTGAGCGCTAGGCGGCCGTCCCGGCCTGCGCGATCACCGCCGGCGCCGCGCGGCCGCGGATGAGGTCGGCCGCCCTCTCGGCCACGGCGATGGTCGGCGCGTTCGTGTTGCCGCGCGGGACCGCCGGGAAGATCGACGCGTCGACGACGCGCAGCGCCTCGACCCCGTGGACGCGCAGCTCCGGGTCGACGACGGCGAGGTCGTCGACGCCCATCCGGCACGTGCTCGTCGGGTGATAGATCGTCTGGGCGGTCGCGCGGATGTACGCCGCGAGGTCCTCGTCGGCGTCCGAAGCCGGCTCGCGCCACGGCTGCTGCGCGTACCGGACCAGCGGGTCGGTGCCGGCGATCTCGAGCACCGCGCGCATGCCGGCCACCGCCGAGCGCATGTCGTCGGGCTCGGCGAAGTAGTTGTGGACGATGAACGGCTTCGTCGTCGGGTCGGGCGAGACGATCGCCACCTGGCCGCGGCTCTGCGGGTGAAGGACGCAGGCCGAGAGCGTGAAGCCGTGCGCCGGCGCGGGCAGCAGCCCCTCCTGCACGAACATCCCCGAGACCATGTGGAACTGGACGTCGGGGGCGGCGAGGTCCTCGCGCGTACGCAGGAAGCCGCCGCACTCGGCGGTGTTCGACGACAGCGGACCGCCGCCCCCGGTCGCCCACAACCCGAGGTTCTCCTCGTTCAGCGCGTCCTTGAGGCTGACCGGCTCCTGGCACATCCACGTGACTCCGGCGGTCGGGTGGTCCTGCAGGCCGACGCCGACGCCGGGCACCTCGGCGACGACCGGCACCTGCAGCAGGGCGAGCTCGTCCGGGCGGCCGATGCCCGAGAGCCACAGCACCTGCGGCGACAGGTAGGCGCCGGCACAGACGATCACCTCGCGGTCGGCGCGGAACTCGTGCATGTCGGTCAGGCGCGAGCCGGCGACGCCGACGGCGCGCTTGCCGTCGAAGAGGATCCGGTGCACGTGCAGGTTGGTCTCGACGGTGAGGTTCGGGCGGTCGAGGACGGGGTGCAGGTAGGAGACCGACGTGCTGCCGCGGCGCCCGTCGCGGGTGGTCAGCTGGTACCACCCGTAGCCGTCCTGCGTCGTGCCGTTGAAGTCCTCGTTCGCGGGCAGGCCGCGGGCCGCGCAGGCGTCGAGGAAGGCCTGCGAGAGGCCGGTGCGCGCAAGGGAGTCCGAGACGCGCAGCGGGCCGCCGACCGCGTGGTGCTCGGAGGCGCCGCGCACGTTGTCCTCGGCGCGCAGGAAGTAGGGCAGCAGGTCGTCCCAGCCCCAGCCGATCGGGCTCCACTCTTCGTAGTCCAGGCGGTTGCCGCGGATGTAGATCATCGCGTTCAGCGACGAGGAGCCGCCGAGCGTCTTGCCGCGCGGCAGGTAGACGCGGCGATCGTCGAGCCCGGGCTCGTAGGCGGTCCCGAGGTCCCAATCGTTCTGCGAGCGGAAGAGCGCCGAGAACGCGGCCGGGATGTGGATGAAGTCCGCGGTGTCCGGCGGTCCGGCCTCCAGCAGCAGGACGCTGACGTCGGGATCCTCGCTGAGGCGGTTGGCCAGCACGCAGCCGGCCGACCCCGCGCCGACGATCACGTAGTCGAACATGGCCGGACCATCTCGCCGGCTCGACGGGCTGTCAAGCAGGCGCCTGGACCGGCGCGATGAGATCCAGCCGGCCGACGATCTCGCGCGCGTGGCGCGTGTAGTGCGCGAGATCGAAGATCGCGTCGAGGTCGAGGCCCAGCTCGCGCTGGGCGAGCAGCTCGCGCAGCGGCACGCCGGTGTCCCAGGCGCGCTGGGCGTCCTCCTGGACGATGCGGTACGCGTCGTCGCGCTGCATCCCGCTCTCGACGAGCGCCAGCAGGGCCCGCTGCGAGAACAGCGCGCCGTGGGTGAGATCGAGGTTCGCGCGCATCCGGTCGGGATGGACGACCAGCCCGCGGACGACGCGGATCGCCAGGTGGTGCAGGTAGTCGATGAGGATCGTCGAGTCGGGCAGGATCACGCGCTCGGCGCCCGAGTGCGAGATGTCGCGCTCGTGCCACAGCGCGACGTTCTCCACCGCCGCGGTCGCGTTGCCCCGCAGCACGCGGGCGAGGCCGGTGATGCGCTCGGAGGTGATGGGGTTGCGCTTGTGGGGCATCGCGCTCGAGCCCTTCTGCTGGCCCGAGCGGAAGGGCTCCTCGACCTCGCGGACCTCGGTGCGCTGCAGGTGCCGGATCTCGGTGGCCAGGCGCTCCAGGCCCGCGCCGGCAAGCGCGATGGCCTGCACCAGATCGGCGTGGCGGTCGCGCGGGACGACCTGCGTGGAGACCGGCTCGCGCGCGAGCCGCAGGCGCGCCAGGGTGCGCTCCTCGAATTCCGGGCTCGTGGCCGAGTAGGTGCCGACCGCGCCGCTGATCGCGCCGATCGACGCCTGGGCGAACGCGCGCTCCATGCGCTGCAGGTTGCGATGGGCCTCGAAGGCGAAGCCGGCCAGCTTGATGCCGAACGTCGTGGGCTCGGCGTGGATGCCGTGCGTGCGCCCGGCGCAGACCGTCTCGACGTGCTCGCGGGCGCGCTCGGCCAGGACGCCGACGAGCTCGCGCCCGCCGGCGAGGACGATCTCGCCCGCCTGCTGCAGCTGCAGGGCCAGCGCGGTGTCGAGGACGTCCGAGGAGGTCAGTCCGAAGTGGATCCAGCGCCCGGCCAGCCCGGCCCCGCGCTGCAGCACGTCGACGAACGCCGCGACGTCGTGGTCGGTGACGCGCTCGCGCTCATGGACGGCCTCGACGGTGAAGCCGGCGGCGCGGATCGCGTCGAGGTCGGCCTCGGTCGGGCCGTCCATCTCCTCGCACGCCGCGACTTCGACACGCCGCCATGCCTCCATGCGGGCCTCGTCGGTCCAGATGGCCCCGATCTCGGGGCGCGTGTAGCGCGAGATCACGCGCTCAAGATACGGGCCGCGAGGTGCCCGGCGTTGCGCGCGTTGTCGAGCCCGACGCAGGCGACGGGCACGCCGGGCGGCATCTGGGCGATCGAGAGGATCGCGTCGAGGCCGCCGAGCGCGCTGAGGCGGCTGGAGAGCGGGACGCCGATCACCGGCAGGTCGCTGTGGGCGGCGGCGACGCCGGGCAGCGCGGCCGACAGGCCCGCGCCCGCGATGATCACCTTCAGCCCGCGCATGCGCGCGTTGCGGCAGTAGTCGGCGACCGTGTCGGGGTCGCGGTGCGCCGACATCACGCGGATCTCGTAGCGGATGCCCCTGTCCGACAGGACCTCGCCCGCCTTCTCCATCTCGGGCAGGTCGGACTTCGAGCCCATGATGATCCCGACGACGGGCGTGTCGACGTCGAGCTCGGCGAACTCCGTCTCGGGCTCGGTCTGCGTGATCGCGCCGGTCTGGGCTTCGGTCATGGCGTGCGCTCCACGGCCCGCAGTGCGATGTCGCGGCGCAGCTGCCGACCCTCGAAGGTGATCAGGTCGGCCGCAGCATAGGCGGCCTCCCGGGCGGCAGCCGGCCCGTCGCCCAGCGCGGTGACGTTGAGCACGCGCCCGCCGGCGGTCACGATCTCCTCGCCCCAGCCGGTGGCGGTGCCGGCGTGGGTGACCTCGACCTCGGCCCCGACATCGGCCAGCCCGGAGATGACGTCGCCGCTCGACGAGCTCTGCGGGTAGCCGCCGGAGGCGAGGACCACGGTCACCGCCCAGCGCGGGTCCCACTCGGGGTCGTCGCCGGCCAGGCCGCCGGGGGTGGTGGAGCGCTGGAGCAGGTCGAGGAAGTCCGAGCGCAGGCGCGGCAGGACGGCCTGCGTCTCGGGGTCGCCGAAGCGGACGTTGAACTCGAGCACGCGCGGGCCGATCGCGGTCAGCATGAGGCCGGCGTAGAGGCAGCCGTGGAACGGCGTGCCGCGGTGGCGCATCTCGTCGATGACCGGCTGGTGGACGGTGCGCACGATCTCCTCGACCACCGCCCGGTCGATCCCCGGCACGGGCGAGTAGGAGCCCATGCCGCCGGTGTTCGGCCCCTCGTCGCCGTCGTGGATGCGCTTGTAGTCCTGGGCCGGCGCCATGGGGACCGCGGTCTCGCCGTCGCAGAGCGCCAGCAGCGAGAGCTCCTCGCCTTCGAGCGCCTCCTCGACCACGACGCGGCCGGCGCCGAAGCGACGCTCTTCGAGGAACGCGCGCAGCGCGGCGCGCGCCTCCTGCTCGTCGGCGGCGATGACGACGCCCTTGCCGGCCGCGAGGCCGTCGAACTTCAGGACGACGGGGTAGCGCTCGATCGCGCTCATCCCCTCGTCGACGGTGTCGACGGCAAGCCACATCGCGGTCGCCACGCCGGCTGCCTCCATGACCTCCTTGGCGAAGACCTTCGAGCCCTCGAGCTGGGCGACCGCGCGCGTTGGGCCGAAGGCGGGGATCCCGCGCCGCGCGACCTCGTCGGCGAGCCCGGCGACGAGCGGGGCCTCGGGCCCGACGACCACCAGGTCGACGCGCTCGCGCTCGGCCGCGGCCGCCATCCCGGCGATGTCGTTGACCGCGACGTGCAGCAGTCGCGCGTCGCGCGCGATGCCCGGGTTGCCCGGGGAGCACAGCACCTCGGGGCGCTTGGGAGACCGGCCCAGCGCGCGCACGATCGCGTGCTCGCGCCCTCCGCCGCCGACGACCAGGACCCGCATGCCCCCCCGGCTCCCTACAGCGACGCGATGAAGTCGTCGACCGGGATGGCCGACAGCGTCTCGTAGTGCACGGTGCCGCGCGAGCCGAGCTCGAGCGAGACCCGCGCCATCGTCTGCTCGTCCGGCGCCTCGACGACGTTGACGAAGTCAAAGCGGCCCAGCGTGGCCCACTGCGCCTTGACCTGGGCGCCCAGCTGCTCGATCTCCTTGTTGACCTCGCGGATGCGCTGAGGGTTGTTCTTGATCGTCTGGACGCCCTCGGGCGTGAGCGTCGACAGCATGATGTAGGTGGCCATCGCCGCGTTCTATCCCATCCGGCGCGCGGGCGCACCGCGGCTAGAGCGGCGTCAGCACGCTGCGCGCGGCCAGGCCGCGAAGTAGGCGCGCGAACACGCCGCGCAGGGTCTCGTTGCCGTAGGCGTTGCTGGGGTTGCCGGTGGTGAGCACGGCGACGGCGAGCCGGTGGGCGCCGTAGGTCAGCAGCGCAACCTGGTGGTCGGCGATGTCCGCGCCATCGCCCCAGCCGCCCTTGAAGTACAGGCGCCACCCGTCGGGACGCGCTTTGCCGATGCCCCAGCGCTGCTCGGGGACGATCGTGCGCAGGAGGCTCATCGCCGTGGCGCGGTGGCGGGCGACGACGTGGGCGTCGAGGTGCAGGAAGAAGCGCGTCTGGTCGGAGGCGTCGATGCGGCTGGCGCCCCAGACGAGCGGGTCGAGCCGGAAGCGGCGCATGCCGACCCGCTTGGCCGTGCCCTGCACGCGCCGGGCGCCCAGGTACCTGAGGACCCTCGTCGCCGCGTCGTTGTCCGAACGGCGGATCATCGGCTCGATGAGCCGGCGGTCGGCGGCGCGCAGCGGCCGGTGCCGGACGCGCGGGTCGTCGAGGTAGGCGACGAGCAACAGCGCCTTGACGACGCTGAGCGAGTGCACGCCCTCGGTGCGCCGGTAGCCCCACAGGCGCCGCTCGGTTCGCACGGCGAAGCGGACCTGTCCCGCGCGCGCGTGGAGGTAGGCGATCGCGGCCTTCGTGTGGGGCTGCCACGCGGCGCCTGCAGGCACCGTGGTCGCGGCAAGCCCGATGAGGACGGCCGGGCCGAGCGTCGCGCGAAGGACCCGGGCGTTCACGCGCGCAGCCTACGTGCACGGGGCTACGTGGACTTCCTGATCCCCGGGTTCATCGTCCAGACCGCGCCGGGTTCCGCCCCGATCCGCCAGTCCGAGCTTGGGTCGACGTCCTCCATGTCCGGCCCTCCTTCGGAGCCTCAGTCGTCGCTGACCGAAGCCTGCGCTGGAGGCCGGACACCCCCCTTTCAACCGTTCACCAAGAACGTGGGCGGCTCACCTAGGCCGCCGCCGGTGCGACCCGCTCGGTCGTCGAGAGCACCAGGTCGCCGTCGTCCGCGTCGACGCGGACGGTGTCGCCCTCGCGGAAGTCCCCCTCGAGGATCGCCAGCGCGAGCGGGTCGACGAGGCGCTTCTGGATGACGCGCTTGAGCGGACGGGCTCCGTAGGTCGGGTCGTAGCCGAGGTTGCCGAGCAGCTCGCGCGCCCGGTCGGTGAGCTCGACCTCGATGCCGCGCTGGCGCACGCGCGCCACCAGCTTCTCGACCTGCAGGTCGACGATCTTGCCGATCTGCGCGCGGTCCAGCGAATCGAACTCGACGATGTCGTCCAGGCGGTTGATGAACTCGGGCTTGAACTGCGCCTCGGCGCCGGCTCGGCCCCCCGGGATGTTGGAGGTCATGATCAGCACGACGTTGCGGAAGTCGACCGTGCGGCCCTGGCCGTCGGTCAGGCGCCCGTCGTCCATCACCTGCAGCAGCACGTTGAAGACGTCCGGGTGGGCCTTCTCGATCTCGTCGAGCAGCACGACCGTGTACGGGCGCCGGCGGACCGCCTCGGTGAGCTGACCGCCCTCGTCGTAGCCGACGTAGCCGGGCGGCGCGCCGACGAGGCGGCTGACCGAGTGCTTCTCCATGTACTCGGACATGTCGATGCGGACCATCGCGTCCTGGGAGTCGAACATGAACTCGGCCAGGGCGCGGGCCAGCTCGGTCTTGCCGACTCCGGTCGGCCCGAGGAAGAGGAAGTTGCCGATCGGCCGCGAGGGATCGCTCAGGCCGGCGCGCGAGCGGCGCAGGGCGTTGGAGACGGACTCGACCGCCTCGTTCTGCCCGATGACGCGCTGGTGCAGGCGCTCCTCCATGTGCACGAGCTTCTCGACCTCGCCCTCCATCAGGCGGCTGACCGGGATGCCGGTCCAGCGGCCGACGACCTCGGCGACGTCCTCGGCGTCGACCTCCTCCTTGAGAAAGCGGGTCGCGCGCGGCTCGGCCTGCTCGGCCTCCACGAGCTGGTGCTCGAGGTCGGGGATCTCGCCGTGGCGCAGCGTGGCGGCACGCTCGAGGTCGGCCTCGCGCTCGGCGCGCTCGAGCTCGCGGTGAGCCTGCTCGAGGCGCTCCTTGATCTGGGAGACCTTGTGGATCTCGTCCTTCTCGGTCTGCCACTCGGCCTTCATCGCGGCGGACTGCTCGCGCAGGTCCGAGAGGTCGCGCTCGATCGCCGCGCGGCGCTCGACGCTCGCGTCGTCGGTCTCCTTGGCCAGCGAGGTCAGCTCGATCTCGTACTGCAGGATGCGCCGGTCGACCTCGTCGATCTCGGTCGGCAGCGAGTCGATCTCGATGCGCAGGCGGGAGGCCGCCTCGTCGATGAGGTCGATCGCCTTGTCGGGCAGGAAGCGGTCGGCGATGTAGCGATCGCTCAGGGTGGCGGCGGCGATCAGCGCGGAGTCCTGGATGCGGACGCCGTGGTGGACCTCGTAGCGCTCCTTGAGCCCGCGGAGGATCGCGATGGCGTCCTCGACGGTCGGCTCGCCGACCAGCACCGGCTGGAAGCGGCGCTCGAGGGCCGCGTCCTTCTCGATGTGCTTGCGGTACTCGTCGAGCGTGGTCGCACCGACGGCGCGCAGCTCGCCGCGGGCGAGCATCGGCTTGAGCAGGTTCGCGGCATCGACGGCGCCCTCTGCTGCGCCGGCGCCGACGATCGTGTGCAGCTCGTCCATGAAGAGGATGACGGTGCCGCCGGCCTCCTTGATCTCGTTGAGGACGGCCTTCAGGCGCTCCTCGAACTCGCCGCGGTACTTGGAGCCGGCGAGCAGCGCGCCGATGTCGAGCGCGATGACGCGCCGGTCGCGCAGCGACTCGGGCACGTCGCCGGACTCGATGCGCTGGGCGAGGCCCTCGACGATGGCGGTCTTGCCGACGCCGGGCTCGCCGATGAGGACCGGGTTGTTCTTGGTGCGGCGGCTGAGGACCTGGATGACGCGCCGGATCTCGTCGTCGCGCCCGATGACCGGGTCGAGCTTGCCCTGCTCGGCCTCCTCGGTCAGGTCGCGGCCGTACTTCTCCAGCGCGCGGTACTTGTCCTCGGCGGACTGATCGGTCACGCGGTGGGGCCCGCGGACCTCGGCGATCGCCTTCTCGAGCGCGTCGCGGCGCGCGCCTGCGTTGCGCAGCGCCTCGCCCGCGCGCGAGGAGTGCTCGGCGAGCGCCAGAAGCAGGTGCTCGGTGGAGACGTACTCGTCCTTGAGGTCGCGCATCTCCTCCTCGCCCTCGCGCAGCACGCGGACGAGCTCGCTCGACGGACCGGCGGCCTCGCCGCCTTGGGTCATCGTCGGCAGCGCGTCGAGGTCGGCGTTGACCTGGGCGCGCAGCGCGCGGACGTCGGCTCCGAGCTTCGCCAGCACGGGCGCGACCACGCCGCCCTCCTGCTCGAGCAGCACGCTCAGCAGGTGCTCGGGCGTCACCTGCGGGTTGTGGCGGCGCTCGGCGAGCTGGCCGGCCGCCGCGATGGCCTCTTGGGCCTTGATGGTGAATCGATCAGCTTGCATGAAGAAATCTCAGTCGGTGTCGCATAGATCTTAGCAGGCCTGCTCCGGGTATGACCGCAGTATGGATGAGCGCAAGGCACCTCCTCACGACACCGAATCCGATGAGCCGCTCGGCCCTATCACGCCCGACGGCGAGACGGACTTGGGCGACACGTCCGAGGCGCACGACGAGATCTCGCCCCACGATCTGCCCAAGGACCATCCCGGCCGCAAGCAGGCCGAGAAGGAGGCCGGGGAGACCGGGACGACCCGCGGGAACGTCTAGCGCGGTCGCAACCGCGCCCGCGGCGGGGCTCTAGCGCGTTCGCAACAGCGCCCGCGGCGGGGCTCTAGCGCGTTCGCAACAGCGCCCGCGGCGGGTCGATGACGCGCTCGACCTGCGCTCCTTCGGTCGACTCCAGCGCGTCAGACCCGCGCCCCCCGGCGACGCGCACGACCGTGACCGGCATCGCCGCCGCCCGGCCGCCGGCGACGAGGCGCACGTCGCCGAGGAGGCCGCGGCGGACGGTCACCTGGGCGAGCGCGCGGTGGACCGACGCGCGCGTGCCGTCGGAGCGGGCGAGCGCAGCGAGGACGAGATCCATGGCCTGGGCCGCGTAGATCGAGGCGGGCTGGACCGCCGCTCGCGGTGCGGCCGCCGCCAGCTCGCGCGCGAACCGTCGCCCCGCGGGCGGCAGGCCGGCCACCGTGAGGCCGGGGAGCGTGATGTGGACGCCGCGGGCTGCGGCGCCGGCCCGGAGCCGTAGCGTCGCCACCGGCAGGAGGCCGTCGGGCGCGACGAGCACGGTGCGCGCGGAAAGCTCACGCCGCAGCGCGCGCAGGACCGCTCCGGCATCGGTGTCGATCAGACCACCGAGGTACACGGCGTCGGGCCGCGCGGCGCGCACGCGGCGGGCGAGCGCACGGAAGCTGTGCGCGCCCGGCCGCCAACGAGCGGTGCCGATGACCGTCAGGCCTGCGCGGCGCGCGGCGCGGCGCAGCTCGAACGCCATCATCTGCCCGTAGCCGGGCTCGCCGTCGTCGAGGACGAACACGCGCCGCTTGCCCTCGTCTCGCAGGAAGAGGGCCGCCGCCGCGGCTTGGGCGTCGTCGCGCGAGGCGAGGCTTGCGAAGGCCGTCCGCCGGCTCGTGAGGTCGATGGCCGTCGCGGTCGGCGACACGACGGGCATCGGTCCCCCGGGGGCGCGCGCATAGGTGCCGAGCTGCACCCGCGCGCAGCCGGAGTTGTAGGGGCCGATCACCGCGGCGATGCTGGTGTCGGCGGCGAAGGCACGCGCGTTTGCCTCGCAGCGGCGCGGGTCGAAGATCGCGGCCTGCGCAGTCGAGTCGTCGCACGAGCGCAACCCGACCCGCAGCCGCCCGGCGCGGAAGTCGTGGCGCCGCAGCGCGAGCGCGATCGCCTCGGCCATCTGCAGCGTCGGCGCGCGTGGCGCCGCGCGCAGCGGGAAGTCCGAGACGATGATCGCGTCAGGGCGCCCGGTACCCGCGTAGAACGTGGGCCCGCAGGTGGCCCCGGGCACCGGGCCGCTGAGCAGCGCTCCGGCCTTGCCGCTGCCGTTGGCAACGCCGACCCAGAGCGATCGCCCGGCGATGGCGAGGTCGCGCGGGATGCCGTCGATCGCGATCCGGTCCTCGACGCGGCCGCTCGCCGGATCGATCCGCACGACGGTGCCGGCGAGTCCGTTGGCCACCCACACGGCGTCGTCTCCGAAGGCGACCGCGCCGGCGCCCACGCCGACCCGGATCGCGCGCCGGCGCACCTCGACTCCCGGCTGCACGCGCCACAGCACGCCGCCGGCGGGGTCGGTGACCCACAGCGCGCCGCCGCCGATGGCGAGCGAGCCGGCTTCCCCGACCGGCACGTCGATCGGGGCCCCGGCTCGGTTGGTCCGCGCGGAGATCGGCACCAGCGCGTGGTCGACGGTCAAGGCCCACGCCGTGTCGCTGGAGGCGACCAGCGCCGTCGCGCGCACCGACCGCACGACCGCCACGATCTCGCCGCTGCCCGGATCGATGTGGCTGACGGCGCCATCGGGGCCGACCGCCCACACCGCGCCGGGCGCTACTGCCAGGCGACGTGCGCCGGCGTTGAGGATCGGACCGGCCGGACGTGGCAGCGGTGTCGTGCGGCGGACGGCGCCCGTGCGAGCATCGAGCTGGTCGACACTGCTGGCCACCGGGCCCACGAACAACGCATCCTTGCGGCGCGCGCCGCTCGTGACCCACAGCGAGCCGTCGCCCACCGCCAGGTCGATGGGCGTGGCGCCCGTGCCGACCGTCCGCTCCGCGTGGCCGTCCTGCTCGACGACGGTCAGGGTCTGGTCGTCGGCGTTGAGCGTCCAGACGACTCCCTCGCCCACGGCCAGGCTCGACGGCGAGCCGCCGGCGCGCACGCGGTCGACGACGCGCGCGCTGTGGGTGTCGATGGCCATCACGACGTCGCCCGAGACCGCCACCGGCACCGACGACGACGGCTTTCCCTCGTCGGTGCCGCGCGCGAGCACGACGCCGAGCCCCGCCGCGCCCGCCAGCGCGACGCACGCCAGCGTGATCGTGGCCGCCCTGCGCGAACGGCGCCGCCGCGACGCGGCCGCCTGCCGTGCGGGCGCGACCAGGGACGGGTCCTGGCGCAGGATGCGCTCGTGCAGCTCGCGCAGGGACGCGCCGGGAGCGATGCCCAGCTCGTCGCTGAGGGCGCGCCGCCCTTCGTCGTAGGACGCGAGCGCCTCCGCGTCCCGGCCCGCCCGGTGCAGCGCGAGCATGAGCAGCGCCCGCGAGCGCTCCCGCAGGGGCTCCTCGCGCACGACGCGCTGCAACGCCGCCATGACCGAGGGCTCGCGCCCGCGAGCCAGGTCGGCTTCCGCGCGCTCCTCGATCACCGCCACGTGCAGCTCGCGCAGCACCGGCAGGTGCTCGGCGGCGAAGGGCTCGTCGGCCAGGTCGGCGAGCGCCGGTCCCCGCCACAGCGCGCGAGCCTTGTCGAGGGCGGTCGCGGCCTCGTCCGGGCGCCCCCCGGCGAGTGCGCGCCGGCCGAGCTCGAGGAGCGTCTCGCACCGCGTGACGTCGACCGCCTGCGGATCGACGTCGATGACGTAGCCATGGGCCCTGGTCTCGATGACGCCACCGGCGTCGTCGCTCAGCAGGCGCCGCAGTCGCGAGACGTGGCCCTGCACCACGGTGACCGCGCTGTCCGGCGGCTCGTCGCCCCAGAGGCCGTCGACGAGGCGATCCACCGACACCGCCTCGCCGCGGTGCAGGAGCAGGATGGCCAGCACGCTGCGCCTCCGTGCTCCGCCGACGTCGAGCGAGGCGCCGTCGCGCATGACCTCGAGCGGTCCCAGGAGCCGGAAGTCGAGCGCCGTGGCCACGGCCCAGACTAGCCCGTGATCCCGCGCTCCTGCACTGCGTGCCAGCGGGTCGTTAGCGGTTCGATAGCGCGGCGCCAGCGCCCACCGCGACGGTGGCGCCATGTCCTTGCCTCGCTGCACCTCCAAGCTCGCCGCGGCTGCCGCGGCACTCGCCGCAACCGTCGCCCTGGCGGCGTGCGGCAGCGACGACGAGAAGACGCCGACGACGGCAGCCCAGACGGCGCCCGCGGTCCCATCCGCAGGCGTCTACGGGACCTACCACCGACGCGTCACGCGCGCCGACCTCTCCCGCACCGATGGCCATCGGTCCGAGTCCGGTCCGACACAGGAGATGCCCCTTGCGGGCACCTACCGGCTCACGATCGCGCGCGGTTCCGCGCAGGACGTCCTCAAGGCGACCGACCCGCAGGACTTCGTCATCGCCATGGACGTCACGCTCGATCGCGGCGGGCTGCTGCGGGCGACGTCGTACGTCGATCCCAACCAGGGCGCCTTCTGCGGCCCCGAGATCCCGATCCCCGCCAACTACGCGTACACGTCACACGGCGGCGAGCTGGTGCTGACCGCCAAGGACGATCCGTGCGCGGATCGCGACTCGATCCTCACCGGGACCTGGACGCGGGGCTAGCGCCTAGCTCGCGTCGCGCTCTACCGGGATGGTCCGGCGCGGAGGCCGCGCGTCGTCGGCGCGGATCAGGTCGGTGCCCGTGTAGGGGACGAGCTCGGCCTTGAACGAGTTGCGCACGCGCTGGATCTCTGCCTCCATCTCGCTGCGCATCTCGGCCGAGCGGCGCTCGAGCGCCTCCAGGCGCCGCGTCGCGCGCTCGAGCTGCTCCTCGAGCTCGAGGACGCGCTCGACGCCGGCGAGGTTGAGCCCGAGCTCGCTCGTCATCTCCTGGATGCGCCGCAGACGCTCGACGTCCTCCTGCGAGTACAGGCGCGTGCCCTTCGGCGAGCGCTTGGGCTCGATCAGCCCGCGCGCCTCGTACATCCGCAGCGTCTGCGGATGCATGTCGGCCAGCTCGGCGGCGACCGAGATCATGAAGACGCCGCGGCCGCGCTCGACGGTCACGCGCGCGGTGGTGCGGCGGCGCATGCTCATGTGAAGAGCCTCGCCCTCGGATTGCCGTTCATGACCTCGGACAGCTTCTCGACCGCCTCGGACTGCTCGTCGCTGAGGCTGGCGGGGACGTCGATCACGAAGCGGTAGTGGATGTCACCGCGGCCCTTGCCGCTCAGGCGCGGCGGGCCCTCGCCGCGCAGGCGCTGGACCGTGCCGTGCTTGGTCCCGGCCGGGACGCGCAGCTTCTTGCGGCCGTTGAGGGTCGGCACCTCGACCTCGGCCCCGCGGATCGCCTCGGGGATCGTCAGCGGCACCTCGACCTCGACGTTGTCGCCCTTGCGCTTGAAGATCGGGCTCTCCGGCACGCGCGTGATGACGTAGAGGTCGCCCGCGGGGCCGCCGTTGCGGCCCGGCTCGCCCTTGCCGGCGAGTCGCACCCGCGAGCCGTCGCGCACGCCGGCGGGGATGTTGACGCGGTACTTCTTGACCGTGCGGACCGAGCCCGAGCCCGAGCACGTCGGGCACGGGTCCTCGATGATCGCCCCGGTGCCGCCGCAACGCGAGCACGGCTGCGAGATCGAGAACAGGCCCTGGCCCTGGGACTCGATACCGCGGCCCTGGCAGCGCGGGCAGACCGTCGGCGCGGTCCCCGGCTTGGCGCCGGTGCCATGGCAGGTCCCGCACATCTGCGAGGTCGGGACGGTCAGCGGGATCTGGGCGCCCTCGATCGCCTGGTCGAAGGAGATCGAGACCTCGGCCTCGAGGTCGCGGCCGCGCTCGGCGCGCGGGCCGCGCGGGCCGCGGCCGGGCTGGCCACCGGCACCGCCTCCGAAGAGGTTGGAGAGGATGTCCGAGAACGACCCGGCGTCGAAGCCGCCCGGCGCACCGGCCCCACCCGGCCGCCCGCCGCCGAAGCCGCCGAACAGGCCGCCGCGGTCGTACTCCTTGCGCTTGTCGGGGTCGCCGAGGACGTCGTAGGCCGCGGAGATCTCCTTGAAGCGCTCCTCCGCCTGCTTGTCGCCCGGGTTGGTGTCCGGGTGGTACTTGCGGGCGAGCTTGCGGTAGGCCTTCTTGATCTCCTCGGGCGAGGCCTTCTTGTCAACGCCCAGGACGCTGTAGAGATCGCCTTGCGCCACGTCGCCCCCTAGCCCGCCACCACGACCTTGGCGGGACGCAGCACGTCGTCGCCGTACGTGTAGCCGGCGCTGTAGACCTCGACGATGGTGCCGGGCTCGGCGCCATCGATCGGCTGCTGGGCCACGGCCTCGTGGCGGTGGGGATCGAAGCGCTCGCCCTTCGGCGAGTCGGGCTCGATGCCCACGCGCGCGAGCGCCGCGAGCAGCTCGGTCTGGACGAGGCGGATCCCGTCGGTCAGGTGGTGGTCGCGGTTCTCGGGCTGCGCCTCGGCAGCGTCCAGCGCGCGCTCGAAGTTGTCGAGCGCGGGCAGGAGCTCCCTGGCCAGCTTGGCGATGCCGCGCGACTCCGCCGTGGCGACGTCGCGCCGCGCGCGCTTGCGGATGTTGTCGAGCTCGGCCGCGGCGCGCAGCCACTGGTCCTTGTAATCGGGCTCGGCGGCGGGCTCGGGCGCGGCCTCGCGCTCGGCACTGGCCGAGGGCTCGGCCGGCTCCTCGCCCGGCGCGTTCGCCTCCGCGGGCACGGCCGCGGCTGCCTCGTCGGCAGCCGCGGGCGGGCGGGTCGGCATGACGGTGTCGCGCTCCTCGGGGCTCACGACTTGCCCTCGTCGACGACCTCCGCGTCGACGACGTCCTCCTCGGGCTCCTCGGCGGTCGTGCCCGCGCCGTCGGCGGTGGCGCCGTTGCCGGCGGCCGCAGCCTGCTGCTGGGCACGCTCGTACATCGCCTCGGAGACCTTGTGGAAGGACGCCTGCAGCGCCTCGGTCTTCGCGTTGATCTCGTTGGGGTCCTCGGAGGTCAGCGACTCGCGGACCGTCTTGATCGCGGCCTCGATCTCCTCGCGCGAAGACGAGTCGACCTGATCGCCGAGGTCCCTGAGCTGGCGCTCGGCCTGGTAGGCGGCGTTCTCGCCGGTGTTGCGAGCCTCCGCGAGCTCACGCGCGCGACGGTCCTCGTCGGCGTGCGTCTCGGCGTCGGAGACCATGTTGCGGATCTCGTCCTCCGAGAGGCCGGAACCGGCCTTGATCTCGATCTTCTGCTCCTTGCCGGTGCCCAGGTCCTTGGCCGCCACGTTGAGGATGCCGTTGGCGTCGATGTCGAAGCCGACCTCGATCTGCGGCACGCCGCGGGGCGCCGGCGGGATGCCGGTCAGCTGGAACTTGCCCAGCGACTTGTTGTACGCGGCCATCTCGCGCTCGCCCTGCAGGACGTGGATCTCGACCGACGGCTGGTTGTCCTCGGCCGTCGAGAAGATCTCCGACTTGCGGGTCGGGATGGTCGTGTTGCGCTCGATGAGCTTGGTCATCACGCCGCCCTTGGTCTCGATGCCGAGGGTCAGCGGGGTCACGTCGAGCAGCAGGACGTCCTTGACGTCACCGGCCAGCACGCCGGCCTGGATGGCGGCGCCGACGGCCACGACCTCATCGGGGTTGACGCCGCGGTGCGGCTCCTTGCCCGTGAGCTCCTTGACCTTCTCCTGCACCGCGGGCATGCGGGTCATGCCGCCGACGAGGACCACGTGGTCGATCGTCGCGGCGCCCTTGTCCTTGGCGTCGTCGAGCGCCTGGCGCACCGGGGCGACCACGCGATCGATGAGATCGGAGGTCAGCTCGTTGAGCTTGGCGCGCGTGAGGCGCACGTCGAGGTGCTTGGGGCCGGACTGGTCGGCGGTGATGAAGGGCAGGTTGATCTGCGTCTCCTGGGCGGAGGACAGCTCGATCTTGGCCTTCTCGGCAGCCTCGTAGAGCCGCTGGAGGGCCATCGGGTCCTGGGTCAGGTCGATGCCCTGGTCGCGCCTGAACTCCGCGGCCAGCCAGTCGACGACGGCCTTGTCGAAGTTGTCGCCGCCGAGGTGGTTGTCACCGGCGGTCGCCTTGACCTCGAAGACGCCCTCGCCGATCTCGAGGACCGACACGTCGAAGGTGCCGCCGCCGAGGTCGAAGACGAGGATCGTCTGATCGTTCTCCTTGTCGAGGCCGTAGGCCAGCGACGCGGCGGTCGGCTCGTTGATGATGCGCTTGACGTCGAGCCCCGCGACCGTGCCGGCGTCCTTGGTCGCCTGGCGCTGGTCGTCGTTGAAGTACGCGGGGACGGTGATGACCGCGCTGTCGACCGTATCGCCGAGGTAGGCCTCGGCATCGGCCTTGAGCTTCGCGAGGATCATCGCGCTGATCTCCGGCGGGCTGTACTGCTTACCGCCCGCCTCGACGCGTGCGTCTCCGTTCGGGCCGGAGACGACCTTGTAAGGAACGATCGACTCCTCCTCGCGCACCTCGGCCTCCTTGCGGCCCATGAAGCGCTTGATGGAGAAGATCGTGTTCTGCGGGTTGGTGACCGCCTGGCGCTTGGCGACGGTGCCGACGAGGCGGTTGCCGTCCTGCGCGAAGGCGACCACAGACGGGGTGGTACGACCTCCCTCGACGTTCTCGATGACGGTCGGTTCGCCGCCCTCGAGGACGGCCATGCACGAGTTCGTCGTGCCGAGGTCGATCCCGATGGTCTTGGCCATGTGGTGAGGACTCCTTCTTGCCTACTCGTTCTCGATGGTAGAAATCTTAGTGCGAGGCTAGCAGATTCTTGTCGTCCCTACACGGCAACCGTAGCGGGTCGGCGCCGGGGCCCGCCGGGCGCGGTGTGCAGGGGAAGTGTGCGCAGGCGCACGCGTCGAGAGGGTCGAATGACGCGGTTGGCGCGGGGGCCCGGACCTAGCTTGCCCAGCCATGCAAGCGGCACCGCACTCTCGACCCCAGGAGGTCTCCATGTCCACCCGCCGCATCGTCGCCTGCGCTTGTGCGCTGGCGCTCACCATCCCCGCGGCCGCGTCAGCGCGGCCCGGGTTCGACGCCCCCGTGGGCCCGCAGACCGGCCAGGGCGTCACGTACGGCTCGACGCAGTACGACCAGCAGAACCAGGGCCTCGGCACGCCGGCCGGCAAGAAGGCCAACGTGTACGTCCCGCCCGGCCACCCGGCCGCGGTCTCCTTCACCGCGGTCAAGGGGGACACCACGGCGAACGTGTACGTCCCGCCGACCGACACGGCGCCCGCCTACGTCGCGCCCAAGGGCGACACGAAGGTCGACGTCGCGCCGAACATCTCGCAGCGCCACCACGTCGTGGTGCCGGCCGGCAAGAGCGGCGGCTCGGTCCTCGTCACGGTGCCCGAGAAGCACACCGCGCCGTCCGCCGGCGCGGCCGACGACAACGGCGACGGCTGGCAGATCGCCGCGATCGCCGAGGCGGGCCTGATCGCCGCCATGGCGTTCGCCGGCGCGGCGTTCGCGGGGCGTCGCACGCGCCCGCAGCGCACCGCCACCGCGTAGCTCGCGGCAGCGCAACCTGTCGTACCCCGCAGGACGGAGGCGGGGCCGGGCAACCGGCCCCGCCTTCACTCGTCGTCGCTTCAGCGCAGGCAGAGCGACGTCAGGTCGATGCCGTAGACCGGTTGGTCGAAGTAGCAGCCGATCCGCGCCGAGAGGAACGAGCGGCGCGCAAGGTTCTGGTAGGCGATCGCGGGCGCCGCGCGCACCAGATCGTGGTCCAGGCGCCGGTAGGCGTCATAGCGCTGCGGCGGCGGCAGCGCGTCCGCGTCGGCGAGGCGCCGGTTGAACGCCGGGTCGTCGAAGAACGAGTAGTTCGAGATCCCCGGCTTGCCGATCTGCGACCCGTCGAACAGCCGGTTGAGGAAGTCGGACGGATCGGGGTAGTCGCTCGCCCACCCCAGGAACCCGATGTCGAACGGCTCGCCGCGCCTTGACTCGCGGGCGAACAGGTCGGCGATCTGGAACGTCTTGACCGTGACCGTGATGCCGATGGCCGCGAGGTCGCGCCGGACGACGCGCGCGATCTCGCGGCAGCCGGGGTCGCGGCACGTGTACATGACCGCGCGCCGGCGCTCCTTGCCGGCGAGCCTCCGGGCCGTCGCCAGGTCCGGCCCGTCGAGCGGGTAGACGTGCTCGTCGACGAACCCCGGCATGCTGGGCGGCAGGTACTGGTCGGTCGGACGCTGCGTCCACAGACCCGCGACCGGTCCGGTGCCGATCCGCGTCAACGCCGGCCGGTCGATCGCGAAGTTGGCCGCGCGGCGCACGCGGGCGTCCGCGAAGGTCGGACGGGACGTGTTCAGCGGGAGGAAGTCGCCCTCGAGCGCCGGCGTCTCGAAGTACCGCTGACGCCCGGCACGCGCAGCGGCGCTGGCCGGGCCATAGCGTGCGTTCAGGCTACGCGCGTTGGCGACCGAGATCCCGCTGGCCACGTAGTCCACGCGCCCCTGCTCGGCAAGTTCGACCGCGCGGTCCGAGCCCACGCGCGTGATCTCGATGCGGTCGAGCCGGGCGGCCCGCGACCCTCGGTAGCGCGGGTTGCGCTCGAGGACCGCGCGCGTGCCGGGGGTGAAGTCGGTGACCATGTAGGGCCCGGCCGAGGGCAGCGGCCCGGTGATGCCGGGGAAGGCGACGGCCGGGACGTCGGTCGGCACCGCGCACAGCGTGGGCACCGCCAGCCGGGCCGGGAGCGTCCAGTCGCGCCGGCGGATCGTCATGCGCAGCGTCTGGCCGTTGGCTTGGAGGCCACTCACGTGGGCCGCCCGTCCGTCGCTGAAGGCCTGCGCGCCGACGATGTCGCTGAAGAGCGACGCCCCCGGCCCGGCGGAGATGGTGCGCGGGGCAAGTGCCCGCTCGATCGCATGGGCGAACGACGCCGCTGTCACCGACTGCCCCGACGGCGCCGAGAACCGCACCCCGCGCCTGATGGTGAACGTGTACGTGCGCCCGCCGTCCGTGATGCGCGGCGGGCCCGTCGCAAGGTCGGGAACGGGGATCGCGCCGGCGGGCCCGGGGCGATTGGGGAAGGTCATGAGCTGGCCGCAGGTCGCATGCAGGATCTGCCACGCGGTGTAGGTGTAGGTCACGGCCGGGTCCAGCGAGGCGAGCTCGCCCGGGTCCTCCACGCCCATGACCGCCGAGCCGCCGCCGTGAGCGGTGGGCGCGGACGCCGCCGCGGCGGTCACCCAGACGCGATCGCCGGCGGCGGACAGGCCACCGGGCGCGCCGCCGACCGCGATGGTCGCGACGACGCGGTTGGTGCGCGGGTCGATGCGCGAGACCGTGCCGTCGAGCCGGTTGGCGACCCACACCGCACCGGCGCCCGCGGCGATCGCGCTCGGTGCGCTGCCCACGGCGATCGTCGTCACGGCGGTCCTCCGGACCGGATCGACGCGCGTGACCGCGTCGTCGAACTCGTCGGCGACCCACAGGGCCCCGGCGCCGAACGCCACGGCGTTGGGCCCGCGACCGACCCGGATGGCGTCCGCCGCTCCGGCCGCGTCGACCGGCGTCACGCTGTCGCCGATGGCGTCCGCGACCCATGCCGTGGCGCCGTCGCCCGCGATGCCGACCGGCGCCTCGAACGCGTCGACGCGCGCGAGAACCCGGCCCGTGCGGGCGTCGATCCGCGCGACGCGCCCGTGGCCGCCCGTCACCCAGAGGTTGCCGCCCCTGACCGCGAGCCCGACGTCGGCGCGGTAGTCGGCGGAGTCGCTGCGACCGACCCGCGTCGCGCGGCCCTGCACGCCGGCCGTCGCCGAGACGCGGTGCAGCACCCCGCTGCGCTCGCCCAGCGCCCAGACGGTCCCGCCGTCCAGCGCCACGGTGCTGACGCGGTCGCCGACCGGCGCGGTGCGCGACAGCCCGCGGTCGGCTTCCACCCGTACGATCGTCTGGTCCTCGGGGCTGGCCACCCATGCCCCTTGCGCGTCGCCCGCCACGCCGGCCGGGCTGGTCTGGAGCGGGGTCACGCTCGCGAGCTCGTTCGTCTTCGCGTCGATGTAGCCGACCCCGTTGCCGGCGAAGCGCAGCCCGGAGCCACCGCCTCCCGACGTCAGCGCGAGGAGCAGCCCGGCGACCACTGCCCCTGCCCCGACCGCCACGCACGCCACGACGAGCCACACCGGTACCGGCCGCCCGCGGAACGGCCGGCGCATCGCGCTGGGCCGCTGCGTGGCCGCGCCGTCGACCGCCACGACGTCGAAGAGCCGCCACGTCTCGTCGAACCCCTTCGGCACGAAGCGCCCGCCGGGCTTGAACGCGACGCCCGGCAGCGTGCCGGTGAGGTCGCGGACCGGCTCGGAGGCGAGGACCTGGCCGCCCGACGCCCGCGCGCAGACCCGCGCCGCTCCGGCCACCGTCGCCCCGTGCGGGCGCCCGTTGCGCTCGAGGACGTCGCCGGCGTGCAGGCCGATCCGCACACGCGCCTGGCGCTCGCCGACCAGCTCGTGCTGGATCTCCAGCGCGCACGTGGCCGCGCTGCGCGCGGACTCGAAGGTCACCATGAGCCCGTCGCCGGCTTCGTCGTGCTCGTGGCCGCCGTGGCGCGCCAGCGCCGACCGCACCACCGCGTGGCGGGCGTCGACCACTCGCTGCGCCGCCACGTCGCCCAGGCGCGTGGTGAGGCTCGTCGAGCCCTCGATGTCGGTGAACATCACCGCGACGATCCGGTTGCCCCCCAGGGCAAGCACCCGTCTTCCTCTCGTCCGCGTGTGCGGCCGAGTATCTCCGCTGCGGGGTGGCCGGCGCTACAGCGTCTCGGTGCGGAACGGGCGCAGCCCACGCGCCTTGTAGTTCGCCAGCGCGGCCTCCCCGTCCTGGGTGTTGGTGTGCAGCCACACGCGCGGAGCCAGCTCGAAGCCGCGGCGCAGCGCATGGGTGAGCAGGAAGCCGCCGAGGCCGGCGCCCTGGAAGGCCGCCAGCAGGCCGAAGTAGGCGACCTCGACGTCCGCGCCGTCCGACCGCAGCTCGTAGTAGCCGGCGCGCTGTCCCTGCACCGTCGCCACCCACGTCTCCACGCGGTCGGCCCATGCCTGCCAGTCGGCGGCCGACCGCCCGAGGTTGTCGGTCCAGTTGTGCGGCTTGCCGACCGTGACGTAGAACCAGCGGCTCAGCTCGCCGTCGGGCGGCGCGGCGCGCATGACCTCGACCCCGTCCAGCCGCGGGGGTCCGCCCGGGCGCAGGTCGGCACGGTCGTCGATCTCCAGGTAGGTGCGGACGATCACCGCGTGGCTAGTCCTGCCGCGACGGGCACATCAGACGCAGCGCGCACTCGCGGCATGCCGGGCGCTGGGAGTGGCACGTGCGCCGGCCGTGGCGCAGCAGGTTGACGTGGAACTCGAGCTCGGCGCCCGGGGGGGTGATCGCGAGCAGCTGGTCGTGCAGGCGGTCGAACGGCGCGCCGGGCTCGAGCAGGTGCAGGCGCATGCCGACACGCGAGACGTGCGTGTCGACCGGGACGTCGCGCAGGCCGTAGGCGAAGAGCAGCACGCAGGCCGCGGTCTTGCGCCCGACGCCGGGCAGCGCGGTGAGGTACTCCTGCGACTCGGCGATCGGGGCGTCGCGCATCCACGAGAGGTCGATATCCCGCCCGCCCTCGCCGATCGCCTCGAGGATCGCCTTGATGCGCACCGACTTGACCTTCGAGATCCCGCCCGGTCGTATCGCCTCCTCGATCTCGTCCACAGGGGCGTCGCGAACGGCCTCCCACGACGGGAACCGGTCGCGCAGGCGCAGGAACGCGGCGTCGCGGTTGCGGTCGTTGGTCGACTGCGACAGCACGGTGAGGATGAGCTCCCCCACCGGGTCGCCGTGCGGCTCCATGACCGGGATGCCGTACATCGAGCGCAGGCGCTCGCGCACCGCGCGCACGCGGCGCGCCGCCGGGCGGCGCCAGGGGCGGGTGCGAACGCCGGTCATGTCGCCAGTATGGTCGCGCGCCGATGGCCGAGGTCTCCGAGCACACCGACCAGCTCAACGACCAGCCGCTGTTCTGGCGCGGCGCCGAGGGGGACGAGCCGCCCGTGCTCTACCTCCATGGCGTGCCCACGAGCTCGTTCGACTTCGTCGCGCTGCTCGAGCGCACCGGCGGGCTGGCGCCCGACCTGCCGGGCTTCGGACGCACCGGCAAGCGCGGCGACGGCGACTTCACCATGCCCGGCTACGACCGCTTCGTCGAGGCGTTCCTCGATCACCTCGAGGTCGAAAACGTGCGCCTGGTCGTGCACGACTGGGGCGCGGTCGGCCTGCTGTGGGCGCAGCGCTTCCCCGAGCGCGTCGAGCGCCTGGTGGTCATCAACGCGGTGCCGCTCCTGCCGGGCTACCGCTGGCACCGCGTCGCGCGGGCGTGGCGGACGCCGCTCGTGGGCGAGACGGCGATGGGCTTCGCCGGCCGCAAGGCGCTTGCGCGCGTGATGCCGCAGACGCTCGCCGAGGACGCCTGGAGCCACTTCGACCAGGGCACGCAGCGCGCGATCCTGCGCCTGTACCGGGCCAGTCCGGAGGATGCGCTGGCGCGCGCGGGGCTGGACCTCGCAGCGGTGGCGTGTCCCGCGCTGGTCGTGTGGGGAGACTGCGACCGATACATTCCCTCTCGCTTCGCCGACGCGTACGCCGACGCCCTCGGAGGCGAGGCGGAGCTCCTCCATCTCCCTCACGCGGGTCACTGGCCCTGGTTGGACAGCCCTGATGTCATCGATCGCATTACCGCGTTCCTCGTCGACTAGCAGCCTCGCGCCCGCGTGGGGGCTGGCGGCGCTGCTCGGGGTCGCGTACATGCTGCTGGCGCCGCCCAGCGCCGACCTGGCCGCACAGGCCTACCGCTCGGGCCTCGGGCTCGTGCTGTGGGACGGCAGCTGGTACGGCGGCCACCACATGCCGGGCTACAGCGTGCTGTTCCCGCCGCTGGCCGGCCTCGTCGGGCCGCGGCTCGTGGGCGTGGTCAGCGCGGTGGCGGCCGCGTGGCTCTTCGAGCGCCTGGTCCGCGACCACGAGGGCGGACGGCTGGCCGCACTGTGGTTCGCGGTCGCCTCGATCACGAGCCTGCTCACCGGGCGCCTGACGTTCGCGCTCGGCGTCGCGGTCGGGCTTGCATGTGTGCTTGCCGCCGCCCGCGGGCGCCCGCGCCTCGCGGCCGCGCTCGCCGCGCTCACCAGCCTCGCCAGCCCGGTGGCGGGCGCGTTCGTCGCGCTCGCCGCGGTCGCCTGGTGGCTGGCACACCGCGGCTGGCAGCCGCTGCTCGTCGGCGCCTTCGCCGTGCTGCCCGCGGCGGTGCTGACCTTCGCGTTCCCCGAAGGCGGCAGCTTCCCGTTCGTGGCCACGAGCTTCTGGCCGGCCCTGGCGGTGGTCGTCGCCGTCGGGTTCGTGATCCCCAACGATGCCCGGGCGGTGCGCGCGGGCGTGGGCCTGTACGCGGTGGCGATGGTCGCGAGCTTCGCGCTGGCCAGCCCGATGGGCGGCAACGTCGTGCGCCTGGGGGCGCTCTTCGCCGGGCCCGTGCTGGCCGCGTTGCTGTGGAAGCGCAACCGCCGCGCGCTCGCGCTGCTCGCACTGCCGCTCGTCTACTGGCAGTGGGTGGCGCCGGTGGACGACTGGGCGCGCGCGGCGACCGACCCGTCGGTGCACAAGAGCTACTACACGGGGCTCATGGGCTTCTTCGCGACGCACGACGAGGGGCCCTTCCGCGTCGAGATCCCCTTCACCGACAACCACTGGGAGTCGCGCTGGGTGGCGCCGCAGGTGCCGCTGGCCCGCGGCTGGGAGCGCCAGGTCGACGTCAAGCGCAACAGGATCTTCTACGACGGCAAGCCGATGACCGCGTGGAAGTACCGGGCGTGGTTGGACGAGAACGCGGTGCGCTTCGTGGCGGTGCCCGACGCGCCGCTCGACTACTCGGCCCGGCGCGAGGCACGCCTGGTGCGGGCCGGCCTGCCCTATCTGCACCTGGTCTGGCGCGACGCCCACTGGCGCGTCTACGCCGTGAGCGACCCGCGCCCGCTGGCCACCGGCGCCGCGCGCGTGACCTCGCTGGGCCCGCAACGCGTCGGCCTGTACGCACGGCGGACGGGGAGCGTCGACCTGCGCGTGCGCTTCACCCCGTACTGGCAGATCGTCAAGGGCGACGGCTGCGTCCTGAGCGGGCCGCGCGGGTGGACGCGCCTGCGCGTCGACGAGCCCGGCCCGGTCGTGCTGACGACCGAGTTCTCGCTCGGTCGCGTGGGCGCAACCTCGCCGCGCTGCACGAGCTGACGGACCCGTTCACAAGCGGACTGGCGGTTCATGTTAGGTGTGGTTAGCCCTCCTTCCGGGCAACCGGACCTACGATTAAGATGTTCGCGAAGATGACCTTGGCGCGCCTACGTTCCCTTCAGGCGCGGCTCCTGCCCAACGGGATCCTCGATGTGGTCCGCCAGGTGCTGCTGTTCGCCGCCGCCTACTACGGCTACCGCCTCGTGCGCGGAGGGATCGACGACCCGCAGGGCGCGACCGTCGCCTTCGACAACGCGCGCCAGGTCATCCACGTCGAGCAGACCCTCGGCTTCTTCGTCGAGCCGAGCGTGCAGGCCTGGGCGTCGACCAAGCCGGCCATCATCGACGGCGCCAGCTGGATGTACCTGAACTGCCAGAGCTCGGTGACCGTCGGCGCGCTGGTCTTCCTCTACCTCTTCCACAACAAGAGCTTCTACTTCGTGCGCAACATGTTCGTGGTCGCCATGGGCATCGCGCTGGTGGGCTACACGCTGCTGCCGACCGCGCCACCGCGCTTCTTCCCGGAGTGGGGCTTCGTGGACTCCGTCGCCGACTTCACCGGCGTCAGCCACGACTCGGTCGCCGTCAACGCCATCTTCAACCCGTACGCTGCAGTGCCGTCCATGCATGTCTGCTTCGCATTGATGATCGGCATCCCGCTGGCGCGGCTGGCCAAGCACCGCATCACGCGCGTCCTGTGGGGCGTCTACCCGCTGCTCGTGACCTTCGTGATCGTGGCGACCGGCAACCACTTCCTGTCCGACGCCATCCTCGGCGCGTTCACCGCGGCGATCTCCGCGGGGGTCGCGACGTGGCTGGCGCGGGCTCGCCCGGCGGCATGGGCGTTCGGCGACGCCAGCGCACCCGCGAAGGCCTGATGTCGACGCCGATCCAGACCGAGCGCCCGCCTCGGCGCCGGGAATCCGCTCCCGCCCGCCCGCGCCGGGAGGCGGTGCGCAACAAGCTCATCGAGTCGCGGCTGACGCCGAACGCGATCTCGCTCACCGGCTTCGTGCTCAACGTGGTCGCCGCCGCGCTCGTGTGGCAGGAGCTCTTCATCTGGGGCGGCATCGCCTTCATCGTGGGATCGGTCTGCGACACGCTCGACGGCCGCTACTCGCGGATGTCGGGCAAGGGGACGCAGTTCGGCGCCTTCCTGGACTCGACCCTGGACCGCATCGAGGAGGGCGTGGTGCTCACCGCCGTGGCGGCCGTGTTCGCCAAGGACGGCAAGGACTTCGCGGCGGCCGCCGTCGTGGTCGCCGTCCTCGCGTCGCTCATGGTCAGCTACACCCGCGCCCGCGCCGAGGCGCTCGGCGTGGAGTGCAAGGTCGGCATCGCCAACCGGGCGGTTCGCGTGGTCATCCTCTCGATCGGCATCCTGTTCGCGGACCTCGGCGCCCTCGCGCCCGCGGTGTACGTCCTGGCGGGCCTCGGGACGATCACCGTTCTGCAGCGCATCTTCCACGTGCGCGCGGAGCTCAAGCGTTCCGAGCAGCCGGCCGCGTAACGCGACCCGAAGCTGTAACCGGCGGTCAACGACGGGGTTCGATTCGCCTGAACCCCCACTGAAGGGAACACTGATCTTGAGCACCAACGGCAACGGCGCCGTCGCCACCAACGGCGCCGCGACCAACGGAAAGGCGCGCTACCAGCACGACAAGGTGCGCGTCGCCATCATCGGCGTGGGCAACTGCGCCAACTCGTTCGTCCAGGGCGTCCACCACTACCGCGACGCCGATCCCAAGACCCGTGTGCCGGGCCTGATGCACGTCGACGTCGGCGGCTACCACGTCTCCGACATCGAGTTCACGTGCGCGTTCGACATCAACCGCACGAAGGTCGGCAAGGACCTCGGGCAGGCGATCTGGGCCGACCCGAACAACACGATCAAGTTCACCAAGCTGCCCAAGACGCTCGGCGTCCCCGTCCACCGCGGGATGACCCACGACGGCATCGGCAAGTACGCGGCGCAGAAGATCACCAAGGCTTCCGGCGAGACCGCCGACATCGTCTCGATCCTCAAGGAGACCCACACCGACGTCGTCGTCTCCTACCTGCCGGTCGGCTCCGAGCAGGCGACGAAGTGGTACGTCGAGCAGATCCTCGAGGCCGGCTGCGGCTTCGTGAACTGCATCCCGGTGTTCATCGCGCGCGAGGACTACTGGGACCGGCGCTTCAAGAAGGCCGGCCTGCCGGTCATCGGCGACGACATCAAGTCCCAGGTCGGCGCGACGATCACCCACCGCGTGCTGGCGCGGCTCTTCCACGAGCGCGGCGTCAAGCTGCTGCGCACCTCACAGCTGAACGTGGGCGGCAACATGGACTTCTTCAACATGCTCGAGCGCGAGCGCCTGGAGTCCAAGAAGACCTCGAAGACCAACGCGGTGACCTCGGTCGCCGGCGTGGACCTCCCGGCCGACGACGTCCACGTCGGACCCTCGGACTACGTGCCGTGGCTGACCGACCGCAAGTGGGCGCACATCCGCCTGGAGGGCGAGGCCTTCGGCGGCGTGCCGCTGACCGCCGAGCTCAAGCTCGAGGTGTGGGACTCGCCGAACTCGGCCGGCATCGTCATCGACGCCGTGCGCCTGGTGAAGCTGGCGCTCAACCACGGCGTCAGCGGCCAGCTCGACGGCCCGAGCTCGTACCTCATGAAGTCGCCGCACAGCCAGCGGCCAGACGACGAGGCGCGCGACGCGACCGAGCGATTCATCGCCAAGTACGCCGGCAAGCCGGGCACCAAGCCCAAGGGCCGCCGGGCGCCGGCGCGCAAGACGGCCGCCAAGGCCTCGTAGCGACATCATCCGCAGGGCCGACGCGGAATCGTCCGCGCGGCCGACGACGGAGGGGCGGGCGATCCGTACCGTGATGGTCACCACAGGTGGCCCGCGCAGGATCCGCTTCCCCCCTCCAGCGGACGCGGCACTACGTCACCTCTCTCATCGGAAGCGGACGGGCGGGAGCGAAGGATCGCCCCGCTCCGCTTCCCGATCGCTAGCGTGCCGCCCTTGAGCGGCGACGCGGCACTCCTCGGCCGGCAGCTCGACTACCTCGAGGCGAACTCTGACTTCTACCGCGCGCGGATCGAGGGCGCGCGCGATCTCGCGCAGCTGCCCTTCCTGACCAAGGCCGACATCCGCGACTCGCAGAGCTCGCATCCGCCGTTCGGCGAGCACCTCTGCGCACCGGTCGAGTCGCTCGTACGCCTGCACGTGACCTCGGGAACGACGGGCGAGCCGGTGGTGATCGGCCTCACCCGCGCCGACCACGAGGCCAACTCCGCCATCGGCGGCGAGGCGTTCCGCATCGCCGGGGTGCGCGACGACGACGTCATCGCCCACTGCCTGAACTACGCGCTCTACGCGGGCGGCATCGCCGACCACATGGCACTGGAGTCGAGCGGGGGCACCGTGGTGCCGTTCGGCGTGGGCCAGTCGCTACGGCTGCTGGACCTGGTGCCGCGCCTGGGCATCACCGCGATCTACGGGACGCTCTCGTTCCCCGCGCATCTCGCCGGCCGTGCGCGCGAGATCGGGATCGATCCTGCGGAGGTCGGGCTGCGCCACATCGTCACCGCCGGCGAGCCGGGCGCCGGCCTCAGCGCGGTGCGCGAGCGGATCGAGGCGACGTGGAGCGCCACCGTCGCCGACAGCTTCGGCATGAGCGACGTGTGGTCGACGATGGCCGGGGAGTGCTCCGCGCGCGAGGGGCTGCACCTGACCACCGACGGCTACGCGGTCCTCGAGCTCCTCGACCCGGCGACGGAGCGGGCGATCCCGATGGGCGACGGCGCCTATGGCGAGCTCGTGTGGACGCACCTGCGCCGCGAGGCCTCGCCCCTGCTTCGCTACCGCTCGGGGGACCTCGCGCGGGTGTGGACATCGCCTTGCGCGTGCGGGCGCACGGGCACGCGGATCCGCATCGAGGGCCGTGTCGACGACATGCTGCGGGTGCAGGCGGTCAACGTGCACCCGGGAGCGATCGGGGCGGTCCTCGGGCGCTTCCCGGGCCTTGGCCGATACGCGGTCGTGGCCGAGGGCGATCCGATCGAGCCGCCGCTGCGGGTCGTCGTCGAAGCGGCCGACGGCGTGGACGGAGTGGCCGAGGCGCTGCACGAGCTGGGCGCCCGGTTCGAGGTGCAGGCGGTGGCGCCGGGCGCGCTGCCGGTGGGCGAGCAGAAGACGCGCGTCGTGTACCGCACCGCGCGGGGAGAGGAGCTTGAGCTGCGATGAGCGTGACCGTGTCCGAGCTGGGGTCCGCGCGGATCGTCGAATGGGACCGCCAGGAGCGGCGCAACGCATGGACGCGCGAGGAGATGGGCGACATCGCCGACGCGATCGAGCATGCAGGCGCCGACGAGGCGGTCCGCAGCGTCGTGGTGCGCGGGGCCGGCGGCCACTTCTCGGCCGGCGACGACCTCTACGCGGCCATCGAAGCCGACGCCGATCGCTGGGCGGCCACGGTGCGCGCCTTCCAGCGGCTGACCCGCGTGGTGCTCGCCGCGCCCGTGCCGGTGATCGCGGCGATCGACGGCGTCTGCATCGGAGGCGCGCTTGAGTTCGCGGCCAGCTGCGACCTTCGCGTTGCCACCGACCGCGCGCGGTTCGGCACACCCGAGGTCGGCATCGGCCTCGTCTACACCAACGCCGGCTCGCTCTTCCTGCCCGCCACGCTCGGCGAGACCGCCGCGCGCGAGCTCCTGCTCACCGGCGAGCTGCGCGACGCGCAATGGGCGCATCACAACCGCTTCTTCTGCGAGATGGTCGTGTCCGCCAGCGAGCTCGATCGCTGCGTCGCGGCATGGGCGGCGAAGTTCGACGGGGTCTCGCGCGCCGCCGTCGCGCGCACGAAGGCGATGCTCAACGACCGCTTCGGCGACCTGCTCGAGACCGCGATGGAGCGCGAGGAGCAGGCGTGCATCGAGCTCTTCGACGGGCCCGATGCGGCGGCTGCGTTGCAGGCGTTCGCGCGGCGCCGGTAGCGCGGCCACGCCTTCTTCACGACGCGCGAAGCGAAAGTCGCATATGGTGCCTGGCGTAGGGGGAGGCCGCCCGGATGGCTGCCGCTACTCGATAAGTACCGAGAGGAAGCCATCCGATGATCCGGTTGTACTCGGGCTTCGCGGCGCTCGCCGCTGCCGCCCTGGCCAGCGTCCTGCTCGTCGTCGTGCCCGGCGCGGGCGGGGCCGACTGCACCAGCACCGCCTCGAGCACGACCTCGCTGTCGTCCGCGCTCGGCTCGGCCGGCACGGGCGCCACGCTGTGCCTGGCGGACGGCAACTACGGCAGGCTGGCGCTCAACGCGACGAAGGCGGCCCCGGGCGTGACGATCCGCGCCGCCAACCCCGGCAAGGCGACGATCGACGGCGCCACCCTCGCCGGCTCGAACGTCACGCTCGCCGACCTCAACATCACCGACGAGGTCACGATCGCCGCCGGCTCCTCCGGGATGACGATCAGCCACAACCGCATCACCGGGGGCTACCTGGGCGTCAACCTCTCCTCCGACGACCAGCAGATCAGCGACACCTCGATCGTGGGCAACCAGTTCGTCGGTCCCTTCGGGGAGGACGCGATCCGCGCCAACCGCTATCACGACGGGCCTGATGGCGATCCGTATGGGCTGTTGGTGGAGGGCAACGAGATCACCGGTGTCGTTGAGAACGGCAACCATTCCGATTGCCTGCAGGCG
>Ga0081540_1000536_pt1 | contig 36749 bp, 26 predicted proteins | sample TabmetS2T1R1_FD_71024 | JGI IMG/M metagenome (GOLD analysis project Ga0081540, IMG submission 71024) | Tabebuia heterophylla rhizosphere microbial communities from the University of Puerto Rico - S2T1R1 | ecosystem: Host-associated > Plants > Roots > Rhizosphere ...
CCCTGCCCTGGGTCGAGGTCGGCTACCCGGCCCGGTTCGGTTGTGTCCCGACCGACACCCATGGGCGGGTGACCGCGTTCCTGGAGAAGACCCCCCAGCCGGTTACCAACCAGATCAACGCTGGCTGTTACGTCTTCCGGCGTGAGGTGATCGGGGAGATCCCGCCGGGCGTGGTGACCTCGGTGGAACGGGAGACGTTTCCCGCCCTGATCGCGGGCGGCGCGGTGGTGATGGGGTACCTGGAGACCTCGTACTGGCTCGACGTGGGCACGCCAGAGGCATTCGTTCGGGGATCATGCGACCTTGTCCTTGGCCGCCTCGCCTCGCCCGCCCTCACCGCCGTGACCGGTGAGGTGCTGCTGCTCGACGGGGCGAAGGTCGACGCGGGCGCCTGGGCCGGCGGAGGCACCGTCGTCGGAGCGGACTCGGCGATCGAAGCCGGGGCACGGGTCGAGGGCAGCGTCCTGTTCGACGGGGTACGGATCGGCGCGGGCGCGCGGGTCAGCGCCTCCGTGCTGGGGCGCGGCGTGCGGATCGGCGAGTCGGTCGTGCTCGACCGGGCCGTGATCGGCGATGATGTGAGCGTGGCCAGCGGGAACGAACTACGTGCAGGCATGCGGGTGTGGCCGGGGGTGGACCTCGGACCGACGTCGGTCCGTTTCTCCACGGACGTGTGAGCCCGCGTGTCCCCGGTGGTGGCACACGGAACCCACCCCGACGTCATGCTGACCAGGTGCTGGCGGGCGCCGTTCCCGGTGGACGTGGCCCGGACCCTGGGGGTGCACCGGCGCGGGAAGGGCGATCCGGCCTTCCGGGCCGAGCCGTCCGGCGCGGTGTGGCGGACATCGCGTACCCCGGATGGCCCGGCCACGCTGCGGGTAACGGCCGGAGCCACCGGGACCGGTGACGCTGCCACGGTGCTCGCGGGCGCCTGGGGCCCCGGTGCCGGCTGGCTGCTCTCCTCCCTTCCCGGGCTGCTCGGCGCGGACGACGACCCGACCGGTTTCCGGCCCGTGCACCCGCTGCTGGCCGACATGGACCGGCGGTATCCTCACCTCCGGATCGGGCGGTCGGGCCGGGTTTTCGAGTCGCTTGTGCCGGCCGTGCTCGAGCAGAAGGTCGTCGGGGCCGAGGCGCGGCGGGCCTGGCGCCTGCTCATGCTCAGGTTCGGGGAGCCGCCGCCGGGGCCGGCCCCGCGCGGGATGCGGGTCTTCCCGCCGCCGCGCACCTGGGCCCGGATCCCGTCCTGGGAGTGGCACCGGGCAGGCGTGGAGGGCGTCCGGGCCCGGACCGTCATCGGCGCGGCCCACGTGGCCGGCCGGCTGGAAGAGATCGTCGCGATGACCCCCGCCGAGGCGGACCGGCGCCTGCGCTCCCTGCCCGGGATCGGGCCCTGGACCTCCGCCGAAACGCGCCAGCGGTCCTGCGGCGACGCCGACGCGGTATCGGTCGGCGACGTCCACCTGCCCGGCGCGGTCGGCTGGGCGCTGGCGGGGCGGCAGGTCGACGACGCCGGCATGCTGGAGCTGCTCGCACCCTATGCCGGGCACCGGCACCGCGCCGCCAGGCTCGTGGTGCTCAGCGGCATGCGGCCGCCGCGGCACGGCCCCCGGCTGGCGCCGCGCGACTACCGCGCGATCTGACGGCACCAGGCCATGGCGCAAGGATCCGCGCAGACCTGGTTCCCGCCCCGCGGCAACCAGGGAGGCCACCGGGGAGCCCGTGAATCCCGCAATTAGAGTGCCGCTATGAGCGATGCGCCCGCCTCCCGCACGCCGAATCAGGCACCAGAGCAGCCCACGCCGCCGGAAAGCGCAATCCGCCGCGCGCTCGCCCGCGCGAGGGACGGCAAGGCGCTGGATCCCGTCGAGGCCGCCACGTTGATGCATGCCCGCGGCGACCAGCTCGCCGCGCTGCTGGCGCACGCCGGCCGCGTCCGCGACGCCGGGCTCGCCGCCGCCCGCCGCCCGGGTGTCATCACCTACTCGCGCAAGGTGTTCATCCCGCTGACCCGGCTCTGCCGGGACCGCTGCGGCTACTGCACGTTCGTCACCGTGCCCGGCCGGCTGGAGAGCCCGTTCCTGTCGCCGGACGAGGTGCTGGCGATCGCCCGCCAGGGCGCCGTCCTCGGCTGCAAGGAGGCGCTGTTCACACTGGGGGACCGGCCCGAGGACCGCTGGCGGCAGGCGCGGGAATGGCTGGAGGCCGGAGGCTACGACGGCACGCTGTCTTACGTCCGGGCGATGGCCGTCCGGGTGCTGGAGGAGACCGGCCTGCTGCCGCACCTGAACCCGGGCGTGCTCACCTGGCAGGACTTCCAGCGGCTCAAGCCGGTGGCGCCGTCGATGGGGATGATGCTGGAGACCACGGCGACCCGGCTGTTCACCGAACCGGGCGGGCCGCACTACGGCAGCCCGGACAAGGACCCGGCGGTGCGGCTCCGGGTGCTCGAGGACGCGGGGCGGTCGGCGGTCCCCTTCACCACCGGCATCCTCATCGGCATCGGGGAAACGCTCGCCGAGCGCGCGGACTCGATCTTCGCCATCCGCCGGGTCGCGCAGGAGTACGGCGGCATCCAGGAAGTTATCGTTCAGAACTTCCGTGCGAAGCCGGACACGAAGATGCGCGGCGTGCCCGATGCCGGCCTCGACGACCTGGCCGCGACGATCGCGGTGGCCAGGCTGGTCCTCGGCCCGTCGGCGCGGATCCAGGCGCCGCCCAACCTCATCGGGGACGCCTACCGGCTCATCCTCGCCGCGGGGATCGACGACTGGGGCGGCGTGTCGCCGCTGACCCCCGACCACGTCAACCCCGAGCGCCCGTGGCCGCAGATCGACGACCTTGCGCGCCGCACCGAGGCGGCCGGGATGGTGCTGCGTGAGCGGCTCACGGTCTACCCGCCGTACATCCGCGAGCCGTGGCTCGATCCGCGGCTGGCCGGGCACGTGGCAGCGCTGGCCGACCCGGCGAGCGGCCTGGCCCGGGACGGCGCGCTGGCCCGGGGCCTGCCCTGGCAGGAGCCCGATGGCGGCTGGGGTGAGGCGGCCGGGCGGACGGACCTGCATGTCACGATCGACACCACCGGCCGGACGGCCGACCGCCGCGACGACTTCGCCGAGGTCTACGGCGACTGGGCGTCGGTGGCGGCCCGGATCGACCCGGCCGCCCGGATGGACGCTGCCGCCGCCCCGCCTGCCCGCCCCGGCGCCCCGCCACGGTTGCGCGCCGAGGTGGCGGCGGCCTTGCGCAGCGCGGAGAGCAACCCGGCCGGGATCACCGACGGGCAGGCCCTGGCGCTACTCGATGCCGACGGCCCGGAACTGGAGGCGCTCGCGTCGCTCGCCGATGCCGTGCGCCGCGACGCGGCGGGCGACGACGTCACCTACGTGGTCACCCGCAATATCAACTTCACCAACGTGTGCTACACGGGCTGCCGGTTCTGCGCGTTCGCGCAGCGCCGCACCGACGCCGATGCCTACACGCTCTCGCTGGAGCAGGTCGGAGAGCGGGCGGCCGAGGCGTGGGAGGCGGGCGCGACCGAGGTGTGCATGCAGGGCGGGATCCACCCCGACCTGCCCGGCACCGCCTACTTCGACATCGCCGCGGAGGTGAAGGGCCGCTGCCCGGACCTGCACGTGCACGCGTTCTCGCCGATGGAGGTCGCCAACGGCGCGGCCAGGACCGGGCTCGGCGTGCGCGAGTGGCTGGAACGGGCGCGGCAGGCCGGGGTAGATTCGCTCCCCGGCACCGCGGCCGAGATCCTCGACGACGACGTCCGGTGGGTGCTGACCAAGGGCAAGCTGCCGGCCTCGGCCTGGATCGAGGTCATCACCACCGCGCACGGGCTTGGGATCCCGACCACCGCCACGATGATGTACGGGCACGTGGACACCCCCGCGCACTGGGTAAGCCACCTGCGCGTGATCCGCGGCATCCAGGAGCGCACCGGCGGCTTCACCGAGTTCGTGCTGCTCCCGTTCGTGCACGCCAGCGCGCCGATCTACCTGGCGGGCCTGGCCCGCCCCGGCCCCACCCGCCGGGAGAACCGGGCGGTCCACGCGCTGTCGCGGCTGCTGCTGCACGGGGCCATCGGCAGCATCCAGTGCTCCTGGGTCAAGCTCGCCGGCGAGGTCTGCCGTGACGTGCTGCGCGGCGGCGCCAACGACATCGGCGGCACCCTGATGGAGGAGACGATCAGCCGCATGGCCGGCTCCCGGCAGGGCTCGTACAAGACCATCAGCGACATGGCTGCCATGGTTGCCCCGCTCGGCCGTCCCCTGCGGCAGCGCACGACGCTCTACGGGGATCCGGCCGCCGAACGGCTCGCGGCATCGGCCGCCAGCGACGGGGTATGCGCGTCGGTCCGGGGCGGCCGGACGCCGCTCCCGGTGGTCCCGGGCTGATCCCGGGACGGGCGCGCGTGGCGCGCGTCAGCGCGTGACCATGAACGCGCCAGGGTCGCGGGGCGGCCGGTCCGGGGCGGGCGCGGCCGGGTAGCCGACGCCGACCGCGCCCATCGGATCCCAATCGTCCGGCAGCCCGAGCGCGCGGCGGGTCGTCTGCCGGCAGAACATCGTGCTCGACACCCAGCAGGAGCCGAGGCCCTCGACGGCCAGGCCAACGAGCAGGTTCTGCACCGCGGCGCCCATGGCGACCACGAACATCTCCCGCTCCGAGGCGTTGCGCCGCTGGTCGGGGTAGGTGTGCGCGGCCTCGGCGTGCAGGCAGGGGACGATGAGCAGCGGCGCCCGCCGCAGCGGCTCCCCCCGCCGCGTCCGGCGGGCGATCTGCTCCGGCGTGAAGCCGTCCCCGCGCAGATCGGTGATCCAGGCCGCCAGCATGTCATCCAGCAGCGCGACCCTGGCCCGCTCCGACTCAAGGACGGCGAACCGCCACGGGGTCGAGTGGTGCGGCGCGGGCGCCGTGATGGCGGCGGCGATCGCCCGGCGGACCGCTGCGGGATCCACCGGCGCGGTGGTGAACTCGCGCACGGTCCGGCGGGCGGCGAGCACGTCGGACGAGCCGAAGCGGAACATGTCCTCGGCCGGGGGCCGGATCAGCGCCTGGCCGCCCGGGCCGTCCGCGTCGGTGACCAGGTCCGCCAGCCCCCGCACGATCGCCACCGGGATCCGGCTCGTCTTGGCTTTGACCAGGTCGGTGGCCGCCGCGATCTCATCCGCCACGGCGGCCACGGTCACTTCCAGAGTCATGCCGAACGTGTCGGGCTGGCCCCGGTAGTCGCGCAGCGGCACGACACCCGCCGCGCCGATCGCGGCGTCGGCCTGCCCATTGCGCCAGGGCCGCCCCAGCGTGTCGGTGATGATGACCCCGATCCTCGCGCCCAGCCGGTCGCGCAGCGCCTTGCGCAGCCTGCGGGCCGAGCCATCGGGATCCTCCGGAAGCAGCACCACCGTCCCGGGTGGGGTGTTGGAGCTGTCCACCCCGGCGGCCGCCAGGACAAGGCCGTGCCTGGTCTCCACGATCCGGGTGGTGCCGCGGCGCGCCACCACCCGGATCGTCTCCGCGTCGATCGCCCGTTCCCGGGCGGACCGGATGACCCGGCCCTCCGCCTTGCTCACGATCTTGGAGGTGATCACGAGGATGTCGCCGTCGGCCAGATCCGGCACCGCGTCCGCGATCAGCCTTGCCAGGTCGGCGCCGGCCTCGACCTCGGGGAGCCCGGTCACGCCGGTGACGGTGATGCTGGGGGCGGCCGGGCCGGCGCTGGTGTTCATGCGGTCAGCTCCTCGGCCAGGTCGAGCGCGGCGCGGGCGATCGCCGCGGCAGCGGGCAGGTCGGTCATGTAGAGCGGGACGGCCCGGACGGCGATGCCGGCCAGCTCTGGCGCGTCCACCACGGCCTTGTCGCGCTCGTCCACCAGCCAGCCATCGAGCAGGGCCGGCCCGTAGTGGGCAGCGACGCCGGCCGCGGACGTCTCGACGCCGATCGCGGCCAGGCACTTGTCGGCCATGCCCCGCACCGGCGCGCCGCCGATGATCGGCGACACCCCGACCACGGTCTTCGCGCTGAGCGCTTCGGCGATGCCGGGCACGGCCAGGATGGTGCCGATGCTCACGACCGGGTTGGACGGGGGAAACAGGACCAGGTGGGCTTGGCCGATGGCCTCCAGCACGCCGGGAGCGGGGGCCGCATGATCCGCGCCGGCGAAGATGAAGCCCGCCGCCGGCACGTCGGCGTGCAGGCGCACCCACCACTCCTGGAAGTGAACGGTGCGCCCACCCTGGTCATGGAGGATCACCTCTGTCACGACCGGGTCGTCCGACATCGGGAGCAGCCTGACGCCGGGCTGCCACCGCCGGCAGAGCACCCCGGTGGCCGCGGACAGTGGGAGGCCGGCGCCGAGCATGCTGGTCCGGTGGAGGTGAGTGGCGATGTCCCGGTCGCCCAGGCCGAACCAGTCCGGCCCGGCGCCGTAGGCAAGGAGCTCCCCAAGCACGGTGTAGGTGTCACCGTCGCGGCCCCAGCCCTGTTCTTCGTCGATGCCGCCGCCCAGCGTATACATCACGGTGTCGAGGTCCGGCGAGACATGCAGGCCGAACAGGCTGATGTCGTCGCCGGTGTTGCCGATGACGGTGATCTCGGCTTCTGGGGCAGCGGATTTCAGCCCGCGCAGGAAACGGGCGGCGCCGACACCGCCGGCGAGCACTGTGATGCGCATGCCGGCCAGTCTCGCAACTCGCGGCCCGGCCGCACCCGCCGGCCCGGCCACCGTGGCTCCGCGATCTCAGCCTTGGCCGGACTTACGGGTCATCCGCGGCGAATCCGCCAATCATTATCACGCATCCCGCTTGACGGGACGCAAGACACGCGAGTGTAATTTCACTTGTGTAGTTTGCGCGCCTGCCCCGAGGGTACGGCGCGTGCCGACGGGGTCTTGCGAGGTAGGAGGTGCGCCGTGGCGGAAGTCGTCCCGCTTAGCATCTTCGGTATCGGTGAGGACGATGCCGGGGGCGTGGACTGGCAGGACCGTGCGCTGTGTGCGCAGACCGATCCCGAAGCGTTCTTCCCTGAGAAGGGCGGCTCGACCAGAGAAGCCAAGAAGGTGTGTCGCGGCTGTGAGGTGCGGGCCGAGTGCCTGGAGTACGCGCTCGAGCACGACGAGCGGTTCGGGATCTGGGGCGGGCTGTCGGAACGGGAACGGCGCAAGATCAAGCGCGGAGCCTTCTGAGCCGCCCGGCGGGTCTTGCGGTATTCCTGGCCGGGGTCTTGCGGTCTTCCTGACCGCTCGCCATCGCTTCGCGTATTGTTCACGGGATGCCCCACCATGCCGGAAACGGGCCGGAGCGCGTCTGGGCGTCCGGCAGGTGACCACTTTGAGCAGCAAGTGGATCTGTGTCGCCGAATAACGTGCAGGCCCAGCACGTCGTCACCGCGGTCATCGTCGCCCATGATGGGGCCGCGTGGATTCCGCGCGTCACCGAAGCCCTGGTGAACCAGACCCGGCCCGTCCAGCGTGTGGTCGGCGTCGATACCGGCAGCAGGGACCGCAGCGGGACCATGCTCGCCGGGGCGCTCGGTCGTGCCGCCGTGTTCGGCATGGATCGCGATACGGGCTACGGTGCCGCGGTCCATCAGGCCTTGCGGCACCGGGCCGCCGTCGCCCACGTGCCGTCGGCGCCGGGACCGCCGCGGGAGCGGACGGAGTGGGTGTGGCTGCTCCACGACGACTGCGAGCCCGAGCCGGATGCGCTGGAGCGGCTGCTGACCGGCGCCGAGGAGGTGCCGGCCGCGGCGGTGCTCGGCCCGAAGGTCATGGACTGGTCCGACCGCGATGTCCTGCTCGAAGTCGGGATCGGCATTGACCGCGCCGGCCGCCGGGTCACGGGGATCGAGGCGCGCGAGGTCGACCAGGGGCAGCACGACGGCGACCGGGACGTGCTCGCCGTGGGCAGCGCCGGGATGCTGCTCCGTCGCGACGTATGGGACGAGGTGGGCGGCTTCGACCCCGGCATGCTGCTCTACCGGGAGGACGTCGACTTCTGCTGGCGCGTCCGGGCCGCGGGCCACCGGGTACGGGTGATCACCGACGCCATCGTCTATCACGTGGAGGCCTCGGCCAGGAACCGGCGGCAGGCGTCGGCCGCGCCCCGGCGCGGGCGGCAGGACCGCCGCAACGCTCTGCTGGTGCTGCTCGGGAATCTCCCGGCGGGGCCGATGATGTCCGCGTTCGCCGGCAACCTGGTGCTGTCCACGCTGCGCACGCTGTTTTTCCTGCTGGCCAAGCGGGCCGGTGCGGCCCTGGACGAGTTCGCCGGGTTCATGGGGGCGGTCGGCCATCCCATGCGCCTGCTCACCGCGCGCAAACACAGGTTCCAGGGACGGCGTGCCGCCTGGTCTCGCCTGCGCGCGGAGGTTCCGCCCGGCCATTCGTTCCGCAAGCTCGCCGAGTTCGCCATCGGCGCGCTGTCGAAGTCCCGCCCGGTGGACATGGTCGGCAGCCACCATGCCACCGACGATCCCTTCGAGGATGACTCGCTCCTGACCGACACCGGCCTGGTGCAGCGGGTGCTCACCAACCCGGGCGTGCTGCTGTTCCTGGTGCTCACCACGATCGCCCTGGTGGCGGAGCGTTCGCTGCTCAGCTCCAGCCCGCTCGGTGGTGGCGCGCTGGTCCCGGCCTGGGGTGGCGCGTCCGGGCTGTGGTCGGAGTACCTGCAGGGCTTCCACCCGACCGGGATCGGCACCGACGCCAGTACACCGCCGTACGTGGCGGTGATCGCGCTGCTGGCCTCGCTGCTGGGGGGAAAGCCCTGGCTCGCCGTTGACGTCATCCTGATCGGCTGCATCCCGCTCGCGGGCGTCACCGCCTACCTGGCGTCACGGCAGATCACCCGTTCTGTGGCGGTGAGGGTCTGGGCGGCGATGGCGTACGCGCTGCTGCCGGTTGGCATGGGCGCGGTGGCGGCCGGCCGTCTCGGAACCGCGCTGGTGCTCGTCTTGCTGCCGTTGATAGCCGTGGTGGCCACGCGCGTGTTCACCCAGGGCCGCCGCCGGGCGCGCCGGGCCGCCTGGGCCACCGGCCTTCTCGTCGCCGTGGCGGCCGCTTTCGTGCCGCTGATCTGGGTGATCACGGTGACCGTCATGGTCCTGGGCGTCCTCGCCTTCCGGCGGGGCCGTCCGGCCGTGGTGATCGACGCCGCGATCGTCGTCGTGGTCCCCGTCGTCCTTCTCATTCCGTGGAGCGTGTCGCTGGCCACCCACCCATCCCAGCTGTTCCTCGAGGCCGGATTGCAGCCGCCCGGGCTCGCCGCGGTGAGCCTGCCCGCCCGGTCGCTGCTGCTGCTGTCTCCCGGCGGCCCGGGGCTGCCCCCGTTCTGGGTGACCGCGGGCCTGGTCCTGGCCGCGGTGGTGGCGCTGGCGTTCGGCGGGCGCCGGGCGCTGGTGCTGGCCGGATGGTCCGCGGCGTTGCTCGGGCTGGTCGCCGCCGCCGTGCTGACCCGGCTAATCGTCACTCCCGCGACTGGCGGCGACGCCGTCCGCGCCTGGCCGGGAGCGGCGCTGGCGTTCGCTGGCGCGGGCCTGCTGCTCGCGGTGCTGGCCACGGGGGATGCGCTGGCAGACAGGCTGCGGTCGGGCCGGTGGCGGTCCCCGCGGGGGATCGCGGTCATAGCGCTTGCCGCCGTGGCCTGCACAGCGCCAGCGCTGGCGGCCGCCGCCTGGCTGACCTCCGGGACCGGGGGCCCGCTGGCGCCGGTGGCCGGGCCGGTGCTGCCGGAGTTCGTCGCCGTCTCCTCCGACACCGGGCTGCGCCTGCGCACCCTGGTGCTGCGCGCGGGCCCGCATGGCACGGTGGCGTATTCAGTGCTGCGCGATGCCGACCCCCTGATCGGGGCGGACGAGCTGGCCGTGCCCCCGGAGGCCGAGCGTGCCCTCAATCTGACCGTTGCCGCCCTGGCCGCGCCGCACGGCTCCGCCGTGCAGGACCAGGGGCGTGCGCTGGCCCAGTTCGGCATCGGCTACGTCCTGCTTCCTGCGCCCGCGGACCCGGCGCTCGCGCGCCTGCTCGACGGCGTGTCCGGGCTCCGCCCGGTCAGTCAGACCACGGCGTTCCAGCTGTGGCGGGTATCCGACACCGCGGCGCGGGTCCGGGTGGTCGAGCATGACGGCACTGTGGTGGCGGTGCCCTCCGGCACGGTGAGCGTGGCCGGCGCGAAGGCGCCGGCCGCGGGCGGGACGCTGGAGCTCGCCGAGCCCGTCGGTAGCTGGACCGCGGCCCTCAACGGGCATCCGCTGACGCCGGTCGCGGCGCCGGTCGATGGCTGGGCCCAGGGGTTCCGCTTGCCGCCCGGCGGCGGGTCGCTGACCGTCAGCCACAGCCACTTCGGCCGGGTGGCTATCGTCGTGCTTGAAGCCCTGGCCGTGGCGATCGTGCTGGCGCTGGGCCTGCCGGGCGCCCGGTCGGCGGGCGAGGCGGAGGAGGGGGCGGTCGCCGCCGCGCGCCGCCAAAGCGGCCGCTCTCGTGACAAGGCCGATGACGGCGCGCCCGAACGCAGATCCGCGCACCGGGGCAAGCCAGCCGGTGCGCCGCGACCACGCGTGCGCCGGCCGCCGGTCCCGGCGGCTAAGGATATGCGGCGGGTGCGCGAGGCGGCCGCGGCTGGTGTCCGCGCTGGCGGGCGCGGCTGGCGCCGCGGATCGGCGCCCGCGGAGTCGATCCCCGATGACCGGGAAGCCGGCGACCCGGCCATGGCCGCCCATGTGCGCGGGGGCGCGGACATGCCCCGCCGGGAAGCAGACATGCCCCGCCGGGGCGCGGACATGCCCCGCCGGGGCGTGGGCCGACCGCCTGACGGCGGCCGCGGCTTGCCGGATGACTCTGCCGGCCTCGCGCCGCGGAGTGGTCCCGGCACCGATCCAGGCTTGCCGCGCCCTGACGGCAGGCTGCCGCCGGACCGTCGGGACCAGCCGGGCTATCCGCGCGGGACCGACCCGGGCTCCGGCCGTGGTCCTGGCCCCGGCGTACCGCCGGGATACGACCCGAGCTCGGGCCGCAGCCGCCCGGGCCATGGCCGGGACTCCGGCCGCGGCCGGCCGCGATACGCCGTCGGCCCGGGCCGAGGCCGCCGGGGCCGCGCACCTGAGCCGGATCGCGGGCGGGCGGACAACGGCCCGGCGTCGGACCCGGCCGGGCGGCGGGGGTACGACACGGACCCCGGCGGCCAGCAGGGTTATGACACCGGCCCCGGGCGGGGCGGCCCGCCCGGATACTCCACCGAGCCCGGCCGGGCCGGCCGGGGCGGTCGGCCCGGGTACGCCACCGACCCCGGCCGGGGCGGTCGGCCGGGATACGACACGGGACCGGGCGGCGGCGGGCGGCCGGGATACGACACCGGGCCGGGACGGCCGGGCTACGCGGCGGAGCCGGGCCGTCGGCGGCGGAGCCGCGAATCAGGGCCGGACGATGGCCGGGCGGGCTACGGCCCACCCCCCGGCGGCGACCGGGGCGGATATGCCACCGATCCGGGCCGCGGCCGGCAGCCGGGGTACGGCACGGGACCGGGCCGCGGCGAGGGGCCGGGGTACAGCGCCGGCCCCGGCCGTGCCGGGCGGCCGGGGTATGACACCGGGCCGGGCGGCGCCGGGCGGCCGGGGTATGACACCGGGCCGGGCGGCGGCCGGCAGCCGGGGTATGACACGGGACCGGGCGGCGCCGGGCAGGCCGGGTATGACACGGGACCGGGACGGCCGGGGTACGCGGCGGAGCCGGGCCGCCGGCGGCGGGGCCGCGAACCTGGGCCAGATCGTGGCCGGGCCGGCTACGGCCAGCCCACGGGCGGCGAGCGGCCGGGATACGACCAGCCAACGGGTCCGCCTGCCGACCACAGCCGGCGCAGGGGCCGGATCGGCTGGCCCGGCCGGGGCGGCCGGTCCGGCAGGGACCGCGCTGCGGCACGTGATGAGCGACCGGACTTCGATGAGCGCCCGGACCCTGGGGTGCGGCGCGGCCGGCTGCCCGACGACGACGAGGCGCTCTCGCCACTGCCGCGGCCGCTGCCGTCCCGCAGGCCCCCGCCCACGGACGGATACGCGACCGACCGTGACGCGCCGGACTGGGAGGCTGACCCGCGGCACGATTCGGGAGAGACGGACTGGTGAAAAACCTCAGCGCGAGCCGGGTCCTCGCGCCACTGGCCGTGGTCATAGTCCTGGCAGCCGTGTACGGACTGACCATGGTCAACCACTCCGTCACGCTGGGCAAGGGCCGGCAGGTGTTGCCGCCGCGCAGCGCGGCGGCCACGTCCGTCGTGCGCGCCTGCCCCTCGCTGGGCCTGGCCGGCCCCGCCTTGGCCGCCGCGCTCGTCGCCGCACCCGCGACGGCCGGCCAGGGGCTCGCCAAGGTGAGCCGCCTCGATGGGACCGCGGCCGCCTCTCCTCTCCGCAGCGTGACCAAATCCGGGCGGCTGTCGATGGCGACGGTCAAGGCGGCGGGGAGCACGCATCACGCGGCACCCAGCGCGTCCGGTGGCCCGCCCATCCCGACCGTTCCGGCGCAGGGCGGGGTGGTCGTCCAGGCCAGCGGATCGATGGCACGCGGACTGGAGGTCGAGCAGATCAGTGCGGGCGGCCTTCCGTTGGCCCGGTGTGACAGCCCAGGTACCGACTTCTGGTTCGTCGGTCCTGGGCAGCACAGCGTCGCCCGCATCCAGCTGTTTCTCGTCAACGCCGGGAGCCAGGCGGCTGCCGCGAACGTGGAGATCTCCACCGATGCCGGGCCGCTGCAGGGCAGCCCCGACACCGGCATCGCCGTGCCCCCGCACAGCATGGTGGTCCAGTCCCTGGCCCCGGTCCTGCACGCATCACGGGCGGTCGCGCTGCACGTGCGGACCAGCACCGGCCAGGTCGTCGCGGCCGTCCAGGAGACCACCCACGCCGGAGCCAGCGGTGCCTGGCTGCCAGCGGCGCAAGCGCCCGGCACCCAGGTGATACTGCCGGGGCTGCCGGCGGCGGCGGGTACGCGGCAGCTGTTCGTGGCGGTACCCGGCACCCAGAGCGCTCACCTGAAGCTGACCGCTGTCAGCAGCAAGGGTTCCTACCAGCCCACGGGCAGCACCGGGCTCGACATCCCCGGTGGCTCTGCCGTCTCGATCCCGCTGCCGTCGCTGTCGGGCGTCCCAGCCGCGCTCAAGCTGTCGTCCAATGTCCCGGTCACCGCCTCGGCGATGCTGACGGGCGGTTCGTCGGGCGCCCCAGGTGTCTTCACCGCCGCCTCGCTGCCGCTTGAGGAGCAGGGCGTGGTCGCGTATAACCGGGCCGGGGGTGGCGCCGCCTCCCAGCTGGTGCTTTCGGCCCCTGGCCGTGCCGTGAGAGCGCAGATCACCCAAATCGGCGCCACCGGGCCGGCCGGAGCGGCGCAGACCGTGCGGATCCGCGCGGGCCACAGCCTGGTGACCCAACTGGGCAAGCGAGGGGGCTCCGGACACGGCTCGACGTTCTCGGTGATGATCACACCACTGGCTGGGTCCGGGCAACTCTATGCCGGGCGGGTGATCACCAGCAGCGGCACCGGAGGGAAGGTACAGTCCATTTTTCCCGTCCAGAGCGCCCTGACCACGGTGCCGCTGCCGCGCGTGGAGGACTCGTTCATCACCATGGTGCCGTGAGCCGCGCGCCGGCCCCGCTGTCCAGTACCGCGCCCGGGCGCCCGGCCCGGGTCGCCTAGTCCTCGGCCGGGTACCCGGGGTCTACGTCCTCGGGATTCATCCCGAGCAAGCGCGCGAACTCCTCGACCACCACCTCGAAGATCAGCTCACCAAGATCGTCGTCGCCGTCGGCGCGGGCCATCAGCGGGCGCCGGTACACCACGATCCGGGGCGGGCGGGACACGGCACCCGCACCGACGTCGGCGCCGGGGACGTGCGGCCGGTCTGCCGTCCCGCCGGTACCGGCGCGGTTTCCCGGTTCGCCGGCATCTGCGGGCGCGCCCGGCGATCCGGGGTCAAGCCTGGCCAGCGGCACCGGGCCAGAGGTCACATCGCCGACCGGCGGAATCTCCTCCACGACGAACTCGACTCCCGCGAGATGGGCCTCCCAGCGGGGCTCGAGCCGCGCGACGGCCTGCAAGACGAGGTCGTCGAATCGTTCTGCCCGCGTGCGGTGCAGGGGAACGTCCGGCGGAGCGAGGATCCCGCGCAAGCCGCGGCCATGCCGGTCGCGCCGCCTGATCCGGGCCGAGCGGTCCGGGCGGCTCAGGTCGCCGGTCTGCACGGTACCGAGCGTAGACCCGGCCGCCCCGGTCCGGCAGGGCCGGCCCACGAGCCTGCCGCCGGTGCGGGGCCCGGCTGCCTGCGCTCGCCGCCGCCCCGGCAGGGCCCACCACCAGCGCCCTCGCAGCCCTGGTGGGGCCCGCTGCCTGCGCTCTCGCGGCCCTGGTGGTGCCCGCTGCCTGCGCACCGCGACCGCCGGCGGTGGCGAGCGCGCGTCTTTTCGAGACACGACTCGTGAACAGGGCTCCGGTGATGGCTTTCGCGGGCCCGGATCGGTACGGTCTGCCGTTGTGGGCGATGCGCGTGAACCTGGCTCGGGGGAAGCGCGCGAGCTTGCCGCAACGGTGACACCGGGCGCGCCGGCCGCCGTGGGCAAGGCGGGCCACTGATGTCGCGCCGCTGTTCCCGGCCCGCCTGCAAGCAGCCCGCCGTGTACACACTGACCTATGTCTACCGCGACTCCACCGCGGTGCTCGGCCCGCTCGCCACCTTCGTGGAGCCCCACTGCTACGACCTGTGCGCCGCTCACGCGGGGAGGCTCACGGCCCCCCGGGGCTGGGACGTGGTCCGCCTGCCGGTAGATCCGGCCGAACCTGCGGCCCGCGAGGCAGACGACCTGGAGGCGCTCGCCAACGCGGTCAGGGAAGCGGTCCTGCCGTCATCCGGCGCTGAGCCGGTCGGCCAGGGGATCGAGGTCGGCCGGCGTGGCCACCTGCGGGTGGTCCGCTCGTCCCCGGAAGAGCGGTGAGCCGGCCCCATCCGCCGGCCCGCGTGCCGCGGTCAGCCGCCCGGCGAAGCGATCGCGGGGCGCCGTCAGGCGACCGGTAGGCTCGTTGTCCGTGCATCGCGCCAATTGTCCGTGTATCGCACCGACCCTCGGCGTGCCGCGGGCGGGCCGTGCCCCGGCGACATAGGGGGAAGGAAGCCGAAGTGGGGCAGTACGCCAAGATCTTCAAGTCATACGACATCCGCGGCATCGTTCCCGACGAGCTGGACGAGCGGGTCGCGGAGGCCGTCGGCGCCGCGTTCGTGCGGCTGACCGGCGCCTCGCGCGTGGCCACCGCGCATGACATGCGCACCTCGTCGCCCCTGCTGGCCGAGGCGTTCGGCCGGGGCGCGAGCGCGCAGGGGGCGGACGTCATCGCCGCCGGGCTGGGCTCGACGGACCTGCTCTACTACGCCAGCGGCAGCCTCGACATCCCGGGAGCGATGGTCACGGCGAGCCACAACCCGCCCAAGTACAACGGGATCAAGCTGTGCCGCGCTGGCGCCCGGCCGGTCGGCGCCGACTCTGGCCTGAACGAGTTGCGTGAGATGGCCGCCCACGGCGTTCCCGCCCACGACGGCCCGCACGGCACCGTCGTCCCGCGCGACCTGCTCCCGGGCTATGCCGCTCACCTGAGGTCGCTGGTCGACCTGTCCGGGATCCGTCCCCTCACCGTGGCGGTGGACGCCGGGAACGGGATGGCCGGATACACGGTGCCCACGGTCTTCGAAGGGCTCCCCGTCACGCTGGTGCCGCTGTATTTCGAGCTGGATGGCACGTTCCCTCACCACGAGGCGAACCCGATCGACCCCGCCAACCTGCGGGACCTGCAGCGAGCTGTGATCGCGTCCGGCGCCGACCTGGGCCTTGCCTTCGACGGCGACGCCGACCGGTGCTTCGTGGTGGATGAGCGCGCCGAAATCGTCTCGCCGTCGGTGCTGACCGCGCTGATCGCGGCGCGGGAACTGAGGCGTGAGCCGGGGGCGACGATCATCCATAACCTGATCACCTCGCGGGCGGTTCCCGAGATCATCTCCGAGCACGGCGGCAAGCCCGTCCGCACCCGGGTCGGCCACTCGTTCATCAAGGCGCGGATGGCGGAGACGGGTGCGGTGTTCGGCGGCGAGCATTCCGGACACTTCTATTTCCGGGACTTCTGGTTCGCCGATTCGGGCATGCTCGCCGCCCTGCACGTGCTCGCCGCGCTCGGTTCCCAGGACGCGCCGCTATCGCGGCTGCTGGCCAGCTACCGCAGGTACGTGGCCACCAGTGAGATCAACAGCGAGGTCCGCGACCAGGGGGCGGCGACGGAGGAGGTCCGCCGGGCGTTCGCCACCCGTCCCGGGGTCACGCTGGACCGCCTGGACGGCCTGACCGTCTCTTGCGAGGGATGGTGGTTCAACCTCCGCCCGTCCGGCACCGAGCCGCTGCTCCGGCTCAACGCGGAGGCGGCGGACGAGGGGACCCTGGCCGCGCTGCGGGATGAGGTCCTGGGCATCGTTCGCGGTCGAGCGGGCTAGGCCGCCGTGTTGGCGAGTGCCCCGTGCGATCGGGTACGCCGCGTTTACCGGGTATCGGCTCCGGAACTCTGGGAGAAGCTGTGAACATCGACGAATGGCTGCTTGACCTTCTGGCCTGCCCGGCGTGCCACGCACCGCTACGCGCCGACGACACGGCTGGCGAGCTGGTCTGCACGAGCGAGACCTGCGGTCTGGCCTACCCCGTGCGGGATGACATCCCGGTTCTGCTGGTGGATGAGGCGCGCCGTCCCCGGGAGGCCGGATGACGGTAGACGCTCAGGAGCGCCTCGACACTACGACGCTGCTGGCGGCGGCCGACCCGTCAGACATGCTCCGCCAGGTGGCCTCCTCGGCCGCCCAGGTGAGGGCCGCCGTGCGGGCCACCCAGGAGGCCGACCTTGCTGAGATCATCGCCGCCGGCCGCCCGCGCGCGATCGTGGTCACGGGCATGGGTGGCTCCGGGGTCGCCGGCGATGTGCTGGCGGCCATCTGCGGCCGCAGCTGCCCGGCGCAGGTCTTCCCGGTGCACGACTACCAGCTTCCCGCCTGGGTGGGCGCCGCGGACCTGGTGATCGCCGTGTCCTGCTCCGGCGGTACCGAGGAGACGATCGCCGCCGCGACCGAGGCGGTGCGGCGTGGCTGCCGCCTGATCGGGGTCGGCGGCGAGGGCTCGCAGCTGGCGATGATCGCCCAGCAAGCGCGCGCCCCGTTCATCGGTGTCCAGTCGGCGGGCATGCCGCGCTCCACCTTGTGGGGGCTGTCCGTGCCGCTGGCGGTGATCGCGGGGCGGCTGGGGTTGCTGGAGGCGGGAGACGAAGAGTACGAGGCTGCGGCGGCCGAGCTCGAGCGGATCTCTCACCTGTCCCGGCCCGACAGCGAGTCGTTCGTGAACCCCGCGAAATCGCTCGCCCTGGAACTGTCCGGGACGCTGCCGGTGATCTGGGGCACCTCACCCCTGACGGGCGTGGCCGCCTACCGGTTCGCCTGCCAGCTCAACGAGAACGCCAAGTACCCGGCGGTCACCGGCACCCTGCCCGAGGCCAACCACAACCAGGTAGTCACGTTCGACGGGCCGTTCGCGACCGGCCTGGACGGGATCGGCGAGGACGGGTCTGCGGCGCCGATGCGGCTTGTGGTGCTGCGGGACAGCGTTGAGCACCCGCAGGTGGCGCGCCGCCGGGAGGAGTCGGCCCTGCTGGCGGCGGAGCGGGGCATCAGGGTTACCGAGCTGGCCGCGGCCGTCGGCGGACCGCTGGTGCGCCTGGCCAGCCTGGTCCAGCTGATCGACTATGCAACGGTATATCTCGCGATCGCGCTGGACATCGACCCGGGCCCGGTCGCGGCGATCCAGGAACTCAAGGCACGTATCGCGTAGAAGGGGTCGCCCATCACCAGTAACTCCGGCCACGCGTCAGGCGGCCTGCGGGCGGTCCTGGCTGCGCTCGCCGCGAACCTGGGCATCGCCGTCACCAAGTTCATCGCGTTCGCCGTCACCGGGTCGGCGTCGATGCTGGCCGAATCCGTGCACTCGGTCGCCGACAGCGGTAACCAGGGGTTGCTCCTGCTGGGGCGGAGCCGCGCGACGCGGGCCGAGACCGAGGAACACCCGTTCGGGTTCGGCAGGGAACGCTACTTCTACGCGTTCGTGGTGGCGGTCGTGCTCTTCACGGGCGGCGCGGTCTTCTCGGTCTACGAAGGCATTCACAAGGTCACCCACCCCGAGCCGGTCGACTCGCCCGCGGTCGCGTTCGTTGTGCTCGCGATCGCCATCGTCCTGGAGAGCTTCTCCCTCCGGACCGCCGTGCGCGAGTCGAACGAGGTCCGGGGCAGGCACGGCTGGTTCGCCTTCATCCGCCGGGCCAAGGCGCCCGAGCTGCCGGCTGTCCTGCTGGAGGACATGGCCGCCCTGGTGGGACTCGGGTTCGCCGCCGTCGGCGTCGGACTCGCGGTGATCACCGGCAACGGGGTGTGGGACGGGGCTGGGTCGCTGGCGATCGGCGCGCTGCTGGCGGTCGTCGCGGTGATCCTGGCGGTGGAGACCAAGAGCCTGCTCATCGGCGAGTCCGCGAGTGCCGAGGTGGAGCGCGCGATCGTCGCCGCGCTGGAGGCCGGCGGCGAGGTGGAGAGGGTGATCCACCTGCGGACCATGCACATGGGACCGGAGAGCTTGCTGGTCGCGGCGAAGATCGCGGTGCGTGGGTGCGATCGGGCCGATGCGGTCGCGGCGGGCATCGACGCGGCCGAGGGGCGGGTCCGCGGAGCGGTGCCGATCGCTGACATGATCTATCTTGAGCCCGACCTGTACCAGTCATCCCGCGCGGACGCGACCGATCCCGCCGTGCGCGCGGTCCGCCGCCGGCCGCGACGGTGACAGCCGCAATGCGCCAGGCGCCCCGGCCGCGCGCCCGGCGAGGGGACAACTCCCGTGCTCAAGCCCGATTACCCGGTCCGCACACCACAGCTCGCGCTGCGGCCGTTCACGCCGGACGACCTCGACGCGCTCTACGACTTCCACCGGCTGCCCGAGGTCGCCCGTTACCTGTACAACGAGCCGAGAAGCCGGGCAGAGGTCAGCGTCTTGCTACAGGGGAAGCTGGCTGCTAGCTCGCTCACCGCCGACGGAAAGGCCCTCTGCCTGGCCGCCGAGCTGGCCGCGACCGGCCAGCTCGCTGGCGACTGCACCCTGTTCTGGCTGAGCCGCGCCCACCAGCAGGGCGAGATCGGGTTCGTCTTTCATCCGGCCTTCCAGGGGCGTGGGCTCGCCACCGAGGCAGCCGCGGCCCTGCTGCGGCTCGGGTTCGAAGGCCTGGGCCTGCACCGGATCATCGGCCGGTGCGATGGCCGCAACGTCGGTTCCGCCAGGGTGATGGAACGTAACGGCATGCGCCGCGAGGCACACCTGGTCGAGAACGAGTTCGTCAAGGGCGAGTGGACCGACGAGCTGATCTACGCGATCCTCCGCCGCGAGTGGGAGGGCTCCGGCCAGGGCCGGTGAGCGCCCGCCTACTCCGGTGCCCTGGCCCGGTGGGCGCTGTGGCCCGCTCGGCGCTCCGGCCCGGTCGGCGTTCCGGCCGGTCCGGCCGGTCCGGGCGTTCTGGCCTGCCGGCTGTCTGGCGCCCCGGCCGCCCTCGCCCGAGCCCGCTCCGGCCGGCGTCCCGGCGCCAGGCTGAGCAGCCGCAGCGCCCGCTCCTTCTCGAATTCCAGCGCGCGGGCCGGCAGCGGGCCCATCCGGCCGATCCGGCGCCCGAGCTCGGCCACGTCCGCCCGTGCGCCCGGCTCGGTCAGAACCCGCAGGCCGAACGCCAAGGCCGCCGGGCTGATGTCGTACCGCTGCTCGATCCCAAGCGCCAGGGAAACCGCGGCGAGGTCGTCGTCGCCGAACCGGCGGTGCCGGGAGCCGCGGCCGGCCGGCATGCGGCGCACGGCCGGCAGCAGCCCGAGCAGGTCCCGGTAGCGGAGCATCCTGGGCGACGTACCGAGCCGCTGCGCGGCCTCCGTGATACGCATAGGAAGCAAATCTAACATTTTTATGTTAAGAACAACCCTTCCGGCGTGCATGGAGCCCCGACCATCCCGTACGGTCGGTGTGTTGCGCCCGGAAGGCGCCGCCGTCATTCGTGATCATGAGCTGGCTGGGGCCAGAGCGACACCAAAGTCATGATCACGATTCGGCGGAGCCGAGGGGTATAACGCACCAGCCTCATCAGCCCGTCCAGCCCCAGCGGCAACAGCCCGAACACCAGGAGTGGACATGCCCACCGAACTGCTTCCCTTCAAGGTCGCCGACCTCTCGCTCGCCGAGTTCGGGCGCAAGGAGATCACGCTCGCCGAGCACGAGATGCCGGGCCTGATGGCGGTCAGGGCGGAGTACGCGCAGGCGCAGCCGCTGCGCGGCGCGAGGATCACCGGCTCGCTGCACATGACGGTCCAGACGGCGGTCCTGATCGAGACGCTGGCCGCGCTCGGCGCGCAGGTGCGGTGGGCCAGCTGCAACATCTTCTCCACCCAGGACCACGCCGCCGCGGCGGTCGCGGTCGGGCCGGAGGGGACGCCCGCCGACCCCAACGGCATCCCCGTCTTCGCCTGGAAGGGCGAGACGCTGCAGGAGTACTGGTGGTGCACGGACCAGGCACTGACCTGGCCGGGCGAGGACGGGCCGAACATGATCCTGGACGACGGCGGGGACGCCACGCTGCTGGTGCACAAGGGCGCCGCGTACGAGCAGGCGGGCGCGGTGCCGTCGGCCGGTGCGGACGACCCGGAGGAACTGGCCGTCATCCTGGCGCTGCTGCGCGACAGCCTGGCCGCCCACCCGGGCCGCTTCACCCGGATGGGCGCGGGGATCATCGGTGTGACTGAGGAGACCACGACCGGCGTGCACCGCCTCTATGAGATGGCCCGGGAGGGCACCCTGCTGTTCCCCGCCATCAACGTGAACGACTCGGTCACCAAGTCCAAGTTCGACAACAAGTACGGCTGCCGGCACTCGCTCATCGACGGCATCAAGCGGGCCACCGACGTGCTGATCGGCGGGAAGGTCACGGTCGTCTGCGGGTACGGGGACGTCGGCAAGGGCTGCGCGGAGTCGCTGCGCGGCCAGGGCGCCCGGGTGATCATCACCGAGATCGACCCGATCTGCGCGCTGCAGGCTGCGATGGACGGGTTCCAGGTCACGACCCTGGAGGACGTCGTCGACAGCGCGGACATCTTCGTCACCGCCACCGGCAACCGGGACGTCATCACCGCCGAGCACATGAGCCGGATGAAGCACCAGGCGATCGTCGGCAACATCGGGCACTTCGACAACGAGATCGACATGGCCGGCCTGGCGCGCCTCCCCGGCATGCGCCGGGTGAACATCAAGCCCCAGGTTGACGAGTGGCAGTTCCCCGACGGGCACTGCGTGATCGTGCTCTCGGAGGGACGCCTGCTCAACCTCGGGAACGCGACCGGCCACCCGAGCTTCGTCATGTCGAATTCGTTCACCAACCAGGTGATCGCCCAGGTGGAGCTGTACACCCGGCCGGATGGCTACCAGCTCGGCGTGTACACCCTGCCCAAGCATCTCGACGAGAAGGTGGCGCGGCTGCACCTGGCCGCCCTCGGCGTCAGGCTCACCGAGCTGACCAAGGAGCAGGCCAGCTACCTGGGGATCCCGGTGGAAGGTCCGTACAAGTCCGAGCACTACCGCTACTGACCATGTCAGCCAGCGCGGCCGGGGACCCGCTCTCCGACATCACCGATCCCGGCCTGGCCGAGGCCGGGCGGGCCAGGATCGACTGGGCGCAGCGTGGCATGCCGGTGCTGCGCCTGATCGCGGAGAGGTTCGCCGTCCAGCAGCCGTTTGCCGGGCTCACGATCGCGGCCTGCCTGCACGTCACGGCCGAGACCGCGGGCCTGGTGAACACGCTGCGGGCGGGCGGGGCGCGGGTCTTCCTCGCCGCCTCCAACCCGCTCTCCACCCAGGATGACGTCGCGGCGGCGCTCGCCACCGACGGCGCCGCTACCGTGTTCGCCCGGGCCGGGCTGGACCGGCTCACGTACGACGAGCACATCCACCGGGCGCTCGATGCCGGGGGCGCGGGGCCCGACCTGGTCGTGGACGACGGCGGCGACCTGGTGAACACGCTGCACGCCGAGCGCCCGGAACTGCTCGCCGCGGTGCGCGGTGGCTGCGAGTCCACCACGACCGGGGTGATCAGGCTGCGCAGGATGGCCGACGAGGGCGCGCTCGCCTTCCCGATGGTGGCGACCGACGCGACCACCACCAAGCGCATGTTCGACAACACGTGCGGCACCGGGCAGTCGGTCATCGACGGCGTGCTGCGGGCCACCAATATCCTGCTGGCCGGCCGAGTCGTGGTGGTGGCCGGCTACGGGGCGTGCGGCCGTGGGATCGCCGAGGCGGCCCGCGGGCTCGGCGCGCAGGTGCTTGTCACCGAGGTCGACCCGGTGCGGGCGCTGGAGGCGGTGCTGGCGGGATTCCGGGTCGTTCCGATGGCAGATGCGGTTCCGGTGGGCGAGGTGTTCATCACCGCCACCGGGTCGCGCGACGTGATCGCGGGCGGTCACCTGCCGGCGCTGCGGGACGGAGCGATCCTGGCCAACGCGGGCCATTTCGACGTCGAGATCGATGTTCGCGCGCTGGCGGATGCGGCGGTCAAGGTCACCCACGACGTCCGGCCGCACACCGATGAGCATCTGCTGGCCGACGGGCGCCGGTTGCTGCTGCTCGCTGAGGGCCGGGTCGTGAACCTGGTCGCCGCGGAGGGGAACCCGCCACAGGTGATGGACGTGGCGTTCGCCGGGCAGGCGCTGGCGCTCGGCTGGCTGGCCGGCGAGGCCGCCCTGCCCCCGGGCGTGCATGCCGTGCCGGCCGAGATCGACGAGCAGATCGCGCGGCTGACCCTGGAATCGGCGGGGGCACGGATCGATGCGCTGACCCCGGCCCAGCGGGACTACCTGAGCTCCTGGCGGCCCGGCTCCTGACGCCGGGCGTGGCCGCCGCCGGTCGGCCGCACACGCGACCGCGTGGCCGCCCTGATCACGAGGTCCCGCGCCGGCCCGCCCGCTCCTCGGTCTCCGCCTGTGACCGGCCGGGGCTGGCGCTTTCGGCGCCGCGTTCCGGCTCCGCGTGGGAGTAGCGGCGGATCCGGTGCTCCCTGGCGCGGGTCAGGACGATCATCGCGATCCCGCCCCCGAGGAGGATCAGCCAGAAGTTGATCAGCCGGTAGGCGAACACCGCCGTCAGCGCCTTGGATGTGGCCATGCCGGTCGCCACGAGAGCGGCCGTGAGGGTCACCTCGACCAGGCCGAACCCGCCCGGCGTGACCCCGGTGCTGCCGGCCGCCGCGCCGGCGCCGTAGACGAGGATGAGGCCGCGCCAGGGGACCGACTCTCCGGTGGCCTGGATCGCGCAGGCGAGGCAGGCGCAGTCGGCTGCCCAGTTGACCGCTGCCAGCGCGAAGACCTCGGCGTAACGCGGCCACCTCAGCTTGATCCCGGCCAGCCGGGTGAGGAACTCGTCCAGGGCGGCCGGGTCGATCCCCGGCTTACGGAGCACCCGCCGGGCGAGCCGGAGCACGTAGGCCAGGACCTTGTTGGCGACCGCCCGCGCCCGCGGGTAGCGCAGGGCCAGCAGGACCGTCACCGCGGGCAGCGCGAACACCGCGGCGCCGGCGAAACCGGCCAGCGTGGCGATCGGCGCCCCGCCGGCGAGCGCGCCCGCGATCAGGATGAGCGCCAGCGCTGACGAGGACGCGATCGCGGAGATTCCCAGCGCCCAGCCCGTGAGCGCCGGGTCCAGGCCGCGGCGGCGGAACTGCCGGTAGGAGAAGACCGCGGCCAGCTCGGCACCGGCGAACGGCACCGACATCGACAGCGCGTTGCCCGCGTAGGTGATCGCCATCACCGAGGCGAAGTCGGCCTGGTGCCCGTCCGCGCGCAGCAGCCGACGGCGGCTGAGCCCGAAGGCGGCCAGCGACACGCACTCGCAGAGCACGGCGGCCACAAACCAGCGCAGGTCCAGGTTGCCCAGCGACGTCACCGACTCGCCCAGCGTGTGCCGGTTGGCCACCACCACCCAGATCATCGCGGACACCGCGAGGATGACCCCCGCGATGCGTGGCCACCGACGCCGCCGTCCCGCCTGCGCCGCCGATGGCCCGGCCGGGGCACCTCCCGTCAGCGACGGCCCGGCCCGGGACGCCTGCGCCCGGGATGACCCGGCTGGGGCAGGATCCGCCGAGGATGGCCCGGCTGATGCCGGATGCGCCGGGACCTGCCCGCCGGGCGCGGGTTCCGGCCGCCCCGGCCGGCCCTCGTCCGGCGCGGGCCCGGTTTCAGGCTCACCCACTGCCGGTCCGGCGGGGGTGCCGGTCACGCACGGGTGTCATCCTCGGCAGGCAGGTGGGGCGCCGCTGGATCTGGGTGTGTTGCCCACACCGACATTCTCCCGGCTGATCGTGCCCTCGCCGACCGCGCCCGCCGCCCGGAGTCGACCCGCTCGTGCTCGTGACGCACACTCAAGGTGTGGATACATGGGCCCTGCGCTGGCTCGACCCACCGGACGGCCCGGCGGTCGTGCTGCTCGACCAGACCCGGCTGCCGGCCGAGGAGACGTACCTGACCTGCACGGATGTCGCCTCACTCGTGGACGCGATCGGCCGCCTGGTGGTGCGCGGGGCGCCGTTGCTCGGCCTGGCGGGGGCGTTCGGCGTGGCGCTGGCCGCCTACCGCGGCGAGGACGTCGCGCGGGCGGCCGACGCGCTAGCCAGGGCCCGCCCGACCGCGGTCAACCTGGGCTGGGGCGCCGGCCTGGCGCTTGCCGCGCATCAGGCGGCCCGCCATGGCAGCGCACCCACCGCCGCGGATGCCGAACGGATTGCGGCGCGGGCCGCCCTCGCCGAAGCGCGGTCGATTGCCGAGCAGGACGCCGCCGCGAGCGCGGCGATCGCGGCGAACGGGCTCGGCCTGGTCCCGGACGGGGCCCGGATCCTGACGCACTGCAACACGGGCGCCCTGGTGTCGGCCGGGGCGGGGACCGCGTTCGCGATCGTCCTCGCCGCCCACCGGGCCGGCCGGCTGACCCGGCTGTGGGTGGACGAGACCCGGCCGTTGCTGCAGGGCGCACGGCTGACCGCGTACGAAGCCCGGCGCGCCGGGATGCCGTACGCCGTGCTGCCCGACGCGGCGGCGGCTTCGCTGATGGCGGCCGGGGAGGTGGACATGGTGGTCACCGGCGCCGACCGGGTCGCCGCCGACGGCAGTGTGGCCAACAAGATCGGCACCTACGGCCTGGCCGTGCTCGCCCACCATCACGGCGTGCCGTTCGTGGTGGCCGCCCCGCTGTCCACGGTCGACTTCGCGGCCGCCGACGGCGCGATGATCGTGGTCGAGCACCGCGCGGCGGACGAGGTGACGTCCTTCGCCGGCATCGCGGTGTCACCGGCCGGCAGCAGCGCGTACAACCCCGCGTTCGACGTCACCCCCGCGGCCCTGGTGACCGCCCTGGTGACCGAAGCCGGGGTGGTGCGACCGGCCAGTGGGGGTACGCTGCAGTTCCCGGGTGCCGATGCACCCATGGGAGTGGCAGCTTCTGCCGGTCGTTACGTGGAACGATGAGGTCTGATGAAAGGTCGTGTGCTGGTCGTCGATGACGACGCCGCCCTCTCCGAGATGCTCGGCATCATGCTTCGCGGCGAGGGTTTCGAGCCCACGTTTGTCGCCGACGGGGATCACGCCATGCAGGCGTTCCGCGAAACGCATCCCGACCTGGTGCTGCTTGACCTGATGCTGCCGGGAGTGGACGGCATCGACGTCTGCCGCCAGATCCGCACCGAGTCCGGCGTGCCGATCGTCATGCTGACCGCGAAGAGCGACACCGTCGACGTGGTGCTCGGGCTGGAATGCGGCGCCGACGACTACATCGTCAAGCCGTTCAAGTCGAAGGAACTGATCGCGCGCGTTCGCGCCCGGCTGCGGCGGACCGACGACCCGGCACCGGAGATGCTGCAGATCGTCGACGTCTCGATCGACGTGGCCGGGCACTCGGTGAAACGCGGTGGCGAGCAGGTGAACCTGACCCCGCTGGAGTTCGACCTGCTGGTAGCCCTGGCGCGCAAGCCGCGGCAGGTCTTCACCCGCGAGGTGCTGCTCGAGCAGGTGTGGGGTTACCGGCATGCCGCGGACACACGCCTGGTCAACGTGCATGTACAGCGGCTCCGCGCGAAGATCGAGAAGGACCCCGAGCACCCGGAGATCGTGGTGACGGTAAGGGGCGTGGGGTACAAGGCCGGCCCGGCCTGAAGGCAGTCGGCCCGGGGCCGCGCGAGTGCGGGCAACGGGGGAGATTGGAGAGCGGATCATCTCGGAGCAGGGCACGAATCACGCCAGGCTGGGGATAATCAGTTCACAGTGCATTCACGGAAGTGCACTTGACGATGTGCAGTGCAGCGAAGAAGGGCGATGAGAGGGCTTCCGAGCGGCGGCTCTCCTCGAGCCGGGGCGCAGGCAAGAGCGGGTGACCTGGCGCCAGGTGCCCGTCCTGTCAGCCCCACCGAGGCGGGTGCGGCCGGCATGGCGCCGGCGGAGCGCGCTGGTGGCGCGCCCGGGCTGGCCGCTGGTAGCCGACCAGCCGGATCCGCTGCGCTGGCGCCGGAACGGCCCGGCGGCGGGCCCGGAACGGCGGTCCGCGGTCTCAGCCTGGGCCTGACCGCCTTCCGGGGCGCCCTATCCGTGGATGGCGGCGGCCTGCTGGCGGGCGTCGCCGACGGCCTGCGGCAGCGGCTTCCCCGGCCCGTGCGCCGGGTGCTCAGGTCCGTTCGCCGGCGGGCGCAGGCGGCGATCGGATGGCTGCGCGGCCGCTGGCAAGGGTCACTCCAGCTGCGCGTGGTCGCCACCACGCTGGTGATCTCGGCCGTGATGGTGGCCATCCTCGGCTTCTTCCTGGTTCAGCAGATCGCGGGCGGCTTGCTGGCGAACGAGCGGAAGGCGGCTCTCACCCAGACCTCGTCGGGCCTGGCCGTCGCGCAGTCCAGGCCCGACATGCTGGGGCCAAACGGGGGCGGACCGTCCGCGCTCAAGTCGCTCGTCGATGATCTGCAGACGGGCAGCGGCCCTGGCAACCTCTACGACGTCGTGATCTTGGGGCACGCCATCCCGGGCCTTGGCGGCGTGATCGGGAACCAGGCGCTGGCGCCGAGCATTCCGGGCACGCTGCGCGCCGCGGTCACGGCCGAGCAGCGCGGCGGCAGGTACGACCGGCTCTACTCAACATTGACCCAGCTGACGCGCGCCAACGGCGAACCCGCCGGGCCCGCGCTCGCCGTAGGCGTGCCGATCACCAGCCATGACCAGCTCTATTACCTCTTCCCGCTCACCGCGCAGGTGCAGGCGCTGAGCGTCGTCCAGAGCACGCTCATCGCCACCGGCGTGGCGCTCGTCGTGCTGCTTGCGGTCATCGTCTCCCTGGTCACGCGCTGGGTGGTCGTGCCACTGCGGCAGGCGGCGCAGGCGGCGGGCCGGCTGTCGGCCGGTGACCTTGACGAGCGCATGCCCGCCAAGGGCACCGACGATCTTGCGGCGCTGGCCAACTCGTTCAACGACATGGCCGTGAGCCTGCAGGAGAAGCTCCGGGAACTCGAAGAGCTGTCCCGGGCACAGCGGCAGTTCGTGTCCGACGTCTCACACGAGTTGCGCACCCCGCTGACCACGATCCGGATCGCCGCCGACGTCCTGTTCGAGGCCAAGAGCCACCTCGATCCCGCAGCCGGCCGCAGCGCCGAACTCCTGCAAAGCCAGCTCGAACGGTTCGAGGCGCTGCTCGCCGACCTGCTGGAGATCAGCCGTCACGACGCCAACGTGGCGACCCTCGATGCCGAGTCGGCGGACGTCTGCGACCTGGTCCGGCGGGCGGCCGCGGACGCGGAACAGCTGGCGGCGCGCAAGGGCACCCGGATCGAGTTCCGGCTGCCACCCGGGCCGTGCGTCGCCGAGGTGGACCGGCGCCGGGTTGAGCGGGTCCTGCGCAACCTCCTCGACAACGCGGTCGAGCACGGCGAGGGACGCGATGTGGTCGTCACGGTCGCCGGGGACCGGGATGCGGTGGCGGTCGCGGTCAGAGACCACGGTGTGGGCTTCGGGCCGGGCGAGGAGTGCCTGGTCTTCGACCGCTTCTGGCGTGCCGACCCCGCCCGCGCGCGGACAACGGGCGGTACCGGCCTTGGCCTGGCCATCGCGCTCGAAGACACCCGGCTGCACGGGGGATGGCTGCAGGCCTGGGGAGAGCGCGGCAAGGGATCGGTGTTCCGGCTCACCGTGCCGCGGACGCTCGGCCAGGAGCTGGCCGGATCCCCGCTGCCGCTCGGTCCCGACGAGGCCGAGCTGGCAGGCGGCGAGCCGCTCGCCGGCAGGCCCGGCGCCGTCGTTGCCGGGCTGGGTCTGGCCGAGGTGACCGGCAATGGCCTCGGCCCGGCCGAGGGCGAGGGCTACCCGTCTCTAGGCACGGGCCTGACCGCCGGGGTCAGGCGTCTGGCCGTGGATGCCGAGGACGCGGCCGCCGGGAACGGGGGCCCGGCTCCCGGTAACGGCAGCCCGTCCACTGATGGAAGGCTGCCCGGCGGCGGGAGCCTGGCTGTGGGCGGGAGCGTGCCCGCCAAGGGCGGCGCGGCCGCTGACGCCAGCGTGACCGCCGGTGACGGGCGTGCGGCCGCCGCGCTCGACGGCCCGGCGAGGCCTTGGCGCGTGCAGCGCAGGAAACGCGGCGGCGATGGCTGACGGCGGGCACCGCGCGGGCAGCGCTCCGGCCCGCACGCGGGCCACGCTGTTCGCCGGCGCGATCCTGGCCGCGCTGCTGACCGCCGGCTGCGCCACCATCCCATCCTCCGGCCCGGTCGAGTCGACCCCGACCCCCGCGCCGCCGGCAGCTGGGGCCGGGGTCGCGGTGATCGTCGAACCTCCCCAGCGGGACTGGACCCCCGAACAGGTAGTCAGCGGCTTCCTGCTGGCCAGCTCCAGTTTCACCCACCACCATGCGATCGCGCGGCAGTACCTGACTCCCCACGCCAGCAAGGTGTGGCAGCCCGGCTCGGAGGTGACGATTCCCGCCAGCACTCCCACGTTGTCCTCGCTGCCCAAGAAGCTGACGGGCCAGAGCAACCAGACGATCGTCCAGGTGAGCTGGCAGGAACTCGCCACCCTGAACAGCACGGGGCAGTACCAGGCGGCGCCCCACCCAGGGCCGACCCGGCACCAGACCTTCACCCTGGTGTCTGTCCACGGACAGTGGCGCATCAGCGACCTGCGCTCCCCGGGGCAGGTGTCTCACGAACTCGTGCTGCCCAGCGTGCTCTTCCGCCTGAACTACGCGCCACGGAACTTGTACTTCTACGGCCAGGTGGGCCAGCCCGACCAGGTCCTCGTGCCCGATCCGGTGTTCGTCCCCGTTCAGTCCAGTGATCTCGTCACGACCCTGGTGAAAGGCCTGCTGCACAACCCCAGCGGCTGGCTGGAGAACGCAGCGGTCACCGCCTTCCCACCGGGAGCGCGGCTCCGGAAGGTCCAGGTCCTGCCCGGCCCGCCCGCCGGCAAGACCGCCATCGTCGATATCGGCCTGCCCGGCCACACGTCCCCGTCCACCGTGCAGGCCATGGCCGCCCAGCTCGTGTGGACGCTGACCAGCCCGGCCTACAGCCCCGCGCTGATCCAGACGGTCAAGCTCAAGATCAACGGGCGCCTCTGGGTGCCCCGGCACGGTGATGCCGTGCAGAGCCTCGCCGAATACGGCAGCTACCTACCGCGGGCGCGTCACGCCGCGAACCTCTACTACGTGAGCGACACCCACGCCGTCAGGATGTTCGGCCAGGGGCCACACAGTTCAGCCGTGCACGGCCAGGCAGGCACGAGTGAGGTGCCGCTGAACAAGATCGCCGTCTCGATGGACGAGCGCTACCTGGCCGGCGTCGCCGGGCCGACGAACACGGTTTACACCGAGGACCTGGCCGCAGCCGCGAAGCCACATGCACCGGCCGCGGCGGGGAACTTGCACAGCAGGCTCACCGGGACGCAGTTCTCCACGCCCAGCTGGGACAGCTCCGGCGATCTCTGGGTCGCGGGCAAGGTCCACGGTTCGTGGGGCGTCTGGGTGATACCGGCGGGCGCCAAGGGAAAGGCGGTGAAGGTCAGCGTCAGCCTGCCCGCCCGCTCGGGCCCTGTGACCGGGCTCAGGGTCGCCCCGGACGGGGTCCGTATCGCTCTCATCGTCGGCCGGGGCGCGCAAGCTCACCTCTCGCTCGGGGCGATCGAACGCAGCGGCGGCGGCGTCTTCATCACCCAGCCGGCGCCACTCGCCCCCGGCCTCTCCGGCCCATCCACCGTCACCTGGTACGACGAGGACCATCTGCTGGCGATCACGCAGACAGCCGACGGCACCCAGCTCAGGGAGGTACCTGTCAACGGGGACGGGGCGAGTCCCGCGAGCGCGCCGCCGGGCATGGCGTCGATCGCGGCCGCCGGCCAGCAGAACTCCCTCTACGTGGGGACGTCATCCGGCCGGCTGGAGAGCTCGGTGGGGCTCCGCGAACCGTGGCGGGACATCGCAGCGGGCGGCGACGCAACCTACCCGGGCTGAGCGCTCCGGGCCCAGGACGCGCCGGAACCCCGATTGGGCCGCACCAGGGTTGCCGGCCCGTTCTTGGTGATGTATTACTCGCCCCGCGTCTCCTGACATCCGGCCGAGGCCGGGCTACGTTCGTGTCATGGCACCCGCCCGGGTCCGTGGTTGCGCCAGGCCGGTCCGCCCGCAGTCCGCGGGTGGCCCGCGTCGGCAAGCCGATGCCAGCCGCAGGCAAAACGGCCCACGTAAGGCGACTTCTCGTCGACCGATCACGGTGCGGCTTAGAGGTAAGTCCTGCCCCGCCGGGCGACCCGATGTCTCCCGGGCAGGGAGAAGGGCAGTAGTGGCAAGAAGCTGCCGCGAGCCCCTCAGCAGGCGGATGTGGGGACGAAGACCAGGTCGGCCGGGCGGGTGCCGCCGCGTATCTCGGGCCGAAAGGGGGGCTCGCGCGTGAACATCATCTTCAAGGGTCGGCGTACCGATGTGCAGGAACGTTTCCGCAGGCATGCCTCAGCCAAGCTGGCCAAGATTGAAAAGCTGGACCCCAAGGCGATCACGATCGATGTGGAGATTTGCGCCGAGCGTAATCCACGTCAATCCGACCGGCGCGAGCGCGTTGAGCTGACGATCTGGTCGCGCGGGCCGGTCATCCGTGCCGAAGCGGCGGCGGACGATCGGTACGCCGCGCTCGATCGCGCGCTTGCCAAGCTGGAAGCACGCCTGCGGAGATCGGGAGACCGGCGCAAGAGCCGGCATGCGGCATCGGCGGCAGATCGCGGCACCGCGCTCCGGCCGGTGCCCGCGGGCGCCGGCCAGCCCGCAGAGCCGGGTTCCGCGCACAGCGCCGGCGGGAACCAGCGGGCTCGTGTTCCCAACCCGCGGCTGGCCTTGGAAGAGCCGCCGGAACCGCAGCCGGCTGCCCTGCCGGACGCCGATGATTTCGTCCCCATCCAGATGGAAGGAGACGGGCCGGTCGTCGTCAGGGAGAAGTTCCACGCGGCCATGCCCATGAGCATCGACCAGGCGCTGCTGGAGATGGAACTGGTCGGGCACGACTTCTACCTGTTCCGGGACGACGCGTGCGGTCACCCGAGCGTCGTCTACCGCCGTCACGGATACCAGTACGGCCTCATCCGCCTCGTCGAACAGCCCGGTGCCGACGGATCACGGGAGCACGGCCGGAGGGTGTGAACCGGCCCGCCCGGCCGTCACCGTCGGGCAGGCAGCAATGGCAAACGTTGGCGACACACGCTCACGGCTCGGGTTTGCGTGGCGTGGCCCGGTCGGCCAGAGTTTGATCCAAGGCCGCCGGAATAGGTGAAGTGCCCGCGGCTGGGCAGCTTGAGCGGCACCAGGCGCAGGCCCGGCCGCTGGGCTGAGGTCCAGGTGGCTGCAGCGGCGGGCCGCAGCAGGATCAGGAACCGTCAGCGTCAGGGAGGCGCGACATGAGCGGAGATCCCGGAACCACCCGTGAGGCAGGCGATGCCCGGGCGGTTGCCGACCCGATCCGCGTGCTCATAGTCGATGATCATGCACTGTTCCGCCGGGGACTGGAGATGGTCCTCGCCGAGGAGCCCGACATCGAACTGGTCGGCGAGGCGAGCGACGGCGCGGAGGCGGTCGAGAAGGCGGGGGAGGCGCTGCCGGACGTGGTCCTGATGGACATCCGGATGCCCAAAAGCAGCGGGATCGAGGCCGCTCGTGCGATGAAGGAGGTCGCCCCCAGCGCGAAGATCGTCATGCTGACGATCAGCGACGAGGAGGAGGATCTCTTCGAGGCGATCAGGGCGGGGGCCAGCGGTTATCTGCTCAAAGACATCCCCTATGACGAGGTGGCCGACGTTGTCCGCGCGGTTCACGGCGGGCAGTCCCTCATCAATCCCTCGATGGCGGCAAAGCTCCTGACCGAGTTCGCGGCGCTCGCCAAGCGCGACGAGGAGGAGCGCACGCAGCAGGTGCCCGCGCCCAAGCTCACCGACCGCGAGATGGAGGTGCTCAGGCTGGTGGCAAGGGGGATGAACAACCGCGACATCGCCAAGGAGCTGTTCATCTCCGAGAACACGGTCAAGAACCACGTGCGGAACATCCTGGAGAAGCTCCAGATCCACTCCCGGATGGAGGCCGTCATGATCGCGGTGCGGGAGAAGCTGATCGAGTTCAGCTGAGGAGCCGACGGCCAGCGCCCGGTCAGGCGAGCGCAGCACGGAGCCGTTGCGCCAGGTGAGGCGGTTCGGCCCGTTCCACAGCGACCGCGGAGCAGCCGACCCACTCCGCCGCCTCCCGCAGCGCGCGGGCCATCGGCACGGTGGCGGCCGCCGAGGTCAGTGACAGCTGGCGGGCGATGAGCGTTTTCCCCTGCCGGACCGGGTCCACCCTGCCGACCAGCCGGCCGCCGGCCAGCAGCGGCATCGCGAAGTAGCCGTGGACTCGCTTGGCCCTTGGCACGTAGGCCTCCAGCGAGTGGTCGAAGCCGAACATCCGGCGCGTGCGCTTGCGGTCCCAGACCAGCGAGTCGAACGGGGACAGCAGCGTGACCCGGTGCCTGCCCCGGACGCCTCCAGCGGCCCGCGCGAGGGCGCCGGGGTCGGCCCAGCCCATCGTTATGCCGTCCCGTGCGGCGGCCGGTTTCCCGCGGCCGGCGGGGCCGGTCCCAACCGCGACCGGCGTCAGCCCGGCCGCCTCCGCGGCCTCGTCCACGCGATCGGCGTGCCTGGTAGCGGGGCTGGTCAGCTCCCGAAGGCGGTGGTAGTCGATCAGGTCGGCCCGGGTCACCACACCCAGGCTCCGCGCCGCTGCCGCGGCGAGATGGGCCAGGCATTCGGAGTCGGTGGGCTCGTGCGCAAGCAGGCCGGCGGGCAGAACCCGGTCCGGGAGGTCGTAGACCCGCCGCCAGCCTTCCCGCCGCACGCAGATCACATCACCCACGTCCAGCAGCCATTCGACGGCGATCTTGGTATCCGACCAGTCCCACCACGCGGTGCCGTTCTTGGCGCCACCAAGCTGGGTAGCGGTCAGCGGCCCCTCGGCCCGGAGCCTGGCCAGGACCTCGGCGCAGGTGCGCTGGTGGCTCTGATGCCATCGCCTGCCGCGGTCGCGCAGGGCCCGCCTGCGGAACGCGTAATACGGCCACTCCTCGATCGGCAGCACGCAGGCGGCGTGCGACCAGTACTCGAAGGCCGCCGGCCGGCGCTGATGCCAGTACGCCCGCTCGATCCGGGCCCGGGGGACCGGGCCGAGCCGGGCATACGCCACAAGCTCATGGGATCGGGCGAGCACGCTGATCGTGTCGAGCTGGACCGCGCCGAGCCGGCGCAGCATCGCGGGTACTCCACCGCGGCGGGCGCCGGCGCCGACGAACCCCTGCGCACCCAGCGTCATCAGGCGTACGTCGTCGGCGGACAGGGATACCTGCGGTTCCTGCGCGAGGAGAGCGGCCACAGTTACGGCAGCTTAACGGCGGCCTGCGACATACCTCTCCGCCTTGGTGCGGCTGCCGGGGCGGAAGCTGCGGCCGTTTAGTACCAGTCCTCGAAAATGTGGGTCCCCAGGGCCAGCAACCCACCGACGACCGCCGCCCCCACGCCCACCCAGAACAGCCACCACGTAGGGCCCAGGACCAGGCCCAGGCCGCCGGCCAGGAAGCCGGCCACGATGATGGAGACCGCCACCCACGACACGGTCCGCCCGTGAAACACCACGGGCGGCTGGTAGGTGTCTGGACCGGTCTGTGCGAGAGCGCCGCCTTCCTGGCCTACGCCGACCACGGGGCCGGGATTCGCCTGGTCAGCCATGCGTTCTGCTCCCCTCGGGTGGACGGGCCAGCGGCGCGCCGGCCGCTGCAACCCTATTATTGTGGCCAGGCCGCGCTGGGGAATGACACCGGCCCCCGTATTTGCTGACGATGAGTGGGCCCGACACCGCCGGCGGCCAGGCCGCCGGCCCGGCACGGCTCGATTTCGGCGGCGACTCGCCTACGATGGCTGTGGAGAGCGCTGTGCCTGCAAGCCGCCACGGCGGCGGGCTGCCGGCCGCCCGGCCGCGGGCGGCGACCGTTTTACAGCCAGATCCGCAAGGAGCGCGACGAGAAGTGCCAGCCATCATCGACAAGGTCATGCGAGCGGGTGAGGGCAAGCTCCTGCGCAAGCTCGGGCGGATCGCCGAGCAGGTCAACTCGATCGAAGAGGACTTCGAAAAGCTCAGCGACGCCGAACTGCGCGCGATGACCGGCGAGTTCCGCCAGCGCTACGCCGGCGGCGAATCACTCGACGACCTGCTCCCGGAGGCGTTCGCGGCCGTCCGCGAGGCGGCCAAGCGAACCCTGGGCCAGCGTCCCTTCGACGTGCAGATCATGGGCGGCGCGGCCATGCATTTCGGCAACATCGCCGAGATGAGGACCGGCGAGGGCAAGACGCTCGCCGCCGTCATGCCGTCCTACCTGAATGCCGTGGCCGGCAACGGGGTGCATGTGGTCACGGTCAATGACTACCTGGCCAAACGTGACTCGGAATGGATGGGGCGGATCCACCGTCTGCTCGGGCTGGAGGTGGGGGTCATCCTCGCCCAGATGACCCCGGACGAGCGGCGGAAGGCCTACGGGGCGGATATCACCTACGGCACCAACAACGAGTTCGGCTTCGACTACCTGCGCGACAACATGGCCTGGAGCCTGGATGAGTGCGTCCAGCGCGGACATCACTACGCGATCGTGGACGAGGTCGACTCGATCCTCATCGACGAGGCCCGGACGCCGCTGATCATCAGCGGTCCCGCCGAGCAGAGCGCCCGCTGGTACACGGAGTTTGCCAAGATCGCTCCCAGGCTGCGCCGGGGCGAGGACGGCGAGGGCGACTACGAGGTCGACGAGAAGAAGCGGACCGTCGGCATCCTCGAATCGGGGGTGGAGAAGGTCGAGGACTATCTCGGCATCGAGAACCTCTACGACCCGGTCAACACCCCCCTGGTGAGCTTCCTCAACAACGCGATCAAGGCGAAGGAGCTGTACAAGCGGGACAAGGACTACGTCGTGATGAACGGCGAGGTCCTGATCGTGGACGAGTTCACCGGCCGGATTCTGCACGGCCGCCGCTACAACGAGGGCATGCACCAGGCCATTGAGGCCAAAGAGGGCGCGCAGATCCAGAACGAGAACCAGACGCTGGCCACGATCACGCTGCAGAACTACTTCCGCCTCTACGAGAAGCTGGCGGGCATGACCGGCACCGCGATGACCGAGGCGAACGAGTTCTCCCAGATCTACAAGCTGGGTGTGGTGCCCATCCCGACGAACATGCCGATGATCCGGGACGACCAGGCGGACGTGGTGTACCAGACGGCGCCGACCAAGTTCGAGGCGTGCGTCGAGGACATCGTGGAGCGGCACGCCAACGGCCAGCCGGTGCTGGTCGGCACGACCAGCGTCGAGAAGTCGGAGATCCTGTCGCGCATGCTCAAGCGCAGCGGGGTCCCGCACGAGGTGCTGAACGCGAAGTACCACGAGCGGGAGGCGGCGATCGTCGCCCAGGCCGGGCGCAAGGGCGCGGTCACGGTGGCCACCAACATGGCCGGCCGAGGCACCGACATCATGCTGGGCGGCAACCCGGAGTTCATCGCGGACGCCGAACTCCATCAGCGCGAGCTGTCGCCGGTGGACACGCCGGAGGATTACGAGAAGGCGTGGCCGGAGGCGGTGGAGAAGGCGCGGCAGGCGGTCGCCGCCGAGCACGAGGAGGTCGTGGCGGTCGGCGGGCTGTATGTGCTCGGGACCGAACGGCACGAGTCGCGCCGGATCGACAACCAGCTGCGCGGGCGGTCGGGCCGGCAGGGCGACCCGGGAGAGTCGCGCTTCTACCTGTCGCTGGAAGACGACCTGATGCGGATGTTCAACGCCGACAAGGTGGCGCACTTCATGGAGTGGCTCAAGACGCCACCGGACGTGCCGATCGAGTCGAAGGCGGTCAGCCGGTCGATCCGGTCCGCGCAGACCCAGGTCGAGCAGCAGAACTTCGAGATCCGCAAGGACGTCCTGAAGTACGACGACGTGCTCAACCGCCAGCGCCAGGTCATCTACGGCGAGCGCCACACGGTGCTCGAGGGCGCGGACCTGCATGAGCAGATCCGCCAGATGA
>Ga0081540_1000537_pt1 | contig 36699 bp, 39 predicted proteins | sample TabmetS2T1R1_FD_71024 | JGI IMG/M metagenome (GOLD analysis project Ga0081540, IMG submission 71024) | Tabebuia heterophylla rhizosphere microbial communities from the University of Puerto Rico - S2T1R1 | ecosystem: Host-associated > Plants > Roots > Rhizosphere ...
GGCGAGGAGACGCGCTCCAACAGGTGGCTCGCCGAATTGAAGCAGGACATGTACGTCGAGATCAATCCGGCAGACGCGTCCGCGCGCGGTATCAGGGACGGCGGTTGGGTCTGGGTCACCGGGGCTGAGAGCAGCTCAAGGACCCGGGTAAAGGCGTTTGTGACCGAGCGTGTCGGCAAGGGCGTCGCCTGGATGCCCTACCACTTTGCCGGCTGGTACCAGGGCGCCGATCTGCGCAGCAGGTATCCGAAGGGTGCTGATCCGATCGTACTTGGCGAGAGCGTCAACACGCTCACGACCTACGGCTACGACCCGGCAACGGGCATGCAGGAACCCAAGGCAACGCTCTGTGAGATCAGGGCGGCGTGAGGGAAGACAGCCATGGCTCGCGTGAAATTTCTTTGTGATGCCGACCGCTGCATCGAATGCAACGCCTGCGTGACTGCCTGCAAGAACGAACACGAAGTGCCATGGGGCATCAATCGCCGCCGCGTCGTCACCATCAACGACGGCAAGCCCGGCGAGCGCTCGGTGTCGATGGCGTGCATGCATTGCACTGATGCGCCGTGCGCCGCGGTCTGCCCGGTGGCCTGCTTCTACACGACCGACGATGGCGTGGTGCTGCACTCCAAGGACCTTTGCATCGGTTGCGGCTATTGTTTTTACGCCTGCCCGTTCGGTGCGCCGCAATACCCGAAGGTCGGAAATTTCGGATCGCGCGGCAAGATGGACAAATGCACCTATTGCGCCGGTGGGCCGGAAGCGGACTCCACGGCGGCTGAATACGCCAAGTACGGCGCCAACCGCCTCGCCCAGGGTAAACTGCCTATCTGCGCCGAGATGTGCTCGACCAAGTCGCTGCTGGCTGGTGATGGCGCGATCATCGCGGAAATCTACAAGGAGCGCGTGATGAAGCGCGGTTACGGATCGGGCGCATGGGGTTGGACCACCGCCTATCACGAGGGCATTGCGGTTTGAGCAGCCGTGGAGCGACTGGGAGACCAACATGCGGATCAACGGGAAAATGACCATGATGAGGTACCTTTCCCGCGTCGTCTCGATCATGACCGTTGCGTTGATAATCCTGGTAGTCGCCGTGCCGCCGGGAGTCGCACTGCAACTCGGTCCCGATGGCGCGCCCAACCCAACCGCAAGCGTAGCGAGCGAGCAACAGCTCCTGCAGCAATCGCCACGGATCGAGGGACATATCACCCAGCCGAACGAGAGGGAGCGAGTTCTCATGCAGCCCGCCGGGCGGCTGTGGGATCATTTCCATGAAATCATATTGCGCTGGCTCGGCGCGATCGTGATCCTTGGCATGATCGTAGCTCTGGGCGCCGCCTATCTGATCATGGGGCGGCTCCGGATTTCGAAGGGCCGTTCCGGGCGGAAGGTACGCCGCTTTAACTCATTCGAGCGCTTCTCCCATTGGGTGACGGCAGTGTCCTTCGTGGCTCTCGCCTTGACAGGGTTGAACATTACGTTCGGGAAAATCGTGCTGCTACCGATGATCGGGCCCGAGGCGTTTAGTAGCCTGTCACAAGGCGCCAAGTACGTGCACAATTTCGTCAGCGCAGCGTTCGTTATCGGTCTCGCGCTTATTGTCGTGCTCTGGATAAAGGACAACATCCCGCGAAAAGTCGACGTCGATTGGGTCAAGCAAGGTGGCGGCTTCATCAAATCGAAGCACACGCCTTCGGGGCGTTTCAATGCCGGCGAGAAGCTGGTCTTTTGGTTTGCCCTTGGCGCCGGAGTGGCCGTTATAATTTCAGGATATTTGCTGATGTTCCCGTTCTACGTGACGGATATTGCGGGCATGCAGGTCGCACAAGTCGTGCACGCCGTGATCGCGGTCCTTTTCGTTGCGGTGATCATTGCTCATATCTACATCGGTACAGTCGGAATGGAGGGCGCGTTCGAGGCGATGGCCACCGGCGATGTAGATTTTAACTGGGCAAAGGAGCATCACGATCTCTGGCTTGCCGAGCAGCTCGCAGGCGACGAACGGCAGGAGCAGCAGCCTTGGGCGACGCCCGCGGACCAACGTCGTCGCTCATCGAGCTAACCGTGGGAGGCGATCAATTGAGATCGACAGCGCTCGCGCAAATTCCAGTTGGCGTTGTCGTCGAGCGGCGCAAGGCCAGGAGCATGTGGGCTGATTTCCTGTGGCGGCCGGTCTGGGTGTTCGTCGGAGTTCCGTCAGCCGCGCCCTGGACGCCGCTCGATATCGAAGCAGAAGCGACATTATTCTTTGCTGGCGAAGCGGTGATCGAATTGCACCGAACGGAGACAACAAATTATCGGGACAATCTTGCGTCGGGCACGCCCACTTTGTGGGTCGCCCTGTGCCCTGTTGTGTCTGAGCGGCCATACGAGATTCTCGCCGTAACGGCAGATCCGGCGGAAGGCGAGGCACTCACTGACGCTGGCAGCAATCTTGTCGAAGCTGTGTCAATGCCGCCTGACGTCGTAGAAGCTGTTGCTCAATTCATCGCCCAACATCATGTCGAGCGTCCCTTTGTCAAACGTAAGCGTGATCGGCAGGTACCTTCAGATCAGAGAGGGAGAATGGGAGATGGCTGAGCCTGATAATTTCATCTCGCGCTGGGCAAGGTTGAAGCGCCAGTCGGATATCGAGCGTACGATTGAATCGACCCGGATCGATTCGGCGATGGAGCCGAGAGGATCAACTTCCGTTCCTTCAGAAGCGACCGCCGCACAGCCCCGGAGCGATGCGACGGCCGTCGAACCTTTCGATTTGTCCGACCTGCCATCGATTGAAGCGATTAGCGCCAACACGGACGTCTGCGGATTTCTGCAAAGCCGCGTGCCAACTGAATTGATGCGAGCCGCGCTGCGCAAAGCATGGACAAGCGATCCGGCCATTCGTGACTTTATCGGTATCGCGGAAAACCAATGGGATTTCAACGATCCGAATGCGATTCCTGGCTTTGGGCCGTTAGGGATGGCAGGCAACGAAGCGGATGTTCTCACACACGTTCTCGGCAAGCTTGAGAGGGTTTCGGAGAGGTTCTTGCAATCGTCAGCATCGGATGGGCAGGACCCTTCGTCCGCAACTGGCGACGAACACTCCGTGCTGCATGAAACTCCAGAGCAGAGGATTGCCGAACTGCCGTCGGTCGATACCACCATTCCCTGCGATCAGAGCGAAGAGCGCGGGACCGAGGTGAAGTCCGCAAGCGTGCATGCAGCTGAAGATCATGATCATTTCCGAAATCGCCGCCGTCACGGCAGTGCCTGGCCGCATTGAGTTGGGCAGCACTGCGTTCTCGTTTGCCATGCTCTTCATCGGTGAAGAATGCAGTCGAGTTATCAGAGTCCTTGGATTGTCGACGAGATCGATCGCGCTCGCGCGCAGGAATATGCGCTGCTGGCGACCTTGCTGTCGCGCAGCCCGGATACCGAGTTGATCTCACGGCTGGCACTTTTGCACGGCGATCCGAGTACGATCGGAGCAGCGCACACTGCACTTGGCGAAGCGGCATCGCGGACGAGTGAAGAGGACGCAGAACGGGAATATCTTGATCTATTTGTAGGGCTCGGAAGGGGTTTGCTCTTGCCATATGCGTCCCACTATTTGACGGGAACGCTATATGGACGTCCGCTCGCGCGACTGCGCCAGACCCTTCAGCTTCTCGGAATTGAAAAGGCTGAAGGTCGTTCTGAGCCGGAGGATCACGCCGCAATTCTATGCGAAATCATGGCCAGTCTTGTTGGCGGACCGTTTTCAGGTCCGGCCGGCGCTGACCGTGAATTCTTTGAACAGCATCTGGCTCCCTGGATCGGGCGTTTCTTTGTCGATCTTGAGGAAGCCAACTCGGCCTATTTTTACGCGCGGGTGGGTTCGCTAGGGCGAGTTTTCGTAGACATTGAAAGAGAAGCCTTTGCTCGTTTGACTTAAGGAGACGCCCTGCTGGAAGTCGGGATTTGCGTGGGGCAATCGTCGAGATCGGAATGCTCAGATGGTCGATCGCTTTACCTTGCGCGCGCTGGGATGAGATCCGCGCGCGGATCTCATCGGAACGCGTGGCAATGACCGTTTTCAGACCAACATGCACGCAGTAGCAGAATAGAACATTCTGTGCTCTCCGCCCGCACCTCGGTGCCGACAAGCGTCAGCAGCGCGAACAACGGAGCCAACTTAGCAAAGTGAGTCAGCTTCTTATCGATCCCCAAAGCGATAACCGGTCACGGACAGGACGCCCTGGGCTTCAAAGCGTCCCTTCAACATTCGTGCGAGCCTTGGTCCGGCAAAGGCGTGTGCTGACGGTCCACCGCGGACGGGGAACGGACACCCCCACATGAGAACTCTCGTTGCTGCAATCCTTGTCATCCTTGCCGCCACTCCAGCTGTCCGCCGAGCCCTGCCAAATCGGCGCCAACCGGCCCGGCATTGACGCGAGTCCCGCGCAGCGCATCGACGCCAGAGCTCCGTAGATGCGGTGCGAACAAGTCACGATGGAGCGCGTCGGATCCAACGGGCAGCGCCAGGAAGTGCGAACCGGGAATTTTTCCGTCAAGTGACACGGCTGAATTGCGAGGAAGACGGATTTGCGACCGGGGCTTGCGCTCGATTTGGATCCGCCTAGGCTGCAGATTTGTCAGCTGGCGTGGAGCGTCCGATCGCTGAGACCAGCTCCGCCGTCGTTAGAATCTCGTGAGCAAAGGTCGGTCCGTCGATGTTGAGCGTGGCGTGCAGGGCTTCATGTGAGCGGGCCGCTGTGCCGTCGCGAACCAGCGTGACGTGGAAGCCGAGTTCCATTCCGATCCGCGCCGTGGCTTCAAGGCAGGTGTTCGCCAGGAGACCTACGCAGATGATCTTTTCCTTGCCGTACCGCTTGAGATTGTGTTCGAGGTCGGTGTTCGGAAAGCCGCTGGATGCCCAATGCTCGGTTGCAACGATGTCGCCCGGCTGCACCTGGAAGTCGTCGTGGAACGTCCCACCCCAGGTGTCCTTCGCAAAGGCCTGCCGCTCTGCCGCGCCGAGTTGATAAGGAGAGGGGTACTTCCAGTCCACATAGTCGCCCGGCTCCCAGCGATGATGCGGAACGTGGTAAACTTTGATCCCCGCCTCGCGGGCGGTCCGCACGATCGTGCGAAGATTGTTGAGCAGGTTGACCTCCTCGGCGATGTCCTTAACCCATGGCCAGAGTTTTCCGCCCTCACTCAGGAAGTCATTGTAGAAATCGATGCACAGCAGTGCTGTGATCTTGGGGTCGTAAGTACTCATCATTCAACTCTCCTTGTCTGTCTCAGTCACTACGCGCACTGATCCCGAACTTGCCCTCGGGATGGAGCTTCTACGAAGCCACGCAAGCCACGCGTCGTCTTGCGTGAGGAGGCTTTAGAACGAAAAATGGCGTATTGACGACCTCAGAGCGGCTTCATTGCACGGCAAATCGCCTTGCGTCCGCTGATCGTTCACGTAGCGGGGGCGACGAAAGCTACTTGAAATCATGATAAGCTCCATTGTTCTGAACAGGTCATGCCTGCTGCGCACGCAAATCTCCGCTCATTCTCATGTGCGTTCGCTGGCTCTAACGATTGCGACCGAACATCCGATGTAATCCGCGAGCACCGGCGTCGAGCAGGAAGCCGAGCAACCCGATAATCAGCACTATCGCCGTCAGTTCGGAATAGGCGAGACGGTCACGCGTATCGAGGATGAAATATCCGAGCCCGGCGGACACGCCGAGCATCTCGCAGGGCACCAACACGATCCAGACGATGCCAATCGCCAGCCGCAGCCCGATGAGGGCGTGACCAAGCACGCCGGGGACAATGACATGGAACAGAGTTTCCCAACGCGTCGCGGATAGACTGGAGGCAAGGCGGAGCCAGCTCGGCTCAAGACGTGTCACGCCCTCGGCCGTGCTCAGGAGGATCGGCCATACGGCTGCGAAAGTAAGCAGGAAATAGATCGGCCGGTCACCTACTCCGAACACCATCACCGCGATGGGCATCCACGACAACGGCGAGATCATCCGCAGGAACTGGAATGCCGGAGAGGTTGCGACGTTCAGCATGCTGTAGCTGCCCACGGCAAGGCCAAGCGGCACGCCGATTAGAAGCGCCAATCCCAGTCCGACCACCACGCGCCGCAGACTGACCAGGATATGGACCTGCAAATCCGATTGCGTGACGAGTTGTGCCAGACTCGCGAACGCGCTCGCCGGCGAAAAGTGGCGGACGAAACCGGAAGGTGTGGCGATAAGGTCGGTGCCGACCCACCACAGGATCAACAATACACCGAGCCCGCTGGCGCCCAGCGCGGCTTTGGTGAGCGTAGCCCGTCCATGCGCGATCTGCCCGACGGTGCTTTTCTCCCCCGATCTTTCCCGGACAGACAATGCGGCGTTGTCCGCGGCGGAAAAAACATCAGGTTTCCAGCTAACCGTCATGCGGCAACGACTTCCGTGCGCGTGAACGTTTCCGGCAGGCCGAAGGCGGCCATTCCGCCCGCGGCCATCACTGCGGCCTTGACGAATCTGTCGTCGACCAATTCGCGTGTTGCTGTGGCAGGGTCAAGGGCGTCCAGGAACGCCCGATCTCCTTCCATCTGCGTATTCTTCAGACGAAGGATCAACTCTTCAGTGTAGCTTGGATATGGATACGGTTGGAAGTCGATGCGCCTTTCGCGCCAGGAAGCGTTCCGGATCGCACCATCCTTCAAGTACGCGGCGTTGTCGGCCTCCGGCGGGGCGAGCACCTTTTCGAGCACTGCGGTGGTATGCGGGGTGTATCTATTGACGCCATCCTTGGACAGCAGTGCAGCGGTTTCGATGCGGTTCTTACGAGTCCAGAGCTGCGCTTTGACCATGGCATTGATTACCCTCTGTGACCATTCGGGGCGCTGTTGCAGGTCACGCTCGTGCATGAAGACGACGCAGCAGGCGTGATCCTTCCAAACATCACCGGTGAAGCGCAGAATTTTGCCGATGCCGAGTGTTTCCGCCGTGGCATTGAACGGTTCCGCAACGATGTAACCGGCGATCTGGCCGGAGGCGAGCGCCGGCACCATATCGGCAGGCGCCATCACAATAAGATTGACTTCGTTCGCTGCCGGATCGCCGGTCCGTTTTGACACCGGGGTCAAACCGCTCTCGCGCAGCAAGATTTGCAAGACGACGTTATGGATCGAATACCAGAATGGAATTGCGACGGTCTTGCCGCCCAGTTCCTTGACGCTGTTGATCCCAGGGCCGACACTGAGGCCGGAGCCGCAGGTATGATTCCAGGCGACAACTTTCGCAGGCGCCTTGCTGCCGAAGCGCGCCCACACAGTCATCGGTGAAAGCAAATGAACGACATTGACCTGCCCCGAGATGAACGCTTCCAGCACCTGCGCCCAGCTCCGCAGCATCACCGGCTTTTCAGCTTTAAGACCCTCGGCTTCAAAGTATCCTCTGGCATGAGCGACCAGCAGCGGCGTGGCATCCGTAATAGGGAGGTAGCCAATCCGCACCGGCGCATCGGCTTCCTGCGCGCGGGCCTCATAGCTGCGCAGGAGCGGGAGGGCGCCGGATGCGGTAAACAGTGCAGCGAGTTTCATTATCTCGCGGCGGGAAACGGCATCAATGGACATGGATTGGCGCCTCGATCAGTTGCGGCGAGCCGCGTTTCGTAAGGTCGTCAGTATTTCGACCCGGATCGTTCCAAGTTCGGCAACGTAGTCCTCCCGCGGCTTTGGCAGGTCGATGATCCACTCGCCGATCTGGTGGGCCGGAGCGTCGCCCAGCAGAAGAAGGCGATCGGAGACAAGGAGAGCTTCGTCAATATCGTGGGTGATCAGGACAGCCGCCGTCCGGGAATCGTGTACAATCTTCAACAGCAAATGCTGCATTTCACTGCGGGTTACCTCGTCAAGTGCGCCAAACGGCTCATCGAGCAGAAGGATTTCGGGTTTTCGGGCGAGGCACCTCGCCAGCGCCGTGCGCTGTGCCATGCCGCCTGACAACTGATCCGGAAAAAGCCGACGTGCATGCGACAAGCCTACCGCATTAATCGCCGCGTCGACACGTGCGCGGCCTTCCTCGCGCGACAGATGCGGCTGGCGCTTGAAGCTGAGACCAAAGGCGACGTTCCGCTCGAGCGACAACCACGGTAAGAGGCTCGGATCCTGGAAGGCGATCGACACGCGCGGGTTCACGCCGTGCAGCGGCAAGCCATTCATGCGCACGGTTCCATGGGTCGGTTGCTGCAATCCAGCCAGCACGCGCAGCAGGCTCGATTTGCCGACACCACTCGAGCCGAGAATGCCGACAGTCTCCCCGGCCCCAAGCGCGAAATCGAAGCTTTGAAGCACAGCATGGCTCTCGCCCGGATAGCGAAGGCCAATATTGCTCGCTTCGAGAACCGGCCGCGCGGTCATGCGATCTCACTGATGAGTTGCCGCTGTTGCCGCGTGTACAGAGCGGATTTGAGTTGAACCAGGCTCGGCGTGATGATCGGAAGGAAGGTGACTTCTCGCAGCCGTCGTTGAAAGCCCTCACCAGGATGGGTGAGATACGCCCTGCCGCCGGCAGCCGAGAGTTCAAGCTGTACAGCTCTCGCCGCGATTGCGGCGAAGTCAATGCGTAGCTCGAACAGCTTCTCCGGCGACCGTTCGAACGACTTGTCGCGCAGTCCCTCGTGTAGCTGAGCCGCGGCCTTCACGAGAGCATTCGTGAGCGCCTCGGACGGCTCTCGCAGAATATCGCTTCCCTTCTTGAGCCTGCTTGTGGTCTCTGCAAGCGAGCGGCGTGCAAGGCCAATCGCCATGGCGCATTGCAAGCCCAGAAACGCCGGGCGCACCTTCGGGAGCCATTCGCTGGCATTGTGGTGAATGATGCGGTCAACGCCGACCCGCACGTTATCGATCTTGACCGCAGCCGTGTTGGTCGCGCGCATCGCCATAAGGTCCAGATCGCCAGATCGTTCAAGGCCGATATCCTCCGACGACAGGCTGGCGACGAACGCGGGGTTGTTGCCCTCGGCCTGGATGGCTGCTGCCACATCGAATCCGGACACACGAAGGTTAGTGACCCATGGAAGCTGACCGTCGACGCGCACCACGCCGTTGGTCTTGGTCGCCTTGATCTGAAGCCCCTCGATGCCGGAGAGAAACTTCATCGCGTTTGAAAGGCCGGTCGCCCCGGCGCGACTTCCAGCTAGAAGATCTGGTAACAGCCTGTCACGCAAAGCCTCATTTGGAGACTGCAAGAGATATTCGATGAACGTGCGGTGGCCCCAGAACACGAAGCCCGCTGCGAGCGAGCGCTCAGAAACGGCAGCGACCCCGGCGATGGCATCGTGCACGTGACCGCCGTGACCGCCAAGAAGAGCCGGGACGCCGAGCCCGAACAACTCGGCTTCGGCGAGCTTCGGCAACAATGCCGCCGCGTTATCCGGCGCTGTGTCGAGGTTATGTGCCGTAGCATCGAGCCACGTCCGCAAGCTGATCGGGAGTATTGCTTCTTGGAGTTTTCGCATGGGACGGAGACTATTCTGCTGCAGCTGCGATCGGATTGGTCCAGGCATATGGCACGTACTCCGAATTTAATTCCGACCGGCCGAGGTTGTTGGCGAAGTTGCATAGCGTGGCGAGACTGACGCCGAGCACGACCTCCAGCGCGTTCGCATCGGTAAACCCTGCTTCTTGAAACGCCTTCAATTCTTCGTCGGTCACGTTGCCTCGGCTTCGAATGACAGCGCGCGTAAACTCCGCGATCGAGTTCAGCCGTTCGTCCGGAACGTGATCGTTATTTCGCAGCGCATTGACTACGGTTTCAGAGAGATGCGCGCGCTTGTAAGCCACGATTGTATGGCCGGCGACGCAGAATCCGCAGCCATGCGTGGCGGCAGCCGTAATTTGTATAGCCTCGCGCTCGGCGAGCCTCAGCCCGCTGCGCGCGTTTATCCCAGACAATGTCTGATAAGCCTCAAGGGCAACGGGGGCGTTGGCAAGGAGCCGTACGAGATTTGGCAAGAAGCCATTTGCCTTCTGCGAGAGTTCAAGCCCGCTCTTGGAGGCATCAGGTGCGTCGTCCAGCGTACGAAGAGGAAGGCGAGGCATGTCGTAACTCCAGGATTAAGCGGAGACCGCGGGGTACGCTAAGATGAGATCGGCATCATTGGTAAGCGAAACAGGATTCGCGATGGGCATCATGACGAGGATGCTCCGACCGTATGACTGATTCATAAAATAGGTATTCGGTTGTAAATGATCAGAGTGAGGTAGGATCATTGCATGGAGTTGATGCATACAATGTTGAGGTGATAGCGACAGACGCACTCGGTACTGCGCAGAACTCGCCGAGTTGATCAGCCATCGGTTCGTGCCATCCTGTCTCTCTTTGTAGCGGCTCAGCATCGCTCAAACATCTCTTTCAATCGGGCAAGGAGCAACGCTTTCAGAAGATGCTCGCCGATCGGTTCTGCCGCATTCTCAGAAAAACTGCCCGATGGCTCTTTGAGCCATCGGGCAAGTCTCGGGAGGAAGCGCCCAGGGGAGGGCCTCGGGACGGCGCGAGCGCCGAATTAGAAAACGTCACAATCTTTCCATCAGACACGCCTCGTTCTACCGGATCGAGGCGATCGTGTATTTCACGAAACTCGCGTAATTCTAAAATGAAACAGTCCCGTCTGCTGTGGTGAGGTAAGGGAGCAAGAGGATCTCCGGCAGCCGGAGTAACGCGGCAATCTACCGCGCGCTCGCATCCGACCGTGGTCTTTCGATCAAACGGCGGAATCAGAAAATGGGAGCTAAATCCCGCGAAGGCGTTGAGGAAGGCGAGACGCCGAATGCCGGCGGTCTGCGCCATCTGACTGCGGGACGAACCAGTGGTCGTGGGTGATCGGTGCCTAACAATCGCCCGCGGACGCCGACCGTACCAGAGACCCCGTCGATCGGCATCATCGAGCACTTAGACGGTCATGCCCGTAACCGACATGATTGCGCGTAAAACCAACGCAACCGTCCCGAGAGCGGCAATGCTTGTCACCCAGATCAGTATCAACCAGCCAACACGGCTCAACCACTTCCTGCTGGCGGAACGCGGCTGGCTTTCCATCAATGATATCCCTCGCCCGTTCTCACCTTGCCGCGAAAGACGTAGTAAGACCATGTGGTGTAAGCGAGTATGAATGGGATAATGAAGAGTGCCCCGACTAGTGTGAAACCCATACTTTCGGGAGGCGAGGCCGCGTCCCAGATGGAAATCGACGGCGGGATGATGTTCGGCCACAGGCTGATGGCAAGTCCGCTGTAGCCCAGGAACAAGAGCACCAATGCGAACAGAAACGGTGCAGCATGGCTGTCCTGCCGGAGCGTGCGCAGGATTGCCCATGTAACCAACAGCACCAGGATAGGAACCGGCGCGAAGAAGACGATGTTTGGCAAGGAAAACCACCGAGCCGCCACGGCCGGGTGTGACAATGGTGTCCAAACGCTGACGATAGCGATCGTCATCAGCACAGTTATCGTCACTGGTCGTGCGAGATCTTTCATGCGGTCCTGTAGCGCGCCTTCGGTTTTCATCACGAGCCAGGTGGAGCCGAGCAGCGCATAAGCCGCAACAAGGCCGAATCCCGTGCAGAGGCTAAACGGTGTCAGCCAGTCAAGACCACCGCCTGAGTAGGCGCCGCCGGTCACCTCGAAACCCGTAATGAAAGTGCCGAGAGCGACGCCCTGTGAGAAGGTTGCGATGTATGAGCCACTCGCAAACGCCTTGTCCCAGAAGGGCTTGTGCGCCTCGTCCGCCTTGAATCGGAACTCAAACGCGACGCCTCGCCAGATTAACCCCCCAAGCATCAAGACCAACGGCAGGTAGAGGGCGCTCAAGATGACGGAATAAGCAAGCGGGAATGCCGCCAGCAATGCCGCGGCGCCCAGGACCAACCATGTTTCGTTACCGTCCCATACGGGAGCGATGGTATTGACCATTGTATCGCGATCGTGGCGGTCGTGAATGAACGGAAATAAAATCCCGATCCCGAGATCAAAGCCATCCATGATCACGTACATCATCAGGCCAAAGCCGATGATGATGGCCCAGATGAGAGGAAGATCGATGCCCATGCTATTCACTTCGTTTTTAAGAGGCGTTTCAGCTAACGTCTGGGTCGAATGAGTCCGGCACAGCTGAGAGCGGTCGCGACGGTCGCCTGCTCTGCGCACCACGCTCACTGGCTACATCTCCAGGGCCCCCCGCCTGCGGACCCTTGGCAACCAGCTTCAGCATGTAGCTAATGCCGGTTCCAAAGACGGCGAAATACATGACGATGATCACGATCAGCGTTGTGGAGAGCGTCAATGCGGAATGATTCGACACGGCATCCTTGGTGCGCATGACGCCGTACACGACCCATGGCTGCCGACCGATCTCGGTCGTATACCAGCCTGCGAGAATGGCGATCAGGCCTGAAGGCCCCATCAGGACGGCGTAGCGCAGAAACAATCTTGAGCGAAACAAGCGTCGGCGCCAGCGCAGCCACAAGCTCCATACGCTCAACAACAGCATAAGTAGTCCCAGGCCGACCATGATGCGGAAGCTCCAGAAAACAATGGTCGAGTTGGGCCGATCTTCTGGGGCAAATTCCGTCAGGCCGGGGATGCGCCCCTTCCAATCGTGGGTCAGGATCAGACTTCCTAGATAGGGAATCTCGACGGCGTAGCGGGTCGTTTCTGATTCCATATCTGGCCAGCCGAAAAGGACGAGTGGAACGGTCACGCCCGGCCTGTTTTCCCAGTGTCCTTCTATCGCAGCGATCTTCGCGGGCTGATGCTTGAGTGTATTGAGCCCAAGCGCATCACCAATGGCGATCTGCAGTGGAGCAACGACAAGCACCATCCACATCGCCATCGAAAACATGGTCCGAGCTGTTCGCGTATGGCGCCGATTCAACAGATGCCAGGCGCCCGACGCCCCTACAAACAGCGCGGTCGCCAAGTACGCGGCCACAACCATGTGAGCCAGTCGATAGGGATAGGACGGATTGAAGATCACCTTCAGCCAATCCACCGGCACAACTCGACCATTGATGATCTCGAATCCCGCGGGTGTATGCATCCAGCTGTTTGAGGCCATAATCCAGCTGGCCGAAATTAGGGTGCCGGTCGCCACCATAATCGTTGCGAAGAAATGCAATCCTGGTCCGACCTTGTTCCATCCGAACAGCGCAACGCCGAGAAAACCAGCTTCGAGGAAGAAGGCGGTGAGTACTTCATAGGTGAGCAGCGGGCCAGTAATGCTTCCCGCGAAGGTTGAGAAATAACTCCAGTTGGTGCCGAACTGATAGGCCATGACGAGGCCGGAGACGACGCCCATGGCAAAGTTCACGGCGAAGATCTTCGACCAGAAATGATAGAGGTCGCGGTATACGGTATCTTTCTTCCACAACCATAGGCCTTCGAGAACGGCGAGATAGCTCGCCAGCCCGATCGTGATCGCCGGAAAGATAATATGAAATGAGACCGTAAAGCCGAACTGGATGCGTGCCAATTCCGGCGCCGTTAGTCCAAACATTGTTGTGCTCTTTCGGCTACTTTATCTCGGCGCTTCGGACCCGCTTAAGGAGCACTTCGCACTTTTGCAGCAGCAGCCGGAGGCGTGCGGAATGTAACTCCTAATCGATTGAACACGTTCATCAAGCCGATCGCATAGGTCAGATCAGAAAGTTCTTTGTAGCTGAACTCGGCAGCAGCGGTTTCATAGTCAACATCGGGAACGCCGGTTTCGGCTACGCGTGTTACGGTTTCCGCCCAAGCGAGTGCGACGCGTTCGCGAGTATTGAATACCTCACCCGCATGGCGCCATGCCGACACCAGTACGAGTTTGTCAACCGCAAGGCCTGACTTGAGCAGATCGCGGGAATGCATGTCGACGCAATATGCGCAGCCATTTATTTGCGAGACCCGAAGATACACAAGATTGACAAGTTCTTTTGAGAGGCCGCAGTTCTGAAGGTAGACGTACACACCGCCGAACGCCTTGTAACCTGCAGGTGAAGCCTTGGTGTAATCGATGCGATTGCTCATAGTGAATCCGTTCATTAGAGGAACGATGGGGCCAGGTCGCTTACCGCGGCAGAGCCGAGCAGTTGAGGGAGTGATCTGGCTTCCTGAAAAATGGCCGTCTATCGCGAAACGTCGATTGTACTTTGGTGTCGGCTCGCGGCGGTATAGGGCGCGCCTTCGATAAAGCGAGCAGTGCCCGATCTTCCGGGCGTCGAGTGTACCGATTGGCTGCGCCAGATCTGTTTGAGTATCAGCGAGACTCGCGCCAACCGATCCTAAGGTGTCGGCGATACCTTGGTCTGATCGATCCATCTCGAACTTGACGTCATCTATAGTGCGTAGTCGCCCTCCGTCTATAGGATGGACATAGCGCAGCGAGGAGAACGCAATGAGGGAATTCAAATCACTGATCAACGGCAAACTAGTACCCGGCGTCGCAAGGCTTGATGTCATCAACCCTGCGACGGAGGAAGTGCTGGCGGAGGCGCCGCGAGCGGACCGCGCGCAGCTTAACGAGGCGATCGCCGCCGCCAAGGCTGCGTTCCCCGCTTGGTCGGCCAAACCGATTCGCGAACGCGGTGCGCTGCTGGTTAAGTTGGCCGACGCACTGGAAGCGAGACAAGACGAGTTCGCGCGGTTGTTAACTTTGGAACAGGGCAAGCCGCTTCCTGAGGCGCACTGGGAGATCGGCTTTACCATCCGCATTATTCGCCACCACGCGACGCTCGATCTGCCAAACAAAATCTTGAAGGAAGACGAAACACAAAAAATCGTGCGGCATTACACGCCGCTCGGTGTGGTCGCGGCGATTGTGCCGTGGAACTTCCCGATGCTCCTGCTCGCCATTAAGGTGGCACCGGCGCTGCTTGCCGGCAACACGCTGGTCGCGAAGCCGGCGCCAACGACGCCGCTGACGACGCTCCGGCTTGGGGAGATCTGTAGCGAGATCCTGCCCGCGGGCGTGATCAACGTCATCGTCGATCACAATGACTTGGGAGATGCGCTCTCGAGTCACGCCGACGTAGCCAAAGTCGCCTTCACCGGCTCGACCGCGACCGGCAAGAAAGTGATGTGCAGCGTCGCTGGCACGTTGAAGCGGTTGATCCTGGAGCTAGGCGGCAACGACGCTGCGATTGTACTCGATGATGTCGATCCAATAGAGGTCGCGCCCAAATTGCTCGTTGCCGCGACGATGAACGCCGGGCAGATCTGCCTTGGGGCTAAGCGGCTCTACGTCCATGATTCGCAGTATGACCAGATTTGCGATGAACTGGGACGCCTGGCGCGCGCGTCCGTGGTTGGTGATGGGCTGGAGCAGGGGACGCAGATGGGCCCGCTGCAGAACAAGGCGCAGTTCGAGAAGGTTAAGAGCTACCTCGAGGACGCCAAGCGGAACGGCAAGATCGTTGCCGGCGGCGAGGTTCTCAATCGGAAGGGTTACTTCATTCAGCCAACGATCGTCCGCGACATCCCCGACGACGCACGACTGGTGACGGAGGAACAGTTCGGTCCGATCGTTCCGGTGCTGCGCTATTCGGACGTCGACGATGTGATCGCACGCGCCAACGACTCGGAGTATGGGCTCGGCGGAACGGTATGGGCGAAGGATCTCGATCGGGCGTTCCAGGTGGCAGCCAGGATCGATACCGGCATTGTCTGGATTAACAAGTTTCTGGACGTGTCACTCGATGTTTCCTTTGGTGCCGCCAAACAATCAGGTATCGGCACCGAATTCGGCCAAGAGGGGCTCGAGGCGTTCACCCAGGCCAAGATCATCAATATGGCAAAGTAGCGTTCGGCATTCGCTTGGATGCGTTCGCACGCTTTGAGGGAGCTTCGACGGCGTCCCTAATGTGTGCGCGCTTTGGGTTGAACTTGATGAACGTGGCAATTTGTCCGGTGCGTTCCCACGACGGTGAGGCTCACTGCGGGGTTTTAGACGAGGTACTGCAATGAACTACAATCAGCCCGAAGATTTCGAGCCTCGCGAGACGGATCGACAGACGGACGAACCAACACATGACACCAAGATGTGGAATTCGAGTATGCTCTGGGAGGTAGGCCTCATCCTGCTGGTGGCACTGGTGCTGGTTTTTTGCGCTTGGAATTTCGGCGCACAAGGCCGGGAAGTCGCGGCGATCGCCCACGCGAACAGGGGCATGACGTGGGAGTTGAGCGTTGAAATGATCGAACCTAGCGGCAAGATCGACGTCGACAGGGTGCCTATTAAGAATTCGCATTTCGATATTTCTTTTGGTGCCGCCAGACAACCAGGTATCGACACCGAATTCGGTCGGGAAGGGATCGAGGCACTCACCCAGGCCAAGATTATCAACATGGCGAAGTAGTGTTCGGCATTGGCCGGCTGCGAAGGTCCAACTGTCGACCGGCGTGTGCTTCTGGGAGGTGCTGGCTGTCACCCGGCGAAAAATTTCACCAGAGTCAGACAGCGATTCGAACCAGCAGACGCGTCGGCGCATAAGAATTGTCGCGACGACCCATTAGCAGTCGACGAGCAATAGCACGACCGAAGTCAATCGCGCAGTGTCTGTGCCAGGCGAAGTTTCGTGGCCATTGATGCCAGGTCGACCAGGGATTCGGCCTGCATCTTATGCATCACCCTACCTCGGTGAGCTTTCACGGTGATCTCACTGATGCCTAAATCAAACGCAACCTGCTTGTTCAGCAGGCCGGTGACGACCAAGGCCATCACCTCCCGTTCGCGACGGCTGAGCGTATCGTAACGATCGGCAAGCATCCGAAGCTCTGCCTCGTGACCAAGTACAGTGCGGCTACGTTCAATGGCGTGTCGGATGGCGTCCAAAAGCGCATCGTCGCTGAAAGGCTTCGTCAAAAATTCGACCGCCCCCGCCTTCATTGCCCGTACCGTCATGGGTACGTCGCCATACCCCGTAATGAAGATGATTGGCATGTCAATCCGATCGGCAGCGATGCGCTTCTGCAAATCGAGACCATTGAGGCCCGGAAGACTGACGTCCAGCACCAGGCAATTCGGGACCAGGACCGGTGGGTGTGACAGGAACTCCTGTGCGGATGCGAATGTCTCCGGTTGCCAGCCCGCGAAGCGGATCAACGCTTCCAGCGATTCGCGCACCGAGATGTCATCGTCGACAACGAACACAATTGGCGTGGCGGGCGGCATGGATACTGACCTCTGTCTATGGTCAGGCGCGCTCGATAATTTCATTTAAACCCCTCGCGTGCAAGAGCGTGGCGCGCCGCTATTTCGTTCGAAGCGCGGCGTTGAGTGCCTCCCGGAGAGCCGTGTCGCTAAATGGCTTGGACAAGCATTCCACGGCGCCCTGCTGTAGTAGTTGCGGGCGAACGGTTTCGCCTCCGTGAGCGGTGATAAAGACGATCGGTATCTTCTTCCGACGTCGTACTAATTCCTGTTGGACCGCCGGGCCGCTCATCCCAGGCATGGCGACATCAAGAATCAGGCACCTAGTTTCACAGACGTATTGGGACGCGAGGAACTCTTCCCCCGAGGAAAACGCCTGCACAGCGAAGCCGAACTCCCTTAGCAGATCCGGTAGCGACTCGCGGACAGACTCGTCGTCGTCGACGACGGATACAAGCGAACGTTTGGCTGTCACGAATTCCTCATAGCGTGTTGCGTATCTTTCGCTCCAGGGTCCCATGCAGTTCCACGATTGCCCGCGTGCATTGGACTTTCGGATCGCTGCGGCATGGAGAATGAGAAAGTCGCCCCCGGACCTTCATTCAGCGTGGCCCATAGACGTCCGTGATGACTCTCGATAATTGAGCGGCTGACTGATAGGCCGATCCCCATGCCGCCGCTCTTGGTGGTATAGAAGGCGTCGAAGAGCCTGTGTTCCGCTTGTGATTCGAAACCCACCCCCGCATCTTGCACGCTCAGGCGCACGCGGTCGTCTTCCTCTCGTTCGACTCTAATCACCAGCTGCCGCGGACGATCGTTAACGCTGCTCATCGCGTCCGAGGCGTTTAGAAGCAGGTTCAGGATGACCTGCTGGAGCTGGACCCGATCACCTGTGACAAGGGGGGTCTCATCGTCAAGTTCCGCCCGCAGAAGCACCCGGCTTTTCTGAAGTTCGTTCCGCAACAGCGTAATTACCTCGTGCGCGGCCTCATTGAGATCCACTGGTTCGATCGTCGGGTCCTGCTTGCCAAAGAGCGCGCGCAAGCGGGTGATTACGGCCGATGCGCGGTTGCCATCGCGAATCGTGCGCCGCGCGGTTTCGCGTGCGCCTCCGACATTTGGAGGATCAGCAGCCAGCATTCGCAGACAGGTGCTGGCATTGGTGACGATGCCTGACAGCGGCTGATTAACTTCGTGCGCAATCGACGCCGTCAATGTTCCCAGGCTCGCGACCCTGGCCACGCGTGTGAGCTCCGACCGGACCTCACCGAGTGCCTCCTCCGAGCGCCGGCGCTTCGTCACGTCCTGAACCGCGCCGACGTACTCCAGTTGACCATCCTTGTTTCGCTTTCCGTGAGCGACCACGTGTACGTACCGGACTGATTGATCTGGCATCACGATCCGATGCTCGTAATCAAAGTCGCTGACCGCGCGCCGCGTTTGATCGATTATGTCGTTGAGCAATGGGATATCTTCCGGATGATATCGAGACCTGATCAAATCGAAGGTTACGCGTACACCCTGTTCAAATTCGAAGATGCGATAGAGCTGCTCGGACCACGTGAACTCCCCTGTTTCGAAACTCCAAAAAAAGCTACCGGTTGAGCTGAGTTGCTGGGCCTGTGCAAGAGACGCCTCACTGCGACGCAATTTCTCATCCGACCGTTTTCGTTCCGTGATGTCGCGCAAGTAACCGGTGAAGGACGGCGGTCCATCCAAGGGGATGCGCGAGATCGCCAGCTCACAGGGGAACTCGCCGCCGTCGGCACGCACCGCGGTTATCTCGACGCGTCGCCCGATCATTCGCGTTTCATACGTGTCTAGATAGCGCGCCAGTCCCCGCCGGTGCTTCTCTCGGAGTGACGGCGGGATGATGATATCGGCCAGCTGCCTGCCTAAGACCTCGTCCCGACGGTAACCAAAAGTACGCTCCGCAGCAGGATTGAACTCCGTCAAGCAGCCTTCGTGATCGATCGTCACGATGCAATCGAGCGCGGAATCGAGAATTGCTGTCTTGCGTGCCTCACTTCTCCTTAATGCCGCGTCACCTTGTGCACGTTCAATGGCAATACTCGCGACGTGCGTGAATTGCTCAATTAGGACTTGTTGTTGTGGCGTGGGCATTCGAGGCCGGTCGTAGTAGATGGCGAAGGCGCCCAGGATCTTGCCTGCGGTTGTCGAGATCGGCGTTGACCAGCACGCGTGAAGCCCATGCGCCATGGCCATCGGGCACCAAGCGTGCGCTGCCCATCGGGTCTCCGACGAGAGATCTGCAGCAATGATCTGTTCATTCAGGTAAATCGCCATCGCGCAAGGACCCGTATCCTGGCTTACGGCTCGGCCAATGATTGAATTGATAAAACTGACCGGAAGACTCGGTGCCGCTCCGTGTTCGAGACGCGTACCTTTCGAATCGACCAAAACGACGCTGCAGTGACACCCGCTGGCTGCGGCTTCGACAAGCCGACAGATTGCTTCAAGTATTTCGGACATCGAACAGCCGCCCGCAACCATCTCCAGCAACCGTTTCTCACCGGCGAGCAGAGCTTCAGCTTGCTTCCGGTCGTCGATGTCGGTCTCCAGCACGTACCAACGAGCGACACGATCCTGGGCGTCCTTGAGAGGCAAAGCGTGAACGTGAAACCAGCGATATATGCCGTCAGCACGGCGCAAGCGCTGCTCGATCTCGAACGGCTCTCTAGTGTCTACTGCTCGCCTCCACGCGGCAATCGCTGCGGGAAGATCATCCGGATGAACGGCGTTGCCAACTGCCCAGCATTTCAGTTCTTCGAGCGTCGCGCCAAAATACTCCAGGACATGGCGGTTGACGCTTTCGACTTCGCCCGACGGGGACATGAAAGCGATTAGTGCCGGAATGCTGTCGGCGATCGAGCGATAATGCTCCTCGCGCATACGCTGGGCCTCATTGGACCGCCTATGATCTTCAATGTCGGCGTTGACGCCGCACCACTTGATGATCTGTCCGGCTGCGTCGACCTGCGGACGAGTAAGAAAATCAAACCAGCGATACTCTCCATCGAAGCGCCGCAGGCGAGCTTCCATTTTACCCGGCTCGCCGGAGGCCAGAATGGATCGCCAGCGCTCGAGTAGCCCAGGCAGATCTTCGGGGTGGATCGCGGTCTGCCACCCGCATCCGTGAGCTTGGTCAACGCCGAGGCCGGTGTATTCACACCAGGTTCGATTGAGGAAGTCGACGCTTCCGTCAGGTAGTGCGGTCCACACCAATCCGGGAAGCGTATCGACGACGGGGCCGAGTTCGTTCTCCATTGGGGTCCTTTCTCGACGGTCGCTGCGACAGAAGCTTGCGCCACCGTACAGGCAGACGTCGATGATACCTTGGTGTCGGTTTTGCAGTTAGCCTCAGACGCTCCGTCAACAATGCTTCCCAAACGCATCTTAATCCCGGGGAGTTTGGCCGGCAATTCGTCCTGGCGGATCGAAACCCGCCATGGTCGGTCACGTGCTCCTTCTAGATAGGCTACTCGAATTGCCCGCGGCGATTGCGCCGCGCAAGCGTAGTTCGGAGCACAGAACGCGAGTGCCGCTCGTCGCGAGGACCGATCCAAAAGTATTGACGACACCATGGTGCAATGGATTCACCTCTGCGTTTTCCGCATCTGCATATTTGCAACGAGAGCCTGTCAGCTGAAAGGATCGACGCAATGACCGTCATCAAGGCCGCCGCCGTGCAGATGAGTCCCGTGCTCTACAGCCGCGAAGGCACCGTGGACAGGGTTGTCCGGAAGATCATCGAGCTTGGTCGACAGAGTGTGCAGTTCGCTACCTTCCCAGAGACGGTGGTGCCATACTACCCCTACTTCTCTTTTGTCCAAACACCTTACGAAATCAGAACCGGCAAGGAACATCTTAGACTTCTTGACCAAGCCGTAACCGTGCCATCCACCGCTACCCATTCAATTGGCGAAGCGTGCAAGCAAGCCGGAGTGGTGGTGTCCATCGGAGTCAACGAGCGCGACGGCGGGACAATCTACAATACACAGCTGCTCTTCGATGCTGACGGCACTTTGATTCAGCGTCGTCGAAAGATTTCTCCGACTTACCATGAACGCTTGATCTGGGGCCAAGGCGACGGTTCAGGGCTGCGTGCCATTGACAGTGCAGTTGGGCGCATCGGCCAACTGGCGTGCTACGAGCATTATAATCCGCTGGCCCGATACGCCTTGATGGCCGATGGCGAGCAGATTCACTCGGCCATGTATCCTGGCTCGTTTGCCGGTGACCGTTTCGCGGAGCAGACGCAGGTCAACATTCGCCAACACGCTCTCGAAGCCGGTTGTTTCGTCGTCAACGCGTGCGCCTGGCTCGATGCCGACCAGCAAGCCCAGATCATGACGGATACCGGATGCAGTATCGGCCCTATCTCCAGTGGCTGCTTTACGGCGATTGTTTCGCCGGAAGGTGAATTGATGGGCGAACCTCTGCGTTCCGGCGAAGGCGTGGTGATTGCCGATCTCGATTTTGCTTTGATCGACAGGCGTAAGCAACTGATGGATTCACGCGGACACTATAGCCGTCCGGAACTGCTCAGCCTGTTGATCGATCGTACACCTGCTGCCTGTGTCCATGACCGTGGCGCGCAACCCACACCGACTGCTGTCGAAGAGGTCGATGATCATGCACCGCGTCGGCACAATGGTCATCGCAGCCCACAGATGACGGTCGAGCCAACCTGAGGAAAAACAATGAGACGCGCGGTTTCAAAGTACGGTTCGACAGCTACAGCCGCCGTTGCAACGTCGGCTTCGGCCACCGAGCCGAAAGTCATTCGCAACAGCATTCAAGTCGAGCATATCCGCATCGATTCCCACAAGTCTTATGGCGATGTCCGAGCGGCGCTGGAGAGGCTTCCGAGGTTCGACGATCGAATTCGTGCCCTTCTGCACTATGGAGAGATCGCGCGTGTCAAAGCCGAATTGAAGAAACTCCAGGGTGACGCCGGTCTTGTTATCTTCTCCGTCGCGACACACGGAGACTGGTTGCAGATCCTTTCCGAGGGGCGCCACGCAGTCCAATATGTGATCGGCAATGTGCTTGTCTCGACGCAAATGACACAGCACGAATTGGCAACAGGACTTTATGCACCGCTAAGGGTCATCCTCTACGAAAACAGGGCTGGCACTGCAACTTTCGAATACGACCTCCCGTCCACTCTCTTTGGTCAGTATGGCAACGAAAGTGTGACGGTGGTGGCGAAAGAACTCGATCAGAAGATCTCCGACGCTCTGATCACAGCGGCAAAGTGAACGCCATGCTATTCGGTAGTAGCTGCCGGATGCCGGGCCTGCGCCGCTACCGCGCGGCAGAGCCTATCCGGCGATTCCGTAGCCGTCGAGCGCGGTACACCAAAATGCGACTGGTATTCGGGACTGAGGTCCCCGACATGATTGCGCCGATCGATCCCAAAGTATCGACGGCACCATGGTCCAATAGATTCATATTCAGCCTGGTGTCATCAAGGGCCGCTCACCAACCACTACCGACGCGAGGCCCACGGGAGACGAACATGCACAATAGCCCCGAATATCTTCGGAAGAGTGCAGCGAAACGATGCGCCATCTGTAATGGAAAGTTTGGTCTCATCCGACACTACTCGTGGAGAACTTCTCTCTGTTCAAAGAAGTGCGTTGATCGCTTCAAGGCCCGCCAGAAAGATGACCTCAGATGGTACGACGCATTCAGAATGCCCGACAAACAGTTGCAGTGAGAATCGTCGTTCAGGATCACGAAACAAGCATTAGCGGAAGTCCCTCGATCAGGGCACGAGGATAGGAACATGATCACTTCGAGATTCAAATAAGTCAGAACAACGCAAATTCTTCAGGGTGACGCAATGCAAGCGATCCGAGCACAGAATGAAGTCGCTGACGCTTTCGTTTCCGGCCAGTCGCGGATCACGAACGAGTACCTTTTGGTTCGCGAACTCTCACATAGACTCAACAACGAGTATGCCTCGTTGATCGGACTTACGTCGGGGATCGCCGCACGCTCAAGCGCCAGCGAGGTGAAAGCGGCTTTGTGCGAAGTCACAAACCTTTTGCACAACTACGCTGGTGTGCATCGGGCTCTTCAAATGCCGACATACAGTACGACCATCGATGCATCTAGCTACATTCGTACGCTTTGCCAATCGATTAAGCGGGCGAGGTTGGACCGACGAGGAATCGAGCTCGTGCTGGCTGAATCGCCACTTCAGTTACATTCCGAGCAATGCTGGAAGCTCGGCTTGATCGTCTCCGAATTGATCACGAACTCTGCGCGGCACGCCTTTGGCGACCGAGGGGGAACAATTAGGATAGAATTGTCGAGCTTCGGACCGTTTGCCCAGTGCAGCTGCATGGACAATGGGTCGCCAAAACATTCATCCACCCCTGGTCAAGGATTGAAGATCATTGATGCGTTGGCACGCGAGTTGAATGGGGAGATCGTCCATCGATTTGGAACCGATGGTGCCACTTCAATACTGATGTTTCCTATCTCCGGAGAAACTCTGCAGGCGGAGAACCACCAGCGCATGAATGCCGACGACTCGATTCCCGTAAACGCAGAGCCAATGCCCTAGATATTGTGCGGATACACTCCATGCAATGTGTTGATTTGGCTTTGGTTGTACATCTGCGTAACGCCTATTGTGTGGATGAATCCGAAGCGTCCCAAGAGCGTGCTCACGGCACACGACAACATGTTGGGTCAGCGGTGAGACATCTGATTATCGGAGGCGACGAGTAAGTCGGCGGAGAACGCCTGGCTTTAGATTTGTCTTGCTCATTCCTCACTAGACAGGAGGATAAGATGCGTTTCCATGCAACTAGGACCAACCCGAAGTCCGGGCGCGCCGCTATCCATCGCCGCTTGCAGAATGTCGGCGTCGAATATGACACGGATCATCGAGGGCTCTATGAGGAGTCAACGTGGCGCCACCCTGCCACAGTCGATGAATGGCCGCCCGGGGGGGATGTTCTGGTATCGCGCTGGGTAGATCGCAGGAGTTTCCGCCGTTCCGAAAAAACGGTGTCCCCGTCCGACCGGCACGTTATTGGTGTTGCGCTGATGACAACGCGGCTCAAATTCACGAGGGGTCCACATATTATATTTGACGGGCTCGTGCCGGCGGGAATGTTGCATATCGCTGGCCCATCTCAGCCATTGGCTGCCGAGTTTCATTCGCCGTGCGACTTCATTCATTTCCACGTATCGAACGATTATCTCCGCAAGTGCCAAGATGCTGCGGGCGTTGGGCCAACTCAGCCGACGCCTGATCTAAACGACCTTATTATTCGTGATCCATTGGCGGAATTGCTGGGCCGGACGCTAGTCGGGAGCAATCACACGAAGGACGAACTCTATGCAGAGAGCGTGGGACAGACGCTTGTGATGCATATCGCAAGAATGGAATTCTCGCGGCCGACGGCTAGTCCCTTAGCCAAGTGGCGACTGAAGCGCGTGCAGGCGTACGTTGACGCGCACCTTGATGAGGCCTTGAGTCTCCCGGATTTGGCTGCGGTGGCCGGCTTGTCGCCGATGTATTTCGCTGCACAGTTTCGTGCTGCGACGGGATATCGTCCCCACGATTATCTGCTCCACCAACGCATCGAAAGTGCCAAGTCGATCCTGTCAAGCACGGATAGGCCGCTCGTGGAGGTGGCGCTTGGCGTCGGCTTCCGCGCTCAGGCACACTTCTCGACCGTCTTCAAGCGTCTGACGGGCGAAAGCCCAGCGCGGTGGCGGCGTACTAGCATGAGCGAACGCCAATTGCCCGAGGCGTCTTTGTACCCCCGAGAGGAGTTGGACAGCCCTATCAAGGATGATGTGGCAAACCGGTTTCGTCCGGATTTGTGGACAACTCCTGAGATCCGAGTTCTCAAACGGCACCCACTTCAACCTTGAGGAGCGCATATGTCCCGTCCGCCTTTACCACCATTTGCCGAGCAGACTGCGATCGAGAAGGTCCGCCTGGCTGAGGATGGCTGGAATAGCCGCGATCCCGCTAAGGTCGCACCTGCGTACTCCCCTGACAGCCAATGGCGAAACCGCGCTGAGTTCCTCTCCGGCCGCGAAGCCATTGAGGCCTTTCTCACCCGTAAGTGGACGCGGGAGCTTGATTACCGGCTGATCAAAGAATTGTGGGCTTTTACCGACAATCGCATCGCTGTTCGCTTCGCCTACGAATTCCGTGACGATAGCGGGCAGTGGTTTCGCGCTTATGGTAACGAGAACTGGGAATTCGAGGCCAACGGGTTGATGCGGCGGCGCATTGCGAGCATCAACGAACATCCCATCGCCGAAGCGGACCGCAAGTTTCGCTGGCCTTTGGGACGCAGACCAGACAACCATCCGGGGCTCAGCGATCTAGGATTCTGATGAGGCTATCCAATCGGCAGGGCGGGAAAAGCGGACTTCGACAGAGAACCGATCTTGCCCGGGGTCGAAACACTGCTGCCTTCAAAGCCAACGTCAAGTCGTTGCTCAACATTGCAGTCCATGAGGGAGATCACGTCGCTTGTTGCCGAGCCCTCCGAGCAAAGCTTGGGCACTACATGATCGGGCTGTCGGCAAAAAGGCGTAATCCCTCGTCCATACCTCTGCAAACACGCGAGCCTAGTGGCTCCACTCACCGTGTGAATGATCGACCTGCGCGATATCCGCTACACCTAACCCGAACGAAAGGCCGCTCGCTAAGAAATACCTGAAGAGTCCCAATTGTTCCAGAACCAATCCGGTTCCGCTGCTTAGCGGTCGGGCTATTGGTCGTGGTGGGTTGGCTGCTTCCGATCGAAGCTCTCAAGCTGCGATCTTCGACCACGACCAGCCCAATTGCTTGCCCACGTCAATAAGCGCTTCGACGAGACGGCTGATATATTGCTCGGTGTGAAATGGGCCAGGGGTCAGTCGAAGTCGCTCTTGACCGCGCGGAACCGTTGGAAAGTTAATCGGCTGAATGTAGATCGAATGCCGTTCCAACAACTCTTGGCTGATGTGGCGACACAGGTGAGCGTTGCCGATCATGATCGGTAGGATGTGGCTGTCGCTGACGGGGACGGGGAGTGGCGCCGCGGCGAACATGGACTTCAGTAGTGCGATGTTGCGTTGCTGCGCCTCGCGCTCGGTGGAGCTGTGCCTCAGATGGCGGATCGCCGCCTGCGCGCCGGCTGCGAGGTGGGGGCCGATGGACGTGGTGAAGATGAAGCTATCCGCAAAACTTCGGACGACATCGACGATATTGCCGGGCGCTGCGATATAACCGCCCATCACGCCAAATGCTTTGGCAAGTGTACCCTCAATGATGGTAATGCGCTCGGCGACGCCGTCACGCTCGGCGATACCACCGCCACGCGGACCATAGAGACCGACGCCATGGACTTCGTCCAGGTAGGTAAGCGCGCCATGTTTGTCGGCGACATCGCAGATCGCGGCAATCGGAGCAACGTCGCCGTCCATGCTGTAGACGCTCTCAAAAGCCACGACCTTCGGTCGGTTCTGATCATAGCGGCGCATCAATTCGCCGAGATGGGCAACGTCGTTATGCCGAAAGATCACCCGCTCAGCACCTGAACGACGAATACCTTCGATCATCGAATTGTGGTTGAGCGCATCCGAGAAAATGACACAGTCTGGGAGGACTTTGCCGATTACGCTGAGGGTTGCGAGATTCGATACCCAGCCCGAGGTAAAAACAAGCGCCGCTTCCTTGCCGTGCAGCTCCGCGAGTTCTTTCTCCAGGAGGACATGCGCGTGGTGGTGGCCGGAGATATTGCGGGTGCCGCCCGTTCCGCCGCCTGTCTCGGCGATCGTTCGCTGCATGGCAGCGAGTACGTCGGGATGCTGACCCATGCCAAGGTAGTCATTGCTGCACCAGACGGTGACGAGCCGTTCCGCGCCGTCGGGGCGCCGCCAGGTCGCTGTAGGCAACGCTCCGACACGCCTTTCGAGGTCGATGAAGTTCCGGTACCGGCCATCTCGCTTAAGATCGAATAGCAAGGAATCGAACTTTGAGCTGTAATCCACGGCAGGGCACTCTCTCTTCACTTGAGTACTGTGTTGATTGGACCGCGCAACACATTGCGACCCAATCTACGCCGGCCTGGAAGCTGTCGAAGCTAATATAGCAGGCTGCTCCAGTCTGCGCTTCTTGGCCGCTTCGAAGTCATGCATGCCCGTCTGCCACTGCAGACCGACTATTGCGCCCTTCGTGGGCTGTAGAAGTCCAAGCGAACTCGCCAGCGTCAGCGGTAGCCAGATGAGAAAGTGCAACCAGTACGCTGGCGAATAGGCAGTCTCGACCGCCAGAATGGCCGGAACGATGACATGGCCAACCACGATGATGACGAGATAAGCCGGAAAATCGTCGGCGCGGTGATGATGGAATTCTTCGCCACACTCTTCGCAATGATCAGCAACCTTTAGGTACTTGCCGAACAGCCGGCCTTTCCCGCAGTTCGGACACCTGCAAAGAAAACCGCGCCACATCGCTCGGTAAAGCGAAGTCGTTTCTTCAAGTCGAGCCATGGTGGAATTCCTTGACGGAGTTGATTTTCCCTACAATAACGCTACATTCTGCATACAAACAAAACAAAAGGGTCGGATTGCATGGATTGGCTCCCTACATTGTCCGAGGGGTCGGGTCCAGTTTATAGGCGGATCGTTGACGCGCTCTCGAATGATATTGCGAGCGGGCGGTTGAGGCGCGGCCAACAACTGCCGACCCATCGCGCGCTGGCGCAGGCCCTGAGGATTGACCTTACGACTGTGACTCGCGCGTACGGAGAAGCGCGCCGCCGAGGCTTGCTTGATGCGCGAGTGGGTCAGGGCACTTTCGTTTCCGAGACGACAACACGTGCGACCGTAGATATTCCTCATCCGGTCAAGATTGATCTTTCCATGAACGTGCCGCCCCAGCCAATCGAAGCAAATCTCGACACGCGCATTGCACAAGGGGTCGCATCGATTCAGAAGGAGGCAGGCTTTTCTGCCTTCCTCAACTATCAACGGCCGGGAGGTGGCGATGAAGATCGTGATACAGCCGCCAATTGGCTTCGAGCTCGAGTTCCGAAAGCGCAGGCCGATCGGCTCGTTATTTATCCGGGTAGCCAGGCGGTCATCTTCAATGCGCTGCTGTCGCTCACCTCGCCAGGGGATGTGGTGCTAACCGAAGGACTGACCTACCCTGGCATCAAGGCTGTCGCGGGAAAGCTGGGCCTTCGTCTCGTCGGCGTGGCAATGGACGAACAGGGTATCCTGCCGGACGCGCTTGGTAGCGCATGCAGACAGCACAAGCCGAAGACCGTCTATCTTGTTCCCACCATGCACAATCCCACGACCGCGACCCAGAGCCCCTCCCGCCGCAAGGCGGTTGCCGAGATCATTCGCAAAGCCGGAGCGATTCTAATCGAAGACGATGCATATGGCTGTCTCGACCCTTCCATCTCGCCGATCGCCAACTTGATCCCCGAGCGGACGTATCTCGCCGTGAGCCTGTCGAAATGCATCGCGCCGGCGTTGCGCATCTCGTTCCTGCTCACGCCCGATGTTGCAGCTGAACAAACGCTCCGAAGTAATCTTCAAGCTACCACGCAGATGGCGCCACCCTTAATGCTGGCGCTCGTTATGCACTGGCTTCGTTCAGGCGTCGCCGATCAGATCGTTACTGCGATCCGTAACGAAGCGATCGGCCGCCAGCAATTGGCGGCGAAGCTACTAAAGGGACAGTCGTTTGCCGCCTATTCCAAGGGACATCATCTCTGGCTGTCGTTGCCACGCCACTGGAACAGAGGGGATTTCGTTGCGCATGTCCTGCGCGAGGGACTAGCTGTGGTGCCAAGCGAAGCGTTCGCTGTGGACCAGGCTGCTGCAGCTCCTCATGCGGTGCGTGTTTCTCTCGGGGCAGCTCGCAATCGCACTGAACTTAGCACTGCACTGCATCTCCTGGCCGCAGCTCTAAAGACTTCCACCGCGGCAATGCAGATTGTCTAGCGACCATACTTCCAAAACTCTAGGCGTCATTCCAGAGGGCGGGTAGAGCTCGTCTGACGAGCGAACTTAGCAATCGCCCGTTGCAGAAAACCGACGTATCGATGCCCCGTCTCGCATAGGAAATCCAAGCGCAAGAATATCTGCTCAAGCGACGCAGATGCCCCGTCGGCAATCGATCAATCGACGACTGACACCATGGTGCTATGGACGTTCTCGCATCAAGCACCACCTGAACGACGGAGCTCTTATGTCCGGTAGCAACGCCCCGGCAGAGCGCTCTCTTCTTTTTTGTAGCTTAGCTCAAGTCAACCAACTTGGAGTTCTTCGGATGGCAGTCCAGATCGTGATGGATCGTACCGGCGATACCCGGCATACATTTGACACTCGTGATCGCGCTGCAGTCGAGGAAGCAGAGAAGCGCTTCACGGAGTTGACGGGTATGGGTTTCACAGCCGCGGTGCGCACCGGCCCCGGCCACCAACGGGTTGTTCGTAGTTTCGATCCGGCGGCGGAGGAAACACTGTTTTTTCCGCGTCTCGTCGGTGGATGATGGAAGTTGACCTGCAGATACCGCTGCTGATCGCTCTGGCTTTCATTGTCTTCGCCTTGCTGCGACTTTCTTACACTCCGGGATTGGAGACATCCCGGAGCGATACCAGAGGCTTAGAGCTCTTGAAGGATTGGCTCTCCCCAGAGCAGTCCATCTCTTACGAGCAGTGTAGGCATTTCGATGTTATCGGCAGCGATAGTGGAACCGTCTTCCGAATCCATCACGGCACGCAGATGAACGTTATGGAACTCGACAATATCGGTCAACCCGTTTGCAGATGGTGCTTTGTACCAGACGGCTCTCTCGTCGCAGGCGATGTCATGCTAACCCAGAAAATTGCTCTCGAGACCAACGAACGCGGTGCGCTCGCAGTGGCTAATCGATCACTGGCGCACTGACCGTGGCGAATCATTGTATAGGCTCGCTGCAGAAGGCCGCCGTGCGTACAGCAACTTTCAAGGCGTCACATGGACTGGGGTCGTCTGCGTGTGCGGTGGTCTACGTCACTTTGGTTCCGTTACGAAATCGAAATTCAAGCGTTCTTTCGGATTAAGTCTACGGCCTTTTCGGCAATCATGATTGTCGCGGCATTCGTGTTGCCACCGACTATGGTCGGCATGATCGACGCATCAGCTACGCGTAACGCGCCAACGCCCCGCACGCGCAGCTGTGCATCCACCACGGCCGTCGGATCGCTATCCGGTCCCATCTTGCAAGTGCCGATTGGGTGATACTGCGTGTCGGCGCGGCGGCGAATGTCCCTTTCTATGTCGGCGGGATCGTCGATCCGCGTAGGGTACAACATCTTGCCGCGGAGCCGATCGAAAGGCCGAGATTCGATGATGCGCTGCTGGGCCTGGGCTCCCTTGATCAACAGTTTCAGATCGCGCTCATCGGAAAGGAAGTTGGGATCGATCCGGGGCGGATCGCGTGGATCGGTACTGTTAAGTCCTACGGTACCCCGACTGTACGGGCGCAAGACGTCGACATGGCAGGAGATGCCATGGCCCATATGGAGCTTGCGTGCGTGATCGTCGACTAGTGCGATGACAAAGATCAATTGTAGATCGGGGATCGGGACTTCCGGCGACGAACGAAGGAACGCGCCAGCAGTACCATAGGTCGTTGTCACGAGGCCGGTGCGCTTCCTGTTCCATTCGAATATCGCGCGTGCCAACTTCACTGCGCCTCGGAGCGAAATGCCAACTGTTTCGGTGTCGTTCGGCACGCGCCACGATTGAACGTAGTCGATATGGTCCTGCAGATTTTTGCCGACGCCAGGCAGGTCATTCACGACCGGAATGCCAAGCCGCTTCAGCTCTTCGCCGCGGCCAATGCCGGAAAGTTGCAACAGCTGCGGTGAGCCAAAAGTCCCACCCGCCAAGATCACTTCTCGTCGAGCCCGCACTTCCTTCAGTTCGCCCGCGTGGTAGTAGGACACGCCGTATGCACGACCATTTTCGAGCACTATCTTTGCCGAGACCGCAGGGGTGAGAACCTTGAGATTTTTACGTGACAGGTTCGGGGTAATGTACGCTTTGGCTGCACTGCAGCGTTCGCCGTCCTTCTGCGTGACCTGGTATTCGAAGGCACCCTCTTGCTCGGCTCCGTTGTAGTCGGGATTTAGTCGAATCTGATGCAGGGCCGCGGCCTCAAGGAACAGTTTGGTCAACGGGCTCTCGTGTCGCGGATAGGTAACGTTCAGCGGGCCGCCCTGCCCGTGGAAGCCATCCTTGAACTGCTCGTTGTTTTCAGCGCGCTTGAACAGCGGCAACACGTGCTCATAAGACCAGCCGGGATTGCCAAGCGAGGCCCAGTGGTCGTAATCCCACCTGTTTCCTCGCACATAGAACATCGCGTTGATCGAGCTTGAGCCCCCAAAGGGTCTTGCCGCGCGGTTGATATCCGCGGCGGCCATTCAGGGCGGGTTGCGGTACCGTCTGGTACGCATAGTTGTTGATCTTGGTCGGCACCATCGCAACGTAGCCAGCCGGCGCATGAATCAAGACGCTCGTGTCCCACCCGCCGGCTTCTAGCAGGCAGACCGTAACGTTCGGGTCTTCCGTCAGGCGAGACGCCAACACGCATCCGGAAGAGCCGGCACCGACGATGACATAGTCAAATTCACTATGAACCATGGCGTGCTCCCGCTGAGACGGCTGTGTTCTTCAATGAGGGGGCAAAACTTCCCGGCAGAGATTGCGGCGTCTTATCCGCTAACTTCTGATTACGCAGATTCGAAGATGAATCCATTGCACCAAGGTGTAGTGGAGGATTTGCAGATGGTGGGTTCGGACATGCGGCCGTCCCGCTCGCACTGCGCAACGAGCGTTCGCGCGTGGCAAAAAGTGCCGGACGTAGCGGTCTCAGCGCTGCTGAACCGACACAAAGGTATCATCGACCGTTGTCCGTGCGGCTGCCCAGCACGACGCCGCGCCTGTGGATTCCAAAGTATCGGCGACACCATGGTGCAATGGATTCGTCTCCAGCTTGGAGCTAAGTGTCGGTGCGAAGCACTGGACGCATCTGCGTCCCGTTAAAGAATGGCAGTCATGAGGTCCAGAGTTGCTTGTGGACTGCGAGCGTTGGACGGGACGCGCCTCCGCAAGAGCCTTGCCATTAAAGCGGTGCGGCAGGAATGAGCGCCGGCATTAGCAAGAAACGAGAACAGGTGGATGATGAAAATCCTGCATGTTAGTTGTAGTCCTCGCGGGCAGTTCTCCGAGAGTTACAGGATATCTCGGAAGATTATCGAATTTCTGCGCGTGAAAGAACCATCTGCGGTGCTCACAAATCGAGTCATCGGTGGCGGGGCGATCGCACATATAGATGCGAGCTACGCGTCTGCGCTTGGAGCAACCGAGTCGTCTTTCGCGGAAGCATTCCCAATGGGCTCCATGTCCCGATCCGAAGAACTCATCCAGGAGCTGGAGCGCTCCGACTACGTTGTCATCGGAACTCCTATGCATAACTTCACCGTGCCCTCTGCACTGAAGGCGTGGATCGATCACGTCGTTCGGGTCCGTCGAACGTTCAATTCGACCAAGGAAGGCTATGTGGGCCGGTTACGCGACCGCCCAGTCTTTGTCGCCGTGTCCTCGGGCGGGAGATACTCCGGGGAGCGCGCGCGTCAGCCGGATTTTCTTACTCCGTATCTAAGAGCCATCCTGGGTATTATCGGCCTGCATGATCTAACCGTTTTCGCCATTGAAGGCTCTGCCCTTGGTCCGGACGCCCTCGTTGAGGCCAGGATCAGGGCAGATCAGGCAATCGAAGACCATTTTCGCAGCTTTGTCGTGCCGTCTCATAGCCCCGACCAACGGGCTTGAGTGGTGCCAATTACCTCGAAACAACGAACCAAAATATCGATCTGCAACATGACCGCTATCCCGAAGGCAACTCCCCGAAGCTTTGGATGAGATTTCATCGCGCCTCTCATCGGAGGAAAGTGTAGCCATGACGACCGCGAACCGTGATCGTTGGAAACTCACCATCGCCGGGTTTTCGATCCCTGCGTGGGGATTTGCGCTCCGGACGTGGGTCGCCATGATGACGGCGCTGTACGCGGCTTTCTGGCTGCAGCTCGATAGCGCATCTTCCGCCGCGGCCACCGTCGGCATTCTCGCGCAGCAGACGCGGGGGGAGGCCTATCAAAGGGCTATGTACCGAGTCCTCGCCACCGGCATTGGAGTTATCGCGTCGTTTGTGATTGCTGGGTTGGCCCCGCAGAATCGCGAGCTGTTCACGATCGGCTTCGCGGCGTGGCTCGGGCTCTGCGTCTATGTCGCCGGGCTTTTGGATGGTGGCAGGGCCTACGGTGCGGTCTTGTCCGGCTATACGGTTGCTCTGGTCGCCGTGACCCAGATTGACTCGCCTCAGAACGTTTTCCTCACTGGGGTCAACCGCGGCGCGGCTATTGTGGTAGGAGTTGCCGCGCTCGCCTTGGTTAGCGACATATTTGGCGCGCCGAGCTTGCATTCGAGTCTGTCCGCCAAGCTCGCGGCCACCCATCAGCGCGTACGTGCCTTTGCACTCGCCATCCTCGACGGGGAGAGGGGCGAACCGATCCGATCAGCAAATCTGATGCGTGAAATCACTGCGCTTCGTCCTGACATCGAGGCGCTCGGCGCCGAATCGAGCGATGGATTAGCGCGACGCGCGGCAGCTAGAAGCGCCGCCGTGGCATTGGTCAGTGAGGTTAGCGCCGTGGGCGCGTTGGCATCCTTACCAGCCACGACATTGTCATCTCTTCGCAGGGAGCTTGGGCACGCTCTCGCCGATGGTCTGGAGGAGCAGATCCCTGCCTTGCGGCTTCGCTTGCAGCACGCGGAAGTTGATAGTCTCGAGCTGCAAGGTGCGGTTTTCGTCCGTTACGCTCTAGAATTGCTCGTCGAGAATTGGAAAGCGAAGGACGCCATGGAAGCTCTCCGGGCGGGTCGTCACCCTGCACATTGTATTAATGCGCCCATCTACCGCTCACGCCGCGCGGCGGTGCGAAACGGCCTGCGCGCGTTTCTGGCGGTGCTAATCTCCGCAGCTCTATTTTCCCTCGGTGGCTGGCCGTCCGCGTCACTAGGCGTTGTTTTGGTGGGAGTAATCATAGCGTTGAGCGCCAACACTGCCAACCCAGGTGGCCTTGCCGCAGCCGCCGTCGTCGCCATGCCGATTGCCGTTCTGCTTGCGGGCGTGACCGAGTTTCTGATCTTGGACGGGGTTGACCAATTTCCCCTTCTGGCGATCGGCATGGCGCCAAGCGTCCTTGCCGCCGCTCTCCTGTGCACGACATCCAACGCGAGACTAGCATTGATCGCGTTCCTAGTGCTGGTTTTCTTTCCCGTGATGCTTTCGCCAACGAATCCGCAGCAGTATGACCCCGAGCCGTACCTGTTCTCCAGCTTGATAGCGATCGTATCGGTCATCCTGCTGTTCGTCCTTCTGCGAACGGTCCTCCCAACGTCTGATGCGCTTCGTCGGCACTGGTACCTGAAGTCTGCACAAGCGGAGCTACGCGCGCTTCTAGGCGGTGGTTGCTCCCGGCGCCTCGATGACGAGGCGCTGTTCCGCGACGCCGATCGCATTGGGCAACTGGCCGCGCTACAGCCCGCGCCCGGAGATGCACGCCGCGATGACCTCCGTCAGGCCCTGGATATCTTCGGATGCGCGGCGGCAGTGCGACGGGTCCGGACGACGTGGGCCAGACTCTCCGCGCGAGCGGGTGGGCACTTGATTGGTGATGCCTACTCGGCTCTGGCCGCCGGTGATCCCCGTGGCATTCGCCAAGCCGCCGCCGATCTCGCGAGCGCGGCGACTGCGCTTGGCGATGATGATCGAGCAATAGCTCGCGCAGCCAGCCTGGATCTGATCTGGGTCGCCTCCCTGATCGACACCACCGCTTTCGGCCTCGATTCACACAGGTCCAACACCTCATGATGCACGGCTTTCCCGAATTGGTCATCGGTGGGGTGCTCGTCGCGCCTTTCGTGCTTTACGCGGGTGCCGCTTTTGCCATCTTCGCGGTGCTGCGTTCCTTGCTGCACCTCGTCGCCTTCGATCGCGCCTTCAGCCGCCCGCCGGTCGCGGAGCTGAGCCTCTACGTCTTGGTTCTCGCGTTGCTAATTGCACTGTTCTAAAGGGGGGCATCCTTGCAATCGCCGAACTCCATCTCAGACGGCCGAACGACGTCCAGCATCGCAGATCCCCGGGCAACGGCAGCTGAGGGACCCGTGAGTAGCGTCCGCCCCGTGGCGGGCGAGGAGCAGCTCATCGCTGCCCAAGGGGATTTGCGCGTCGACCCACAGCCAGCATTGAAAGAGGGACGGACCGGCGGTCCAAGTTCTATGAGTCCTTTCGCTCTAGGAGCACTAAGGAGCGCGGCGACCTTGCTTATCGTCGCGCTCGCCGGACTGGCGACGCTGGTCATCTGGGACTCCTATGTCGCCGCACCGTGGACGCGAGATGGCAGCATCCGCGTGCAGGTTGCGAGCATTGCGCCTCAGGTATCAGGGCAGATCACGGAAGTCCGCGTCGTCGACAACCAGTTCGTCCGGCAGGGCGACGTGCTTTACGTGATCGACCCCTTCGATTTCAAGGTTGCGCTCGACACGAGCCAAGCGCAATTGCGCCAGAAAGACGCCGATTTGCAGGTCAAGCGGATCCAGGCCGAGCGCCGCATGCGCCTTTCGAATCTCGCCACTACACCGGAGGAGCAGCAGATATTTGCCGGCAACGCTACCCAGGCACAAGCCGCCTTCGACGCCGCCCAGCAGCAGGTCGCCCAGGCCGACATCAACCTCAAGCGGACCCAGGTGCGCAGTCCCGTGAACGGCTATGTCACTAATCTTCTGATGCGCGTGGGTGACTATGCTCGGGTAGGCTCAACCAATATCTCGGTGATCGACGCCGACAGCTATTGGATCGATGGCTATTTTGAGGAAACCAAGATGGCTCATGTCTGCGTCGGCAACGGCGCCGAGGCAGTGCTAATGGGCTATCGCGATCCGATCCTGGGGCGGGTCGAGAGTGTGACCCGCGGCATCAGTGTATCCAATGCAGCCCCGAGCACGCAGGGCCTGCCAAGCGTTGATCCGGTCTATACTTGGGTACGCCTGGCGCAACGCGTGCCGGTGCGCGTGCGGATCACCGGTGTGCCGCCGGGGATCCCACTCGTTTCGGGTATGACTGTCACGGTGACGATCCGCGATTCTGGAACGCGTGAGAGCGGTGGCTGGCTTCACCAGCGCTTCGCCCATCTTGTGAATCGCTTAGGTGACGTCGTTTACGGTCCGCAAACGTCATCTGACTGCGTGCCGCGCGTCGGCGAAAAAAACGGCTCGATCGTAACCCTTCCGACACCGAAAGCCATCGCACCTCTCGATCCCGCGGCACGGGAGCTCGCCCCCGGCATCGCCGACTCACCGCGGATTCGGTTTTGATGCTGCGACAAGCCGCACATCTGAGCTTTCGCCAAAGGGATTCATTTTT
>Ga0081540_1000191_pt1 | contig 36687 bp, 32 predicted proteins | sample TabmetS2T1R1_FD_71024 | JGI IMG/M metagenome (GOLD analysis project Ga0081540, IMG submission 71024) | Tabebuia heterophylla rhizosphere microbial communities from the University of Puerto Rico - S2T1R1 | ecosystem: Host-associated > Plants > Roots > Rhizosphere ...
CGTTGCGGCCGCGCTGGCGGCGGGCCAGGCGATGCCGTTTGCGAAAGCGGACCTCACCATCGACGCGGTGCCGACCACGCTCGAGATCGACCGTGCGCTGGCCAAGCTCGAGACCTTCGCGCGTGAACGCGGCACCGCGATCGGCATCGCCTCGGCGCTGCCGATCTCGATCGAGCGGCTGACGGTCTGGTGCAAGGCGCTGGAGAGCCGCGGCATCATGCTGGTGCCATTGACAACCGCGATGCTGAAATCAAAATCGAGCTAGGCATGATCCGTCCCGGATCGGCCTGAAATCAGCCGGCTGGGATGTGCAAGGCTGCTTTGGCCTTGTCTGCTCGATGGCCTGGAGTTGCAACGGAATGGCGCGCTACGACGACCTGCCCTACCGGACCTGTGTCGGCATGATGCTGCTCAACCGCGACGGGCTCGTCTTCATCGGCCGGCGCGCCGGCGGCGTCGAGCATGTCGACGACCACCATGTCTGGCAGATGCCGCAGGGCGGCGTCGATCCAGGCGAAGACACCTGGAACGCGGCCAAGCGCGAGCTTTACGAGGAAACCAGCGTCCGCTCGATCGAGAAGCTCGGTGAGGTCGCCGACTGGCTGATCTACGACATCCCGCGCACCGTGGCCGGGCGGGCCTGGAAGGGCCGCTATCGGGGCCAGCGGCAGAAGTGGTTCGCGGCGCGCTTCACCGGCAAGGACAGCGAGATCGATGTCGCCAATCCCGGCGGCGGCGGCCACAAGGCGGAATTCGTCAACTGGCGCTGGGAGCCGATGAAAAACCTTCCGCAACTGATCATCCCGTTCAAACGGCCGGTCTATGAGCGGGTGGTCAAGGAATTCGCCAGGCTCGCGGGCAAGTAAGTCCGCCTCGCCCGGGTTCGACAAGCCATGTCCTCCGAAAAGCCCTACCGCCCCAATGTCGGGATCGCGCTGTTCAACGCGGACGGCCGCGTGCTGATCGGCCGCCGCTTCAAGGACGACGGGCCGGAGATCATCCTGCCGGGCCTCGAATGGCAGATGCCGCAGGGCGGCATCGATGCGGATGAAGATCCGCTGATAGCCGTGATGCGGGAGCTCTGGGAGGAAACCGGCGCAGTTTCCGCCTCCTATCTCGGCGAGACCGACTGGATGACATATGAATTCCCGCCCTATCACGGGCCGCCAACGCATCGCCTCGCCAGATTCCGCGGCCAGCGGCAGAAATGGTTTGCGCTGCGCTTCACGGGCGCGGAAAGCGAGATCGATCCGCTGACGCCGCGCAACGGCCAGCCGGCCGAATTCGACGCCTGGCGCTGGGAGCGGCTCGACCGTGTCGCCGATCTCGTGGTGCCGTTCCGCCGCGAGGTGTACCGCACGGTGGCGCAGGAATTTGCGAGATTTTCCTGACTGGCACGTGTGCGTACACATTCGATCCGAACTTCGCCGGCATGCCCTGTCCGGCTTTCCTCAGGAGCAGACATCGCCGAGCCGGTCCCGCAGGGACGCTAATACCAATCCTCGCTGTTGCGACAACACTTCATGCGAGTCGGCCCGAAGCCACGTCGAAAATCCAACGAGATGGGATGCCGGTAACCGGGCCGAGCAACTGCGCGGCTGCACGGAGATCGCAGGTTTGTCCCGCGGCAGGCCGATCCCAATAGAAGGTGCCGGCATCGTCTCGCAAATAGAAAAGCAATCGTTTCTCCACATCTTTTACCTCTGGTCCCGCAAGGACGCGCGTGTCACGTAGTAAGGACGCCCAACGCGGATGGCTCTCCGGCGACGATGTAAGCGGAATTTCGCAAAGAGCATGTGCCGCGGCCGTCGCCGCTTCTTTCAAACGGTTGGAAGTTCTCTCGCCCTGAAACAAAACCAAGAGGCCTGCGAGCAGGATGAGCCCGAGCGCGACGACGGCCTCAAACACCTCCGTGGACATCCAAGACAGGAACAGCGGCCGTGGCAGCTTTGCACCGTGCAGGATCACAAATAGCCAGGCGGCCAGGGAGCTCAGGTACATCCACCAGATCTGGCCATGCGTGACCTCGAAGGGACCGGCCCACCGCCAAGGCCGAGGACGCTGCGCGAACCCTCCCTCCTTGAGGTTTAGTCGCCGTTCCAGGTAGGCGGCGCGAGCAACAAGTTCGTTGTACAGCTGGTCATTACGAAGATTATAGAGGGCAGCGCTTGCCGTAACCGCGAGACCGAATATCCCAATCAAGGGGCTGCTGACGCTAGTCGCCGCGTTTGTCCCGGTTGTCGCGAGCGCGACTCCGGCTCCCGTTCCGATCGGCAAGAGGGCGAGAAGCTTGAATCTGATATCGGTCAGGAGCCGAAAATTGTTGCAGACTTCCTTGTACTCTGCCTGCAGGTTCGCGACCGTAAAATCTTGCTCTCCCATGGGGCACCTCCATTGGAAGCTGCGAAATGGCTTTCGGGTCGGTCTTCACACGAGATTCGATGGCGGTGGTGAAGCGCGGAATTCGCATCCCGCTCAACGCGATCAAATGTATCCTTTGTGTACCTGACGTTGTATTTATACATGAGGTTGTGAGAGTAGGCCACTCGTTTCAGAACGTCCGTGTCCTTAACTTGATACTAGTTCGGCCCGACCGCGAACGGGCCGATCGCGACGACGTGGCAATCGCTGTCGGACTTGACGCAATTGGCGAGCGCTTCGTTGACGGCGCTTTGCTCGCTCGCAGCTTTCATCGCCACCCCTGGCCGGCCCGCGCTGCCCACGGCCACCGCATTCCAGCCGCTGGAATTGTCGAGCTTGCGGAACACCTCATCGCGGGCATCGGTCGCGATCATGCGGGCGTCGCCGGGCCGGAAGAAGCCGGTGACCTTCATGGTCTTTGGCACCGGCACGACAAAGACGTCATCCAGCGCGACGATCATGCAAGGCACGCCGGCGACCGCACCGCAGGCTTCGAGATTGCGGCGCGCGGCGTCGTCGACGGTTTCCACGGCCGTGGAAAAGAAGAACTGCCCGCCGGGCCCGAGCGCAATCGTCTTGGTCTTGCGGCCGGGCGTGTAACCGTTCTCCAGCCGTGTCTTGCCCTGGTCGCGGATCAGCGGCACTTCGTCGGCGACGAACGCTCGTTCGGTGAGGGGATCGTGCCTGATCCATGGCAGCGGCGGCACCGGCGGCTTGCCGTGGGTGTAAACGACGGTATTGCCGACCGCATAAACCTCGCAGCGGCGCGGCGTGTTGGTCTGCTCGGCGCGCTTCTGGCACTGCTCGACCGCGGAGGTCTTCGCGGCCTCCTCGTTGGGCTGGCCGACCACGAAGGCGTTGATGCCGTTGATAGTGGTGGCGACAGCCTTGTAGTCGGCGGCGGGTACGTAATCCTTGCTGAGGGCGGCTCGCGTGCGATCGCCGATGAACGGCATCGCCTCGGGTGAAAACGTGTCGCCAGCGACGATGGACGACGGCGAAGCCGCGGCGACCCTGGTGGCTGTCGGCGACGGCAGCGGCGACGCGGCCTTGGCGGGCGATGGCGGTGGCGCGGCGGCTGCGGTTGGCGAGGGCGCCGGTGCGGGCGTCGGCGTCGCGGGGCTGACGGAAGCGACCTGCGGCTTCGACGGCGGCGTCATTTCGAGCTTGGTCAGATAGAGGAAGGCGCCGGCGCCGATGGCGGCGAGACTGACCACGGTCACCGCGACCGGCCACATCCAGTTCGGCGCGGCCTGCGCCTTGGCCGGCTTCTTCACCTGCGGCTTGGAATAGGTGCCGTCCTCGCGGCGCATCGCCACCATGTAGGCGTGCACGGGATTGGGGATGTTCTTGACTTCCTGCTCGCCGATGTCGGCGAACTGCACCGAGAGCTTGTTGGCGACCTGCTCGTGCACCGCGCGCGACACGCAAATGCCGCCGACCTCGGCAAGGCCTTCGAGCCGGGCCGCAATGTTGACGCCGTCGCCCAAAAGATCACCGTCGCGCTCGACCACGTCGCCGATGGTGATGCCGATGCGGAATGCCATCTGCCGGCTCGGCGGATAGGCCATGTTGCGCGTGCGCAGGCTTTCCTGGATGTCGATGGCGCAGCGCACCGCTTCCACCGCGCTCGGAAATTCAGCCAGCACGGCATCACCCGCGGTGTTGAAGATGCGGCCGCCGCACTTGGCGATGAAGTCGTCCGTCACCTGGCGATAGGAGGCAAGCCGCCGCAGCGTCTCCTCTTCATCCTCGGCGACGAGACGGCTGTAGCCGGCAATATCGGCCGCAAAAATCGCCGCGATCTTGCGTTTCATGGAAAGCGATTCCGACAACGAATACCGCCGCAGAATGCCGCCAGTTGGTTCCACACGCAACGGCCCGAGGCCGGCGCCAGGGCCTGAATTGATTGGATTTTTTCTGCAACCGGCGAACGCTGGCTCGCCAATGCCCCGCCTCGAAATCGAGCCGGGCCTAGTGCATCGCGGTCGACTGGATCTGCCGCTGCACGCTCTTGAAGTTATCGAGACGCTCGATCTCACGGTCGAGTTCGACGCCTTCCTTCTCGGGGAGCTTGGCTTCCATATCAGCAATGGCGTCCGCAAGCTTGGCGCGATCAACCTCCTCGAGCGCCGTCGCGATATCGGCGAGCACGGTGAGCCCCTTCTCCGATACTTCGGCAACACCGCCGGACACGACGATCTGCTCGCGATTGCTGCCGATGAAGACAGTCAGGATGCCAGGCCTGATCGCCGCCACGACCGGCGCGTGACCGGCGAGCACGCCGAAATCGCCTTCCACGCCGGGGATGTCGACCTGATCCACCTCGCCGGAGAAGGCGAGCTTTTCAGGAGAGACGAGATCGAAGTGGAAGGTGGCCATGGGGAATCCGTGAGTAGCGAATGGCGAATAGCGAGTGGCGAAGAGGGGAGCAGCTTAATCGCTACTCCCTGGTCGCCATTCGCCGCTTAGGCTGCCTCGGCGGCGAGCTTCTTGCCCTTCTCGACCGCCTCTTCGATGGTGCCGACCATGTAGAAGGCGGCTTCCGGCAGGTGGTCATACTTGCCTTCGCACAGACCGCGGAAGCCCTTGATGGTGTCGGCGAGCTCGACGAACTTGCCGGGCGAGCCGGTGAAGACTTCGGCGACGTGGAACGGCTGCGACAGGAAGCGCTCGATCTTGCGGGCGCGGGCCACCGCGATCTTGTCCTCTTCCGACAGTTCGTCCATGCCGAGAATGGCGATGATGTCCTGCAGCGACTTGTACTTCTGCAGCACCTGCTGGACCATGCGGGCAGTGGTGTAGTGCTCCTCGCCGACGACGAGCGGCGAGAGCATGCGCGAAGTCGAGTCGAGCGGGTCCACGGCGGGATAGATGCCCTTTTCCGAGATCGCGCGCGACAGCACGGTGGTTGCGTCCAGATGGGCGAACGAGGTCGCCGGTGCCGGGTCGGTCAAGTCGTCGGCCGGCACGTAGATGGCCTGCACCGAGGTGATCGAGCCCTTCTGCGTGGTGGTGATGCGCTCCTGCAGCGCGCCCATGTCGGTGGCGAGCGTCGGCTGATAGCCCACCGCCGAAGGAATACGGCCGAGCAGCGCCGACACTTCCGAGCCGGCCTGGGTGAAGCGGAAGATGTTGTCGACGAAGAACAGCACGTCCTGGCCCTGGTCGCGGAAGTGCTCGGCGACGGTCAGGCCGGTCAGCCCGACGCGGGCGCGCGCGCCCGGCGGCTCGTTCATCTGCCCGTATACCAGCGCGCACTTCGAGCCGGCGGCGGATCCGTTGTTCTTCTTCGGATCCTTGTTGACGTTCGACTCGATCATCTCGTGATAGAGGTCGTTGCCCTCGCGGGTGCGCTCGCCGACGCCGGCGAACACCGAGTAGCCACCGTGCGCCTTGGCAACGTTGTTGATCAGCTCCATGATCAGCACGGTCTTGCCGACGCCGGCGCCGCCGAACAGGCCGATCTTGCCGCCCTTGGCGTAGGGCGCGAGCAGGTCGACGACCTTGATGCCGGTGATCAGGATCTCCGCCTCGGTCGATTGGTCCGTATACTCCGGCGCAGGCTGATGGATGGCGCGCTTGACCTTGGTTTTGACCGGACCGGCCTCATCGACCGGGTCGCCGACCACGTTGATGATGCGGCCGAGCGTCTCGTCGCCGACCGGCACGGAGATTGGCGCGCCGGTATCGGTGACTTCCTGTCCCCGCACGAGGCCTTCCGCCGTGTCCATGGCGACCGTGCGCACCGTCGATTCGCCGAGGTGCTGCGCTACCTCGAGCACCAGGCGGTTGCCCTGGTTCTTGGTCTCCAGCGCGTTGAGGATCGCCGGCAGGTGCTCGTCGAACTGCACGTCGACGACGGCGCCGATGACCTGGGTGATGCGTCCGACTGAGTTCGCCATGGTCTTCCTCGTTATCTAATCAGAGCGCTTCGGCGCCGGAGATGATCTCGATCAGCTCCTTGGTGATCATCGCCTGCCGGGTACGGTTGTAGAGCAGCGTCTGCTTGCGGATCATCTCGCCGGCATTGCGCGTGGCGCTGTCCATCGCCGTCATCTGCGCGCCGTAGAACGACGCGTTGTTCTCGAGCAGCGCGCGGAACACCTGCACGGCGATGTTGCGCGGCAGCAGCTCGGCGAGGATGTCCTCCTCGTCCGGCTCGTATTCATAGGCCACGCTGGCGCCGCCATTCTGACCCGCTTCGAACACCGCCGGGATGATCTGGTTCGCGGTCGGCAGCTGCGCCATCACCGACTTGAAGTGCGAGAAGAACAGCGTGCAAATGTCGAACGCGCCCGCGTCGTAGAGCGCAAGGACCTTCGCTGCAATTTCGTGAGCGTGCTCGAACTTCAATGTGCGGACGCCGCGCAGCTCGACGACCTCGATGATCTGCTTCTCGAAATTGCGGCGCAGCTGCTCGGCGCCCTTGCGGCCGACGCAGAAGAACTTGACGTCCTTGCCCTCGTTCATGAGGACCTGCGCGCGCTCGCGGGCGAGCCGCACGATCGCCGAGTTGAACGGACCGCACAGGCCGCGTTCGCCGGTGCAGACCAGCAGCAGGTGTCCCCGGTCCCGGCCGGTGCCCGCCAGGAGCTTCGGCGCGCCCGAGATGTCGGTGATCGACGAGGCAATGTTGCCGAGCACCTTTTCCATGCGGTCGGCGAACGGGCGCGCCGCCACGGCGGCGGCCTGCGCGCGGCGCAGCTTCGAGGCTGCGACCATCTGCATCGCCTTGGTGATCTTCTGCGTCGCTTTGGTGGCGGCGATGCGCACGCGCATGTCTTTGAGGTTGGCCATCCCGTTCTAACCTCGTGACCCTTGGGCCTCTCCTACGTGAACGTCCTGGCGTAACCTTCGACGGCGCTCTTGAGCTTGGCGGCGGTCGCGTCGCTCAGGTCTCCGGTCTTGCGGATGTCCTCGAGAATGTCCGCATGCGAGGTGCGCAGCAGGTTGAGCAGGCCGTGCTCGAAGTCGCGCACGCGATTGACGGCGAGCGGGTCGAGGTAGCCGTTGACGCCGGCATAGATGACCGGGACCTGCTCTTCCATCTTGAGCGGCGAGAACTGCTGCTGCTTGAGCAGCTCGGTGAGCCGCGCGCCGCGGTTGAGCAGGCGCTGCGTGGTGGCGTCGAGGTCGGAGCCGAACTGCGCGAAGGCCGCCATTTCCCGGTACTGGGCGAGCTCGCCCTTGATGCGGCCGGCGACCTTCTTCATCGCCTTGGTCTGCGCGGAGGAGCCGACGCGCGACACCGAGAGGCCGACGTTCACCGCCGGGCGGATGCCTTGATAGAACAGGTCGGTCTCGAGGAAGATCTGGCCGTCGGTGATCGAGATGACGTTGGTCGGGATGTAAGCCGACACGTCGTTTGCCTGGGTCTCGATGACCGGGAGCGCGGTGAGCGAGCCGGCCTTGTTGGCGTCGTTCATCTTGGCGGCACGCTCGAGCAGGCGCGAGTGCAGGTAGAACACGTCGCCCGGATAGGCTTCGCGGCCGGGCGGCCGCCGCAGCAAGAGCGACATCTGGCGGTAGGCGACGGCCTGCTTGGACAGGTCGTCATAGAAGATCACCGCGTGCATGCCGTTGTCGCGGAAATACTCGCCCATGGTGCAGCCGGCGAACGGCGCCAGGTATTGCATCGGTGCCGGATCCGACGCGGTCGCCGCGACCACCACCGAATATTCGAGCGCACCGTTCTCTTCGAGCACCTTCACGAACTGCGCCACGCTGGACCGCTTCTGCCCGACCGCGACATAGACGCAGTAGAGCTTGATCTTCTCGTCCGGCTGCGCGTTGAGCGGCTTCTGGTTGAGGATGGTATCGAGGATGATCGCGGTCTTGCCGGTCTGGCGGTCGCCGATGACGAGCTCGCGCTGGCCACGGCCGATCGGGATCAGCGAATCGATCGCCTTGAGGCCGGTCGCCATCGGCTCGTGCACCGATTTGCGCGGAATGATGCCAGGCGCCTTGACGTCGACGCGCGCGCGCTTGTCGGCTTTGATCGGGCCCTTGCCGTCGATCGGATTGCCGAGCGCGTCGACCACGCGGCCGAGCAGGCCCTTGCCGACCGGCACGTCGACGATGGCGCGGGTGCGCTTGACGGTCTGGCCTTCCTTGATCTCGCGGTCGTTGCCGAAGATGACGATGCCGACGTTATCGGTCTCGAGATTGAGCGCCATGCCGCGCACGCCGTTCTCGAACTCGACCATTTCGCCCGACTGGACGTTGTCGAGGCCGTAGACGCGGGCGATGCCGTCCCCCACGGAAAGCACCTGGCCGACCTCGGAGACCTCCGCCTCCTGGCCGAAATTCTTGATCTGCTCCTTGAGAATGGCGGAGATTTCTGCGGCGCGGATGTCCATCAGCGGGCCTCTTTCATCGCAAACTTGATCGCATTGAGCTTGGTACGCAGCGAGCTGTCGACCATGCGGGAGCCGACCTTGACGATCAGCCCGCCGATGATGGTCGGATCGATGTGGACGTCAACGTGAACGTCTTTCTTGGTGACCGACTTGAGTGCGTCCTTGATCTCGCCGAGCCGCGCGTCCGACAACGTCTCGGCGACGGTGAGCTGTGCGGTGACCTCGCCCTTGTGCCGGGCGACCAGCGCGCGGTAATCGCGGATCATGTCGCGCACCGCGAACAGGCGGCGGTTCGATGCGATCACCTTGAGGAAGTTGGCGGCGAGGCCGGAAATGCCCGCCTTGCCGAGCACCGCGGTGAGCGCCTTGGTCTGCTCCTCGGCGCCGAACACCGGGCTGCGCACCAGGCGCAGCAGGTCCGGATTGTCGGCGACGAGCGCGTCGAACGCCGCGAGATCGGCAGTCACGCTGTCGAGTGCATTCGCCTCGAGCGCCAGCTCGAACAGCGCGGTTGCATAACGGCCGGCCATGCCGGAAACGATCGATTGTTCGCCTGCCACGTCGTGCTCGCGGAAATTCGCAGTTTTTGGCGCACCCGCAGGCTCGGCGCCGCCCCGGGCGGCTAACCTAAGCCATTGGATTTATAGGACTTTTTCTCGCGAGGCGCTGTAGTCGCCCGGGCCCCGCGAAAATTGTGTGTTTGCTAACACAGGGGAAACCGCGGTGCAACATCACGGCCCGCAAAATAGGGCATGGCTGCGAGGTCAGATCGTCGCTTTGGCGATATTTCAGTGGGGCGGGCGCCATGCATAATTCCGCCCGCCGCAACCGCATCACGTGGGTCCCACCATGAACGACCAGGCTTCCGGGCAGCGCATGCTGCCGACCGACCGCATCGCCTATTCCGCCATCGTCGATCGGCCGCCGCTCAAGCTGCCGAACAATGCCCGCATGGCGGTGTGGGTCATCGTCAATGTCGAGGAATGGGACCCGACGCAGACGATGCCGCGCACGGTGATCACGCCGCCCGCGGGCGGCGCGCCGTCGCCGGACATCCCCAACTGGTGCTGGCACGAATACGGCAACCGCGTCGGCTTCTGGCGCATGCTGAAGGTGTTCGACGACTTCAAGATCCCGGGCACGCTCGCCATCAACGGCTCGGCGATCGAGGCCTTCCCCCGCATCGTGAAGGCCGCGGTCGAGCGCAAGTGGGAGTTCATCGGCCACGGTTTCACCCAGCGCAACATGCAGAAGGTGCCCGACGAGCGCGCTGACATCCGAAAAATGCGTGAGGCGGTGATCACAGCGACCGGCAAGCCGCCGCGCGGCTGGCTCGGCCCCGGCCTGACCGAGACCTGGGAGACACCGGACCTGCTCAAAGAGGAGGGCTACGACTACGTCGCCGACTGGGTGATCGACGACCAGCCGGTGTGGCTGAAGACCCGCGGCAAGCCGATCGTCAACATCCCCTACACCCAGGAATGCAACGACGTCGCCATGATGCTGATCCAGCATCACAAGGCGTCGGAATATTTCGAGCGTGCGATCGATCAGTTCGAGCAGATCCACGCCGACGCCGAAGGCTCGGCCCGCGTGATGGCGATCGTCATCCATCCCTACATCATGGGCGCGCCGCACCGGCTGAAATATTTCCGCAAGATCTTCGAGGTGATCCGTCAGAAACCCGGCGTGCTGTTCTGGACCGGCGAGCAGATCCTCGACTGGTTCCTTCAGGTCGGCCCCAAGGCTCCGTGAAATAATCGCCGTGAAATAATTTTGACTCGTTATCGTGGCTTGCTGCGCCGCGGTCCCGCCCTATGTCCACTTGCAAGGCCGGGTCATCGATCAGCGAGCAGGAGAGGCCATGAACATCGTGATTGTCGGCGCCGGCAATGTCGGCCGCGCGCTCGGTGGCGGCTGGACCAAAGCCGGGCACAAGGTGACGTTTGCGGTGCGCGATCCCGCCAAGCCGGAGATTGCGGAGCTGAAGCAGCAGGGGTTTGACGTCGTTGCTGCGAAAGGCGCGGCGGCGAGCGGCGACGTGATCGTGCTGGCGGTGCCGTGGACCGCGTTGCCGGCCAGCATCGAGGACCTCGGATCAGTGAAAGGCAAGGTTATCGTCGACGCCACCAATCCGCTGAATGCCGATCTTTCGCTCGCAATCGGCTTCGACGATTCCGCCGGCGAGACGGTCGCCGAGCTCGCGCCCGAGGCGCGTGTGGTCAAGGCCTTCAACACGACCGGCGCCGGCAACATGGCCGACAGCAAATATCCCGGCGGCAAGCTGATGATGCCGGTCGCCGGTGACGACGCGGAGGCGAAGCAGACGGTGATGGCGCTTGCGTCCGCGCTCGGCTTCGATCCGGTCGATGTCGGGTCGCTGGTGATGAGCCGTTGCCTGGAGCCGATGGCGGTCGCCTGGATCAAGCTCGCCTATGCGCAGAAGCTTGGCGTGAATATCGGCTTCGCGTTTCTGCGGAAGTAGTTTGCCCGGCCCATGGTTCGAGACGCGTCGTTTCAGAGCGAGGCGCAAGTGGCGACATCGCAGCTGCGACGCTCCTCACCATGAGGCCTTCGAGAAGCTGAGCGTGCAACAATCTCCGACCTCGTCCTGAGGAGCCCCGCCAAAGGCCCGAAGGGCGAAGGCGGGGCGTCTCGAAGGATCGAACGGTCACCGCACGGCGATCGGCGCCACCGTCGAGCCGGTGCCGCCCTTGATCTTCAGCGGTGTCATGATGAACGCGAACTCCTGCACGCGCTTGGCGACCAGCTCGTCGAGCTTGAGATTTTCGAGCAGGTGGACGCCGTTCACCACCAGCGCGACCTGATGCACCGGCAGCGACAGCTGCGGGTCGGGGTTGGGCGCGACCTCGACCGGCCAATTGTCGGCGCCGAGCAGCACCGGGCTCTGCGCGATCAGCCACTCGGCTGCCTTCACGCCGAGACCCGGGCATGATTTGACGTAGCGCGCATTGTCCTTGCCGTAGAGCTTGCCCCAGCCGGTGTGGACGATCACCGCATCGCCGGGCTGCAGCGTGAGGTTCTGCTTCTTCAGCGCGCCCTGGATATCCTCGGCGGTGACCTCGTAATTGTCGCCGAGCATCTCGACGCCCTTGAAGCCCGCGACGTCGATCAGCACACCGCGGGTGATGAAGGCCGGCGCGTTCTCGACGCCGAGCTTGGTGAAGCCGCCGCGCGAGGTGATGTCCTCGGTCTTGAAGCAATTGTAGTGCTGATTGCGATAGGTCTGGTGGGCGAAGCCGTCGAACTGCGTGCCGACCTGGCCGATCTCGGACAGCACCATCTCCTCGTTGCTGCCGCGCTCGTTGGAGCCGGTGTTCATGAACGTGCGCTTGAGATGCACGTCGAAGCGACGCGTGCCGAAGAACGGCATGCCGGCGCCGAGCGGATACGACAGGTCGATGATCTCTCCGGACTTGATCAGCTTGACGGCGTCGACCACCGCCTGAGGCTTCATCAGGTTGCCGGAGCCGCGTTCGTCGCCGGCGCCCCATTTGGACGGGCAACGGGCGCTTTCCGGCGGCACGCTCCAGGACGGCGGCTGGGCCGGCTGCGCCGGCGCTTGTGCTGACGCGGTCCCTGCTGCGAGCAGTGACAGGGCGGCGGCGAGATAGACGGATGCTGTGCGCTGCATGATGTCCTCCCCCGTGGTCTCGATGATCCGGACCACATCTTTTGTGAGCGCGTCAGCATGCGCCGCCACGCGTGGCGCCATCAAGACATCGCCGGCGTCGGTCGCGCCTTCGTGATGCTGCGCCGCCGGCGGCGCGCGGGGAGGGTCCGGCCGTTCAGTCGCGTGGGCGCATCTTCGCCACGTCGGCGTCGCTCGGCTGCAGCTTGCTGCCGTCCACGTAGGTGAAGCTCGTCATGATGCCCTTGCCGTCCTTGAGGCCGGTGCGGCCGACATAGAGGCCGAGCGTCGATTGGTGGTCGATGCCGCGAAACTGGACCGGGCCGGATGGCGTGTCGAACGGCAGGTCCCTGAACGCGTCGGCGAGCTTCTCCGCGTCGGTCGAGCCGGCCTTGGTGATGCCGGCGGCGAGCGCCTTGATGGTCGCATAGCCGACCACCGAAGCGATGCGCGGATGATCCTCGAACCGCTTTCGGTAGGCGGCGAGGAATGCTTTGTGCTCCGGGGTGTCGATTGCGTACCAGGGATAGCCGGTGACCAGCCAGTTCTTCGGCGCGTCGCCTTGCAGCGGATCGAGATATTCAGGCTCACCGGTCAAGAGGCTCACCACTTCGCGCTGCTCGAACAGCCCCCGGTTCTCGCCTTCGCGCACGAATTTCGCGAGGTCGGGCCCGAACAGGACGTTGAAGATCGCGTCGGGCTTGGCGTCGGCGAGCGCCTGCGCGACCGCGCCGGCGTCGATCTTGCCGAGCGGCGGCGCCATGTCGGCGATGAACTCGACGCCCGGCTGCGCCTCGGTCAGCAGCTTCTTGAACGTGGCCACCGCCGACTGGCCGTACTCGTAGTTCGGATAGACCACCGCCCAGCGCTTCTTGTTGAGCTTGGCCGCGAACGGAACCATCGCGGCGGCATGTGAATAGGTCGAGGGCCGCAGCCGGTAGGTGTAGCGGTTGCCGTTCTCCCAGACGATCTTGTCGGTGAGCGGGGCCGAGGCGAGGAAGAAGACTTTTCGCTGCTTGGCGAAGTCCGCGACCGCCAGGCCGACATGCGAGAGAATCGTGCCGGTCAGCACGTCGACCTTCTCGCGCGAGACGAGCTCCTCGGCCGCGCGCACGGCGTCGCCCGGATTGGCGCCGTCCTCGCGCGTCACCAGCTCGAGCTTGCGGCCGAGCACGCCGCCGGCGGCGTTGACCTCCTCGATCGCGAGCTCGACTCCCTTGCGGTAGGGCCCGGTGTTGGCTGCCATCGCCTTGTAGCTGTTGATGTCGCCCAGGCGGATGGGACCGTCCGCCGCGTGCGCGCCGGCGCCCGTAGAGAGCGCGATGAGCGCGGCGATAAAGCCGCATCGGATCGACATGTCGGATCTCCTCGTGTGGATCGGTCGATCGCGGCTTCGACCCCGGCAGCCGCGCGGATTTTCTCAGGCTGCGGTCGCTCCACTGCTCCCGGGGGGCGCTTCGGCTTCGATCATCTGCTGCACCATGCGCCGCATACGGACGGGCGCCGCATCGATGGCCAGCCGGATCGGGCGCCATGTCCGCGGCTGCTTTTCATTGCGGTGAATCGCTTCCAGGATCGTCTTGTCTTCCTCGAACGCGACACGGAACTGCTCGACCATGGCGCGCGAGGTCGGCTCGTCGGTCGGGAAATTCTTCACGAACAGCCAGTGATCGATGCAGCTGTCGGCGTCGACCGGCGTGATGAAGTGGCAGGCGTAGATCTGCACGCACTTGTCGCGGACGCCCTCGGGGGCGCCGGTGCCGGTCGCTGCACTGCCGAAGTCGATCACTGCGATGCTCGGCGCCGTGTAGTGATAGTAGTGCCAGCGGTCGACATTGCCGGCGAAGTTACCGAACTTCTTGAACAGCGGGATCGGTGGCGAGTCGATGATCCAGCGCCACGTCACCAGGCGCTCGCCTTGTTTCTCGGTGTGCACCGGGACGTCCTCGCCCGACGCGCTGCCGAGCGTCGACAGGTGCACGAAGCTGACATGCGCCGGGTCGCACAGGTTGTCGGCGAGGCTCAGGTAATGGCAGTCGATGCGGAGCGCGTCGCCTTCGACCGCGCTCCAGGCCGGATCATGATATTGCGGCAGGTCGTAGATGGTCGTCGGGTCGGCGAGCGCCGGGTCGCCCATCCAGATCCACGCCAGTCCCATATGCTCGACGACCGGGTAGGACCGCACCCGCGCGTTGCGCGGAATGGTCGGCTGGCCGGGGATGCGGATGCACTCGCCCCGGCAGTTGAACGTCATGCCGTGATAGCCGCATTCGATGGCATCGCCCTTGAGCCGCCCCATCGACAACGGCGCCAGCCGGTGCGGGCAGGCGTCCTCCAGGGCGGCGACCGTGCCGGTCGTGGTGCGATAGAGCACGACGTCCTCGCCAAGGATGCGTCGCTTGATCAGCGTCGGCGCGACGTCGCGCGACCATGCGGCCGGATACCAAGCGTTGCGGACATATTCGGGCATCGCGTCCCTCTTGTCCTGGAATGTATGAAGTGTTTACTTAATTAAGATACGTCGTAAGGGGCCCGCCGTCAACGCCCTTTCACGGCCGCCTGCCGCTACGTCTTGTGAATCCGCCATTGCCAGCGCATAGAACGCGCGTGCGGACCGGAGCGAATCGGCATGTCGACTGAGGATGTGACCAGCGGTACGCGGCGCCGGCGCGTTGCGCGGTCCGGCGGCGCGTCGCCACGGCGGCGCGGGCGGCCGCACGGCAACGGCAACACGCGGGACAGCATTCTTGCGGCGGCCGTCAGGGTCTTCGCCGAGCGCGGCCTGAGCGGCGGGCGGATCAACCTGATCTCGCGGGCGGCGCGCTCCAACGACCGCATGATCTATTACTACTTCGGCAGCAAGGAGAAGCTGTTCATCCAGGTGCTGGAGAAGATCTATCGCGACATGACCGCGGCCGAGAGCGAGCTGAAGCTCGAATCCGCGGACCCCGTCCGCGCGCTCGAGCAGATCGTCGCCTTCACGATGAACCACTACCTGGCGCATCCGGAGATGGTCACGCTGCTCAACAACGAGAACCTGCACAAGGGCAAGCACGTCTCGAAATCGAAGACGATGAAGGACCTGTCGTCGCCGGCGCTCGACCTGATGGAGCGGGTGTATCGCCGCGGGGTGGAGCAGGGCGTGTTCCGCGCCGGCGTGCCGCCGCTCCACATCTATCTGTCGATCCTGGCGCTGAATTATTTCTACGTCTCCAACCGCTACACGCTGTCCGCGTTCCTCGGTCTCGACCTGATGGGCGAGGACAATCTGACCGCGTGGCGCAGCTGGGTCGCCGACATGGTGCTGCGCGGCGTGCGCACCTGAGATCGCGACCCGCACCATCCCAACGCATAGCCGTATCGCGCTCGTTGCACCTTGTCGGCCGCCGCGTGCCGCAGCGATATAGCGATGGAGAGCCACGTTCTGCAGGCCCCGCGGCGTCACACAGCCGTCGTCATGCGCAGTACGAAGGAAACGTCATGGCCGCGCCGGGCCAGCAGGGATCGTCACAGGGAACAGCGCGGCTGATGCTTGTGCTGTTGAGCATCGGCTGGGGCTTCACCTGGCCGATGATGAAGATCGCGCTCGACGAGGTCCCGCCGCTGAGCATGCGCGTTGCGACCCTCGGTCTCGGCGCCGCGACGCTTGCGCTGTTGGTCCGGCTCGGCGGGCGTCCTTTCGCGCTGCACGACGGCAAGGCGATCGTTCATGTCTGTGTCGCGGGTATCCTCAACGTTGCCGCCTTCGCTCTGTTCACGGCGTTCGCTCAGTTGAATGCGATGACCTCGCGGGTGACCATCGTGGTGTACTCGATGCCGATCTGGGCGGGTCTCTTGGCGTGGCCGATCCTCGGCGAGCGGTTCACGTTGCGGCGCAGTCTGGCGGTCCTGCTGTGCGCGGCCGGCCTCGCTGTGCTGGTCGGCCCGCTGCTGGGCGCCGGCGGGCCGGGCGGAATCCTGCTTGCGCTCGGTGCCGCCGTCAGCTGGGCGGCGGGGACGGTCTATCTCAAATGGGCCGAGATCAAAGCCGATCCGATCACCGTCACATTCTGGCAGCTCATGATCAGCGTGCTCGTTGTCGCGGCCGTGCTGCCGTTCGCCGAAGGTTCGCCGCGTGTCCCACAGGTCAGCCGCGAGGCGATCCTGTCATTGCTGTTCGTCGGCATGATCGGTTCCGGCGTGGCCTATTATCTGTGGTTCGATGCCGTGCGGCGATTGCCCACCATGACGGCCTCGCTCGGCGTGTTGAGCGTGCCGTTGATCGGTGTGGTCGCCTCGATCTGGCTGCTCGAAGAAAGGCCGACCCTCTATGACATCATCGGCTTCGGGCTGATGCTGGCCGCCTCCGCCTGCGTCTTGTTGCAGCAGGAGTATCAGCCGCGCATCCGGCCTGAAGCCTGACGGCCTCGTTCGGTGCTGTGCTAGGCTCGCTCGACACGCGCATGATTCCGAAAAGTGGGCACCGGTTTTCGGAAAAAGATCATGCGCAAACAAAATCACGACCGGGAGGATTTCATGAGCCTGCATCGTCTGATCACCCGCCGCCGCGTGCTCGAGGGCGCAGCCGCCGCCACGGCGGTCGTGGCCGCGCCCGCGTTCGGGCAGGGCAGCTGGCCCGACCGGCCCGTACGGGTGATCATTCCCTATCCGGGCGGCGGCTCGACCGACGTGCTCAGCCGGTTTCTCGCCGAGCAGTTCAAGGACAAGTTCGGCCAACCCTTCGTGATCGAGAACCGCCCCGGCGCCGGCGGCAATATCGGCATCGATGCCGTCGCGAAGAGCGCGCCTGACGGCTACACGATCGGCTCCGCCACCATCGGCCACTTCGCCATCAACCAGTACCTTTACGCCAAGATGCCGTTCGATCCGGAGCGCGACATCGTCGCCGTGTCGCTCACCTGGGAGCTGCCCAACGTCTTCGTGGTGCCGACCCAGTACGTGCCGGTGAAGACGATCGCGGAATTTCTCGCCTGGGCCAAGACGCAGGGCCAGGTGACCTATGGCAGCCCCGGCGTCGGCACCTCGCCGCACCTCTCGGCGGCGCTGTTCTCGACCCGTAACAACCTCAAGGCCGTCCACGTGCCGTTCCGCGGCGCCGCCCAGACGATTCCCGCGATGCTGGCGGGCGACGTCCAGTTCGCGATCGACAATCTCACGTCCTATACGTCGATCATCCAGAGCGGACAGATGCGCGCGCTCGCCGTCACCGCGGCCGAACGGTTTCCGAGTTTCCCCGACGTGCCGACCATGGCCGAGGCGGGCATGCCGGATTTCGTGGTGACGTCGTGGGCGGCATTCGTGGTGCCGGCCGGCACGCCGCGCGCCATCATCGACCGGCTGGCCGCTGCGCAGAAAGACGCGGCGGCCGATCCGGCGATGAAGCAGCGTTTCCTCACGGCCGGTGCAAAGATCCTCTCCAGCACGCCGGAAGGCGCCAAGGAATTTGCCGACAAGGAACGCGCCATGTGGAAAGAGGTGGTGCGCATCTCCGGTGCCAAGGCGGAATAGACGCGGCTGTTCGTCGAGCAGTTCCTGCGCGTGGTCTACGCAGTGCTGATCGCGGCCGGCGCGACCCTGCTGGTGCGGGGGATCGGCCTCGCGGCGTGATCACAAGAAGCTCTGCGGGTCGACGTCGACCTCGAGCCGCATGTCGCCCTTCGGCTTCGGCGCGACGGCGAGCCAATGCCGCAGATAATCCGACAGGTCGAACGCGCGCGGCGACTTGATCAGCAGCCGGAATCGATGCCGCCCGCGGATCAGCGCGAGCGGCGCCTCCGCCGGCCCGAGCACGCGCACCTCCTCGGCCCGTGGCGCAAGACCGGTCAGCCGGCGCGCAAAACCTTCGGTCGCGTGCTTGTCCTTGCCGGAGACCACCATGCTGGCGAGCCGGCCGAACGGCGGATAGGCGACCTTCTCGCGCGCGGCGATTTCGCTCGCGTAGAACGCCTCGCGGTCCTGGGCGATCAGCGCCTTCATCACCGGATGCTCGGGCTGGTGCGTCTGCAGGAAGCCGAGGCCGCGACCCGCCTCGCGGCCGGCGCGGCCCGACACCTGGTGCAGCAGCTGGAACGTACGCTCGGCCGCGCGCGGGTCGCCGTTGGAGAGGCCGAGATCCGCGTCGACGATACCGACCAGGTTGAGCTTCGGAAAATGATGGCCCTTGGCGACGAGCTGCGTGCCGATGACGATGTCGACGTGGCCCTGCTCGATGTCTTTGAGCTCCTCGCGCATCCGTTCGATCGAGGCGATGAGGTCGCTGGAGAGCACGATCACCCGCGCGTCGGGGAACAATGTGTGCACCTCCTCCTCCAGCCGCTCGACGCCGGGCCCGCAGGCGACGAACGACTCGGTTGCCGCGCATTTCGGGCACGCGGCTGGATGCGGCATGAAGAAGCCGCAGTGATGGCACACGAGCTGGCGCCTGAAGCGATGGTCGACCAGCCAGGCGTCGCAGTTCGGACATGAGAAGCGGAAGCCGCAGGCGCGGCACAGCGTCAGCGGCGCGTAGCCGCGCCGATTGAGGAAGAACAGCGCCTGCTCCTTGCGCTCGAGCGCGTGCTTCACCGCTTCCGCCAGGCGCGGCGAGATGAAGCGGCCGCGCGGCGGACCTTCGTGTTTCAGATCGATCGCTTCAATGGCCGGCAGATGCTGTCCGCCGAACCGCTCGGGCAAGGCAACGCGCTTGTAGCGGCCGCGCCGCGCATTGACCTCGGTCTCGACCGACGGCGTGGCCGAGGCGAGCACCACGGGGATCTGCGCGACGTGGCCGCGCACCACCGCCATGTCGCGCGCATGGTAATGGACGCCGTCCTCCTGCTTGTAGGCGGGGTCGTGCTCCTCGTCGACGACGATCAGCCCCAGGTCGGCGTACGGCAGGAACAGCGCCGAGCGCGCGCCGACTACGACGCGCACCTCGTTGTCGGCAATCGCGTGCCAGGTGCGCTGGCGCTTGCGCTGGCCGATCTCGGAATGCCACTCCGCCGGCCGCACGCCGAAGCGCGCGGCGAAGCGATCGAGGAACTGGCCAGTCAGCGCGATCTCCGGCATCAGGATGAGCACCTGCTTGCCGCGCCGGATCGCCTCCGCCACCGCTTCGAAATAGACCTCGGTCTTGCCCGATCCGGTGACGCCGTCGACCAGCGTGACCGAGTAGCCGCCGCCCGTCACGGTCTCGCGCAGCGCCGTTGCGGCCTCCCGTTGCGCATCGGTGAGCTCGGGCACCGCAAAATCAGGGTCGGGCGGGCTCGCCACCTTTTCCGGCGGCAGTGCCAGCGCTTCGAGCGTGCCCTCGTCGATCAGCCCCTCGATGACGCCGGCCGACACGCCGGCAAGCTCGCCAACCTCGGACTTGCTGCGCACGAGCCCGTCCCCCAACAAGGCCAGCACGCGGTGGCGCGCCGCGGTCATGCGCTGTGGCGCTGCCCCGATCAGCCGCACGCCGATGCGCGGGCGCTCCGGCCCGAGGTGCTCGCCCATGCGCATCGCCATGCGCAGCACCATGCCGCGCGGCGCCAGCGTGTAGGTCGATAGCCAGTCGATCAGCTTGCGCAGCTCCGGCTTGAGTGGCGGGATGTCGAGCTTGTCCTCGACCTCGCGCAGGCGATTGTCGAGGCCTGGCCGAACCGCGACCTGGTCGGCCCACACCACGCCGGTGCAGTCGCGCGGCCCGAGCCGGATCGACACGAGATCGCCCGGCTTGAGGTCGAGCCCGGACGGCACCCGGTAGGAATAGGTCTGGTCCAGCGCGACCGGCACCAGGATATCGACGATCTCTCTTGCCATGGTCGCGCCGCGCGAATCCGCTTAAGAAAGCCGAAGGAAAGGGGTGAGATTATCGCAGACGTGTCAAGCAGACGGTATCTGATGGCCCGGCCCCAGCAGCGCAAGACCGAACAAGCCGAACTCGATCTGCCGTTCGCCGCCGATGAGGTGACGGCGCAGGTTGTGCGCTGGGTCATCCAGCTCGGCGCCGAGCGGCGCATGTCGCCGAAGACCGTCGAGGCCTACCAGCGCGACGCGCTGCAGTTCCTCGCATTCCTGGCCGAATACAAAGGCGGCCGCATCAGCGTCGCCAGGCTGGTCAAGCTCGAGCCGGCCGACGTGCGCGCGTTCCTCGCGTCGCGCCGCGCCGATGGCATCGGCTCGCGCTCGCTGATGCGCTCGCTCGCCGGGATGCGCTCGTTCGCGCGCTTCCTCGAGCGCGCCGGCAAGGGACGCGTCGCAGCGCTCTCCGCGGTGCGCGCGCCGAAGCTCGCCAAGAGCCTGCCGAAGCCGCTGGCCGTCACGCCGGCGAAGCGCCTCGCCGACGTCGACCTGCGCGCGGGTGAAGAACGCGAGCCGTGGATCTTTGCGCGCGACGCCGCGGTGCTGGCGCTGCTTTATGGGTCGGGCTTGCGCATCTCCGAGGCGCTGGGGCTGAAACGCAAGGACTTTCCCGCGCCCGGCAAAGGGGACGTCATCACCGTCATCGGCAAGGGCAACAAGACCCGCATGGCGCCGGTGCTGCCACAGGTCGTGGACCTGGTCGCCGAGTATGCGGCGTTGTGCCCGCACGACCTTTCGCCGAACGGGCCGCTGTTCGTCGGCGCCAAAGGTGGCCCGCTGTCGCCGCGCATCGTCCAGCTTGTCATGGCGCGGTTACGCGGCGCCCTTAGCCTGCCGGATACCGCGACGCCGCACGCGCTGCGGCATTCGTTCGCAACCCACCTCCTGGCCCGCGGCGGCGACCTGCGGGCGATCCAGGAGCTGTTGGGCCATGCATCGTTGTCGACCACCCAGATCTACACCGCGGTCGACAGCGAGCGGCTGCTCGACGTCTACAACAGCACTCACCCACGCGCCTGATTTCGCCATCTTTTTTGTCTGATGATCCACAGCCCTTGCGCCGCCGTGGCGCATCGTTAAATCGTTGGCTCGTGGCTCACACCCTGGGGGGACATCATGGCCGGTCCGCATGAGAACATGGAGCATGCCGAGCACGCCCAGCATGCGTCGCATTCCAACAAGCGCGTCGCGTTGATGATTGCGATCATCGCGCTGTTCCTGGCGTTCTCCGAAACGCTGGGCAAGAGCGCGCAGACGGCCGGCATCGGCTACAACGTCGAGGCCTCCAACCTGTGGGCGTTCTTCCAGGCCAAGACCATCCGCCGCACGCTGGTGGAGACCGCGGCCCAGGAGATGAAGGTCTCGGTCGCCGGCCAGACCGATGAAGCGCTCAAGGCGGCGATGAACAAGCAGATCGACGACTGGATCAAGACTGGCGCACGTTATCGCACCGAGCCGGAAACGCGCGAAGGCTCGGTTGAGCTGATGGCGCGGGCCAAGGAGGCCGAGCACAATCGCGACGCCGCGCTGGAGAAATATCACAATTACGAGTTCGCCTCGGCGGCGTTCCAGATCGGCATCGTGCTGTGCTCGGCGACGGTGATCACCGGCATGATCGTGCTGACCTATCTCGCCGGCGGCCTCGTCGTCATCGGCCTCGGCTTCATGGTCTTGGGGCTGATGGGATTGCACATCCACCTGTTCTAGCAGAAGTGCTTACGTTGCCGGCTCCGGCCCGTGCATCTTGCGGCGGAGCCGGGCCAGGCGGCGAATGAATTTGCCGGCCCGCCCTGGTCGCGCCATGAACATCAGCGCGCGAATGCGGCGCTGGATCGGGCGCACCTCGTTGCGCGCCCACTCGCGCCACGCCATGACATGCTCGTAGACGACGCGGAACCACGCCATCTGCAACAGCTTGGGGCGCGTCAGGTCGAACACGAAGGCGGAGAAGCCGAGCCCGACCAGCTTGGCCAACGTGAACAGTCCGATCGCGCCGAGCCAGTAGCCCCGTCCGAGCAGCCACAGGCCGAGGAGCTTGAACGGAAACAGCAGCACGCCCGGCAGCGCGAACACGATCAGCGTCGCCGGCGGAGGTAGTTGATCGACCCAGTCCTTGCACCCGGCTTTGAGTCGCTGCAGCGGGATGCGGGCGACCAGCCATGCGGCGACCGGCTCGAGATGATCCCACAGCCATGCTTCCAACAGGAAGACGAGGGCGAGCAGGACCCAGAACGGGCGCGTAAGGTGGCGCATGCTGCACGTTACATCGAGTTCCGGTCTGACGCATGTTCCGGAAAAGCTTGCCCTCGGGCTTGACCCGAGGGTGGACACCGGTTTCCCGCCTGCGCGAAGCCCCTGGGTAAGCTTGCCGAGTGGCTTGAAGCTTCGGCAAGCGAAGGCAGGTCCGAAAAGAACATGCGTAATCAAAGCCTTCAGGCGGATTGGACCGCGTGCATGCGGCGGCGGATGCGCAGCAGCAGGCGCACCGCCCGCGATGCGCGCCGCGGCGCGAACATCCGCAGGTATCGGCGGATGCGGCGCTTGATCGGATCGACCATGGCATGGGCCCAGTCGCGCCACGTCAGCACGCGCACATAGACCCAGCGAAACCAGGCGATCAGCAGCAGGCGATCGCGCGCGGCGTCGAAGATGAAAGCGGTGAGGCCGAGGCCGACCACCTTGGCGACGATCAGGATGCCGGTCGCACTGACGAGCTGGCCGCGCGCGAGCAGCAGCATGGCGAACAGCTTGAACGGGAGCAGCACCAGCGCCGGCACAAGGAATACGACCAGCACCGCGGTCGGCGGCAGGTGGCGGATCCCCGTGGCGATCCTGGCCTTGAGCTTCTTGAGCGGCAGCCGGTCGACGATCCACGCAACGACCGGCTGCAGGTGATCCCACAGCCACGCTTCGACCAGGAAGAGCAGCGCGAGCGTGATCCAGAAGGCGCGGACGAGCCGACGCATTGGTTTCCTTCATCATCACCGAGGTGGCGTGCGGAGACGCTACGCTCCTGGGCAGCCTTACATATGTATGCTGCGCTTCGCCACGCCCAACGCCGCCTCCTTTACCGCCTCCGAGCGCGTCGGGTGGGCGTGGCAGGTGCGTGCGAGATCTTCCGCCGCGCCGCCGAACTCCATCAGCACCGCGGACTCTGCGATCAGCTCGCCGGCCTCGACGCCGACGATGTGAACGCCGAGCACGCGGTCGGTCTTGGCGTCGGCCAGAATCTTCACGAAGCCGTCGGTCTCGTGATTGGCCTTGGCGCGGCCGTTGGCGGTGAACGGAAACTTGCCGACATTGTAGGCGATGCCGGCCTGCTTGAGCTCTTCTTCGCTCTTGCCGACCGAGGCCACCTCCGGGAACGTGTAGATCACGTTCGGGATCACGTCGTAGTTCACGTGGCCGGCCTGGCCGGCGAGGATCTCCGCGACCGCGACGCCCTCGTCCTCGGCCTTGTGCGCCAGCATCGGGCCGGCGATCACGTCGCCGATCGCGTAGACGCCGGCGACGTTGGTGGCGAAGTGATCGTCCACCATCACGCAGCCCTTGTTGTCCTTCTTGACGCCGACGGCTTCCAGACCGAGCCCCTCGGTGTAGGGCACGCGGCCGATCGCGATCAGCACCACGTCGGCCTCGATCGTCTCCGCGGCGCCGCCACCGAAGGCGGGCTCCACGCTCGCCTTGAGCGTCTTGCCGGACGTGTCGACCGCGGTGACCTTGGATGACAGCTTAAAGGAGACACCCTGCTTCTCGAGCAGGCGCTGAAATTGCCGCGCCACCTCCGCGTCCATGCCCGGCAGGATGCGGTCGAGGAATTCCACCACCTGCACCTTGGCGCCGAGCCGGCGCCACACCGAGCCCAGCTCGAGCCCGATCACGCCGGCGCCGACCACCAGGAGCCTGCCCGGCACCTTGGAGAGTGCGATCGCGCCGGTCGACGACACGACACGCTTCTCGTCGATGTCGATGCCTTTCAATCGCGCCACGTCCGAGCCGGTGGCGATGACGATGCTCTTGGTCTCGACCGTCTCCGTCTTGCCGTCGGCTGACTTCACCTCGACCTTGCCGGGCGCCGCGATGCGCCCCGTCCCGCGAAACACGTCGACCTTGTTCTTCTTCAAAAGAAAGTCGACGCCCTTGACGTTGCCGTCGACGCCTTCGTCCTTGAACTTCATCAGCTGAGCCAGATCGAGCTTCGGCGAAGTTACGCCGATGCCCATCCGGGTGAAGCTGTGGCCGGCCTCCTCGAACAGCTCGGACGCGTGCAGCAGCGCCTTCGAGGGGATGCAGCCGATATTGAGGCAGGTGCCGCCGAAGGTTTTTTCCTTCTCGACCACCGCAGTCTTCAGCCCGAGCTGCGCCGCGCGGATGGCGCAGACATAGCCGCCGGGACCGGTGCCGATGACGATGAGATCGTAGGTGAGCATGAACTCTATTCCTGTTGACGGCTGAAGATGCGAATTCCGTCCTTCTTCACAGCAGGGCCGACAATCCTCTTCGAGATATCGGCATCACCGATGTCCAGATCGATGGGCATCGGTAGAAAATTCTGAAGCTCTTCCTTCCAATCGTCAGAGAGAAATGCCCAATTTCCGTAGCGTGCCCCGACCGAGTTACCAGACATCATTGCCGCCACGTCGAGATCGCTATCTGGTCGATTGTCGCCGCGTGCTCTGCTGCCGAATATCCAAAGCTCGGCAATTTGAGGTTTGCTCGCTGCCCAGCCAGCCAGCTTCGAACACCAACCCTCTAGTTCGGGATCCACGCCTACAAATCCAGCACCAGCCGCGCCGGATCCTCCAGGCACTCCTTCACGCGCACCAGGAACGTCACCGCCTCGCGGCCGTCGACGATGCGATGATCGTAGGAGAGCGCGAGATACATCATCGGCCGCACCTCGACCTTGCCGCCGACCACCATCGGCCGCTCCTGGATCTTGTGCATGCCGAGAATGCCGGATTGCGGTGCGTTGAGGATCGGCGTCGACATCAGCGAGCCGTAGATGCCGCCGTTGGTGATCGTGAACGTGCCGCCCTGCATCTCTTCGATCTTGAGCGAGCCGTCGCGGGCGCGGCGGCCGAAATCGGCAATCGCCTTCTCGATCTCGGCGAGCGATTTCTGATCGCAGTCGCGCACCACCGGTACGACCAGGCCCTTGTCGGTGCCGACCGCGATGCCGGTGTGGTAGTAATTCTTGTAGATGATGTCGGCGCCGTCGATCTCGGCGTTGACGGCGGGGATCTCCTTCAGCGCCTGCACGCAGGCCTTCACGAAGAAGCCCATGAAGCCGAGCTTCACGCCGTGCTTCCTCTCGAACAGATCCTTGTACTGGCCGCGCATCGCCATGACGTGGCTCATGTCGACCTCGTTGAAGGTCGTGAGCATCGCCGCCGTGTTCTGCGCATCCTTGAGGCGGCGCGCGATGGTCTGGCGCAGCCGCGTCATCTTCACGCGCTCCTCGCGCGCGGCATCGTCGGCCGGCGAGGGCGCGCGCACCTGAACGGCGGCGGCGGGCTGCGCGACCGGTGTCGGTTGCGCGGCGGCGCGCTCGATCGCCGCGAGCATGTCGCCCTTGGTGACGCGGCCGTCCTTGCCGGATCCGGCAACGGCCGCCGCATCGATCCCGCTTTCGGCGGAGAGTTTTCGCACCGACGGTGCGAGAGGGGCGTCGGCGGGCGCGGCCTTGGCGAGGGCCGCAGCAGCAGGGGCGGGAGCAGGAGCCGGTGCCGATGGCGCCGCGGCCTTCGCGGCGGCAGCGGGCGCCGCGCCCTTGGCGCCGGCCGCGCCGTCCTTGATCTGGCCGAGCAGCGCGCCGACCGCGACGGTCTCACCGTCCTTCGCGGCGATCGCTTCGAGTACGCCGGCCGCCGGCGCCGGCACCTCGATCGTGACCTTGTCGGTCTCGAGCTCGACCAGCGGCTCGTCGACCGCGACCGGATCGCCGGCCTTCTTGAACCACTTTCCGATCGTCGCCTCGGTGACGGATTCACCGAGCGTGGGGACGCGGATTTCAGTCATGACGTGTCCTCGAAAACGTGAGCGCCCGGCAGGAGGTCGGGCGGCGGAATGCCTTATCCCAACGCCTCGTCGAGCAGCTGCTTGAGCTGCGCGAGGTGGCGTGACATCAGGCCGGTCGCGGTGGCGGCCGTCGCTGCGCGGCCGGCATAACGCACGTGGCGATGCTTGGCGCTGATCTGGTTGAGCACCCATTGCAGGAACGTGTCGACGAAGAACCAGGCGCCCATGTTGCGCGGCTCTTCCTGGCACCAGACTATCTCGGCCTGCTTGAAGCGCGACAGATCCGTCACCAGCGCCTTGGTCGGGAACGGATAGAGCTGCTCGACCCGCAGCAGGTAGATGTCGTCGATGCCGCGCTTCTCGCGCTCCTCATAGAGGTCGTAATAGACCTTGCCGGAGCACAGCACGACGCGGCGGATCTTGTCGTCGGCGACGAGCTTGATCTTCTCGCCGGCGAGCACCTGCGCGTCGTCCCACAGCACGCGGTGGAACGTGGTCCCCGTGCCCATCTCGTCGAGCCGCGATACTGCCCTCTTGTGACGCAGGAGGCTCTTCGGCGTCATCAGGATCAGCGGCTTGCGGATTTCGCGCTTCACCTGGCGGCGCAGGATGTGAAAGTAATTTGCCGGCGTGGTGCAGTTCGCGACCTGCATGTTGTCCTCGGCGCACATCTGCAGGAAGCGCTCGAGCCGCGCCGAGGAATGCTCCGGCCCCTGGCCCTCGTAGCCATGCGGGAGCAGGCAGACGAGGCCGGACATGCGCAGCCACTTGCGCTCGCCTGACGAGATGAACTGGTCGAACACGACCTGCGCGCCGTTGGCGAAGTCGCCGAACTGCGCCTCCCACATGGTCAGCGTGTTCGGCTCGGCGAGCGAATAGCCGTACTCGAAGCCGAGCACGGCCTCTTCCGAGAGCATCGAGTTGATGACCTCGTAGCGCGCCTGGCTGTCGCTCAAGGTGTTGTAGGGCGTATAGCGGTTCTCGGTCTCCTGGTCGATCAGCACCGAATGGCGCTGCGAGAACGTGCCGCGCTCGGAGTCCTGGCCGGACAGCCGCACCGGATTGCCTTCGAGCAGCAGCGAGCAGAACGCCAGCGCCTCCCCGGTCGCCCAGTCGATGCCCTCGCCCTGCTCGATGGTCTTGCGACGGTTCTCCAGAAACCGCTGGATGGTGCGGTGGACGTGGAAGCCCTGCGGCACCGTGGTGATCTTGCCACCGATCCCCTTGAGCGTGTCGATCGCGACGCCGGTATTGCCGCGACGCGGGTCATCCGACGTCTCGGCGAACTTGAACCCGGTCCAGCGGCCGTCGAGCCAGTCGGCCTTGTTGGCCTTGTAGCTCTGGCCGGCCTCGAGCTCGGCGTCGAGCCGGGCCCGCCAGTCGGACTTCATCTTCTCGACCTCGCCGTCGGTGACGACGCCCTCCGCGACGAGCTTCTTGCTGTAGATGTCGACGGTCGAGGGATGCTTGGCGATCGCCTTGTACATCAGCGGCTGCGTGAACGCGGGCTCGTCGCCCTCGTTGTGGCCGTGGCGGCGATAGCAGAACATGTCGATGACGACCGGCTTCTGGAACGCCTGGCGGAACTCGGTCGCCACCTTGGCGGCGAACACCGCGGCTTCCGGGTCGTCACCGTTGGCGTGGAAGATCGGCGCCTCGATCATCTTGGCGACGTCGGACGGGTAGGGCGACGAGCGCGAGTAGCGCGGATACGTCGTGAAGCCGATCTGGTTGTTGATGATGAAGTGGACCGAGCCGCCGGTGCGGTGGCCGCGCAGGCCGGACAAGCCGAAGCATTCGGCGATCACGCCTTGCCCGGCGAACGCGGCGTCGCCGGAGATCAGCAGCGGCATCACCATGTCGCGGTGCTCGGGCGTCGCGCCGTGCTGGTCCTGCTTGGCGCGCACCTTGCCGAGCACCACCGGGTTGACGATCTCGAGGTGCGACGGGTTGGCGGTGAGCGAGAGGTGGACGTTGTTGCCGTCGAACTCGCGGTCCGACGACGCGCCGAGGTGGTACTTCACGTCGCCGGAGCCTTCGATCTCGTTCGGCGTCGACGAGCCGCCCTTGAACTCGTGAAAGATCGCCCGGTGCGGCTTGGCCATCACCTGCGCCAGCACGTTGAGCCGGCCGCGATGCGCCATGCCGATGACGATCTCCTTCACGCCGAGCGCGCCGCCGCGCTTGATGATCTGCTCGAGCGCCGGGATCATCGACTCGCCGCCGTCGAGGCCGAACCGCTTGGTGCCGGTGAACTTGAGGTCGCAGAACTTCTCGAAGCCGTCGGCTTCGATCAGCTTGTTGAGGATGGCGCGCTTGCCCTCGCGGGTGAAGCTGATCTCCTTGTCCTTGCCCTCGATGCGCTCCTGGATCCACGCCTTCTGCACCGGATCTGAAATGTGCATGAACTCGACGCCCAGCGTCTGGCAGTACGTGCGCTGGACGATGGCGAGGATCTCGCGCAGCGAGCCGAACTCGAGGCCGAGCACCTTGTCGAGAAAGATGCGGCGGTCGAAATCGGCCTCGGTGAAGCCGTAGCTGCGTGGATCGAGCTCCTCGTCGTTCTTGCGCGGCTCGAGGCCGAGCGGATCAAGGTGGGCGTGCAGATGGCCGCGGATGCGGTAGGCGCGGATCAGCATCAGGGCACGGATCGAGTCGCGCGTCGCCTGCTGCACCTGGGCGGCGCTGAGCTCGACCCCGGAGACCTGCGCGCGGCCCCGCACCTTGTCGCCGACCGACTTCTCGACCTCGGCCCAGTCGCCGTCGAGCGCCGAGACGAGCTCGTCGCGCGGGCGGACCGGCCAGTTGGGACGCTCCCACGAGGGGCCGTTGGCGTTGCGGGCGACCGCGGCCTTTTCGTCCTTCAGGCTCTGGAAGAACGACTGCCACTCGGCGTCGACCGACGATGGATCGGCCTCGTAGCGGGCCTGAAGTTGCTCGATGTAGTCGGCATTGCCGCCATAGAGGAACGAGGTGATGGCGAAGGCGGCGTTGGCGTCTTGGCGGGACATGCGATGATCCTGAGTGGCGGGGCCGATTTCCCCTGGAGCGAAGGGCCCAACGGCTCGAATCGCCCCAATTCCGGCAGGCAGCCACAGCTATTAACGCTATTTAGGTGACAGCGCAGCTGCAAAAAAGAGCAAGAAGTGAATCAAGGTTCGGTCATTGTTCCGTAAACGCAAAAAGCCCCGGCAGGCGGCGCTGCCGGGGCCTTTGAAGCTGCTGAGCGCTCGCCGTTATTTCTTGAGGACTTCCATCAACGTCTTGCCGAGCCGGGCGGGAGACGGCGATACCTTGATGCCGGCGTCTTCCATGGCGGCGATCTTCGACTCCGCGTCGCCTTTGCCGCCGGCGATGATGGCGCCGGCATGGCCCATGCGGCGGCCGGGCGGCGCGGTGCGGCCGGCGATGAAGCCGACCATCGGCTTCGTGCGGCCGCGCTTTGCTTCGTCCTTGAGGAACTGCGCCGCGTCCTCCTCGGCCGAGCCGCCGATCTCGCCGATCATGATGATCGACTCGGTCGCCTTGTCGGCGAGGAACATCTCGAGGACATCGATAAACTCGGTGCCCTTGACCGGATCGCCGCCGATGCCGACGGCGGTCGTCTGCCCGAGCCCTTCCTGCGTGGTCTGGAACACCGCCTCGTAGGTGAGCGTGCCGGAGCGCGACACGATGCCGACCTTGCCCGGCTTGAAGATGTTGCCCGGCATGATGCCGATCTTGCATTCGCCGGCGGTCATCACGCCCGGGCAGTTCGGTCCGATCAGCCGCGACTTCGATCCGCACAGCGAGCGCTTCACCTTCACCATGTCGGCGACCGGAATGCCCTCGGTGATGCAGATGATCAGCGGGATCTCCGCCTCGATCGCCTCGGCGATCGCGTCGGCGGCGCCCGGCGGCGGCACGTAGATCACGCTCGCGTCGGCACTGGTTTTGGCCTTCGCCGCGGCCACGGTGTCGAACACCGGCAAGCCGAGGTGGGTCTGGCCGCCTTTGCCCGGCGAGGTGCCGCCGACCATCTTGGTGCCGTAGGCGAGCGCGGCTTCCGAATGGAAGGTGCCGTTCTTGCCGGTGAAGCCCTGGCAGATGACCTTGGTGTTCTTGTCGATCAGGACGGACATCGGTTCCTCGTCATTGCCGGCTAATGGTGAGTGTGAACGCGCCGGCTTTTTGATTGGCTTGTTGCAGGCCATAATCCAGCTCGACGCTCATCGGCCGCGGCGCAGGGCTCGTGCGCTTCGTATTGCGCCACTGGTCAACCTCCCGAATGGTCGGCTCCGGAAGGTCGAACGTCTTGAGCAGACGTGTTGCAAGCCCGGCCATGTCGTCTGAATACCCGACGAACTGGCATTCGCTGACAGGATCCGTTGCCGACTTGGCTTTGAGGTTCAATACGGCGCCGGTGGTGAGCTTCGCCAGATAGATGGAGCGCAAATAGACGGGCTTCTTGGCGGTGCCGTCATCGCGCGGTTGAAAAGGAGAGCGCATGGCGAGCTTCGCGGTCTCGCTGATGTTGCCGCGCGAATTGGCACAGAAATCGTTGATCGCGCCGAGCAGCAGATCGTTGTCATCGGCATGCGCATTGGCCGTCGCCGCCAACGTCGTCAGGGCGACGCAGACACAAGACATCATCGCGTCGCTGCGACGAACGGACATCACGTCCCCTTCACCGCCTTGACGATCTTCTGCGCGGCATCGTCCAGATCATTCGCCGACGTCACGTTGAGATTGGACTTGGCGATGATCTCCTTGCCCTGCTCGACATTGGTGCCTTCGAGCCGCACCACCAGCGGCACGCGCAGGCCGACCTCCTTCACCGCGGCGACCACGCCCTCGGCGATCACGTCGCACTTCATGATGCCGCCGAAGATGTTGACGAGGATTCCCTTCACCTTCGGGTCGGAGGTGATGATCTTGAACGCGGCGGCGACCTTGTCCTTGGTCGCGCCGCCGCCGACGTCGAGGAAGTTGGCCGGGCTCTCGCCGTACAGCTTGATGATGTCCATGGTCGCCATGGCGAGGCCGGCGCCGTTGACCATGCAGCCGATGGTGCCGTCGAGCGCGACGTAGTTGAGGTCGTATTTCGACGCCTCGATCTCCTTGTCGTCCTCCTCGGTCAGGTCGCGCAGCGCGACGATGTCCGAGTGGCGATAGAGCGCGTTGTCGTCGAAGCCGACCTTGGCGTCGAGGCAGATGACCTGGCCGTCCTTGGTGACGACCAGCGGATTGATCTCGAGCAGGCTCATGTCCTTCTCGGTGAAGGCCTTGTAGAGTTTGGTGAGGATGCTCGACATCTGCTTCTGCTGCGCGGCATCGAGGCCGAGCGCCTTCGACACGCGCAGCACGTGGTGCGGACAGATATTGGTCGCCGGATCGACGGTGACGGTGACGATCTTCTCCGGCGTGTCGTGCGCCACCTTCTCGATGTCCATGCCGCCTTCGGTCGAGACGACGATGGCGACGCGCGAGTTGGCGCGGTCGACCAGCATGGAGAGATAGAGCTCGCGGGCGATCGCCGAGCCTTCCTCGATGTAGAGCCGGTTGACCTGCTTGCCCTTCGGCCCGGTCTGGTGGGTGACCAGCGTCGAGCCGAGGATGCGCGTCGACTCTTTCTTCACGTCGTCGATCGATTTGACGACCTTGACGCCGCCGGCCTTGCCGCGGCCGCCAGCGTGGATCTGCGCCTTCACGACCCAGACCGGGCCGCCGAGCTGGTGCGCCGCCTTCTCGGCCTCTTCCACCGTGAAGGCGGGGATGCCGCGCGGCACCGGCACGCCGAAATCGCGCAGCACCGCCTTGGCCTGGTACTCGTGGATGTTCATGCGGCGTCCCCCTTCACGATTCCAGCCCCTTCGTCCGTCACGCGGTCCCTGCGGGACGGACAGTGATTAGTGCACTACTTCGCCAGCGCCGGTGCGATCTTCTTGCAGGCGTCGACCAGGCCTTGCACCGCCTGGGCCGATTTCTCGAACATCGAGCGTTCGGCGCCGGCGAGGTCGACCTCGACCACGCGCTCGACGCCCTTGGCGCCGATCACCACCGGCACGCCGACATAGAGGTCCTTCACGCCGTACTCGCCGTTGAGATAGGCGGCGCAGGGCAGCACGCGCTTCGAATCCTTGATGTAGCTCTCGGCCATGGCGACCGCGGAGGCGGCCGGCGCGTAGAATGCCGAGCCGGTCTTGAGCAGGTTGACGATCTCGGCGCCGCCATTGCGCGTGCGCTCGACGATCTCCTCGATGCGCGCCGCGGTGCTCCAGCCCATCTTGACAAGGTCAGGCACCGGGATGCCGGCGACGGTCGAGTAGCGCACCAGCGGCACCATGGTGTCGCCGTGACCGCCGAGCACGAAGGTGTTGACGTCCTTCACCGAGACGTTGAACTCGTCCGCCAGGAAGTAGGAGAAGCGCGACGAGTCGAGCACGCCGGCCATGCCGACCACCATGTTGCGTGGCAGGTCGCAGTATTTCTGCAGCGCCCACACCATCGCGTCGAGCGGATTGGTGATGCAGATGATGAAGGCGTTCGGCGCGTATTTCTTGATGCCGAACCCGACCTGCTCCATCACCTTCAGGTTGATGCCGAGCAGGTCGTCGCGGCTCATGCCCGGCTTGCGCGGCACGCCGGCGGTGACGATGCAGACGTCAGCGCTTTCCATGGCCTCGTAGGAGTTGGTGCCGGTGTAGCGGACGTCGTAGCCATCGACCGGGGTCGACTCGGCGATGTCCAGGGACTTTCCCTGCGGAATGCCTTCGGCGATGTCGAACAGGACGACGTCGGCCAGTTCCTTGATGCCGATCAGATGAGCGAGGGTGCCGCCGATCTGGCCTGCACCGATCAATGCAATTTTCTTGCGCGCCATGTCCGGGAAATCCTGTGAGAGTGCGGATTGGGCTGGCGGAATGCAGCCGCGCGTGGGTTATCCCGTTCAACGGACCCATTCAAGTCGACTTCCGAAGTCATCGCGCTTGAATGATGGGCATGGCTCACCACGGCCTATAATACATTATACCAGAGCCGAGTCTGCCAAATTCGTCGCTGCGGTGCGAAAGATTTGCCGCCCCGGTCATTTGAGCCTTGTTGGATTTGGCGGAAGCGCGTGATCCGCACTGTCCGGGAAGCGCCAGGTCGCGGACAATGAACCGCTCGCCTTGTCGCAACCGCCGGACCGGCGACAATGCCGCCGGGAGAAAACGCCAATGGCCATCCAGAAGACGCTGCTCGCGGCAGTGGTCGCGCTCGCCGTCGCGAGTCCGGTCCGCGCCGACATCAAGGTCGTCGTGCCCTATGCGGCCGGCGGGACCGCCGACATGATGGCGCGCCTGCTCGCGTCGGGCTTGCAGCCGAAGCTCGGGGAGACTGTCATCATCGAAAATCGCGGCGGTGCCGGCGGCGCGCTCGGCAACGAGGTGGTCGCGCGCGCGGCCTCGGACGGCAAGACGATCCTGATCGCCAACATGGGCTCGCACATCATCGTGCCGATGGTGCGTCCGCCGGTGGGCTACGACCACCTCAAGGCGTTCGAGCCGGTGATGATGATCGGCGCGGTGCCGTCGCTGATGGTGATCCGGCCCGACATTCCGGCGAAGACGCTTCCCGAGCTGATCGCCTGGGCCAAGACCGGCAACAAGCTGACCTTCGGCTCGGCCGGCAACGCCAACACCATGCATGTCTCCGGCGAGCTCCTGAACGCCGAAGCCGGCATCAAGGCGGTGCACGTGCCCTATCGCGGCGTCGGGCCGGCGATGAACGACCTGCTCGGCGGCCATCTCGACGTGATCATCGCCGACATTCCGGCGCTGCTGCCGCACGCCCGCAGCGGCAAGATGCGTGCGCTGGCGCTGTTCGCCTCGGAGCGCTCGCCGCTCGCGCCCGACGTCCCCACGACCAAGGAGCTCGGTTTCTCGGACCTGATGATGGAAAACTGGTACGGCGTGCTGGTGCCGGCCGGCACGCCGCGAGATGCGGTCGCGCGACTTGAGAAGGCCGCGCTCGACGTCGTCACCACCTCACCGGTGAAAGAGCAGCTTGCCGACGTCAACGTGCTCGGCGTCAAGGACCAGGCCGGGTTCAAGGCGCGGCTGGACCGCGACTTCACCTATTGGGGCCCCGCCATCAAGAAGCTCGGCATCACGGCGGACTGAGGGACCGCCCGACTGCTTTCGCCATGATGGCGTGCACATCCGAGGGCGCGGCATCACCGGCCCACACGACGTATTGGTCGGGCCGCACGAGCACGAGCCGTGCCTCGTAGGCGGTGCGCGCGTCGCGCGCATAATTGTCCCACACCACGTAGAACGGAACGCCGAGCGCCTTCGCAGCCTGCGCGAAAGCAGCGATGGTGTCCCCGTCCACGTCGAGCGCCAGCAGCGTGAAACCTGGACCGAGTGAGTCGAACACGCTATCGCCGGACGTCAGTGGTTGGGGCGTGAGGTGGTGCCCGGGCCGCGCCTTCTTCATGTGCGTGCCGTGCGCAGTGCAGACGCCGTTCGGCGGACCGCAGATCACCGGCGAGCCTTCGTAATTCGGCTCGTAGCTCTGCACGCGCGTACTGACATCGGTCTCGCGCGCTTTCCAGGCTTGCTCGAACTCGGCGCGGTCGCGTTGCGGATTGTAGCGGGCTAGAAATTCGCCGTCCTTGCGGATGCGGGCGGCAATGAAGTCCTCGGCCACCTCCTTGAAGATCGGACGCCGCTCGTCGCTGTAGCTCGCCAGCAACGCGTCACCGCCCCAGCCCTGAAGTCTTGCCGCGAGCTTCCAGCCGAGGTTGACGATGTCCTCGAGGCCGTTGTTGAGACCGAAGCCGCCGTAGGGCGGATGGCTGTGCGCGGCGTCGCCGGCGATGAACACCCGCGCGACCTGGTAGCGATCGGCAACCGCGACGCGCAGATCCCAGAAACCGACGTGGTCGAACTCGGCGGCGAACTTGAAGCCGGCGACCTGCTGGATCAGGCCGTGGAAATCGAAATTGTCCTTGGTGGTGTCGGCAGGCACCGGCGCGTGGAAGAAGAAGCCTTCGCCGACGTCGATGCGTCCGAAGAATTGCCAGTAGCCCTTGAGCTCGGGGATCATCACCCGGTAGGTCGAGCGCTCGGGGAAACGCTTGAGCCCCTCGTGCAGCTCGCGCGAGCGGAACACCACCAGCACCATGAGCTGGTCGAAGTCGGTGCCGCCGCGCTCGATGCCGACCTGGCTCCGCACCAGCGAATGTGCGCCGTCGCAGCCGACCAGGTAGTCGGCCTCGATCGTGTCGGTCGCACCGCCGCTGTCGGCGATGGTGACGCGCACGCTGTCCGCATCCTGCGTGATCGTCTTCGCCGTCCAGCCGAACCGCGCCTCGACGCCGGGCAGCGTCGCCATCTTCTTCCGCAGCACCGCTTCCATCTGGTATTGCGGCATCCGGTCGTTGTCCTGCGAATAGAACGGACGCACCAGCTCGCGGCCGGCCGGTGCGTGCCAATAGGGACTCATCAGGTCGCCATAGGCGGTGACCTCGCCGATCGGATAGCCGGGCGGCATGATTCGCGCGGCGCGCAGCTCATCGACGATGCCCATGAAATAGAACGTCTCGAGCGTGCGGTGGGTCAGATTCTGGCCCTTGGGAATGCGGCCCAAGTCAGTGCGGGTTTCGACCAGCCCGCAGTTGACGCCTCGCATGCCGAGTTGCACGGCGAGCGCCACGCCCACCGGCCCGCCACCCACGATCACGACTTGAAAACGCTTGGCCATTCCATTCCCTCAGCCCGCAGCGGTTTGCCGCCCTGGCGGCGCCGTGGCATGAATACTGAAATTCTCAGCTGCTGTCGTCCCATCGCATGTTCGACAATCTGTTCCGTCTTGACAGCAAGATCGCGGTGGTTACCGGCGCGGGCAACGGCCTCGGCCGCTCCTTTTCGCTCGGACTTGCGGCGTTTGGCGCAACGGTGATCTGCGCCGACCGCAACCTCGCCGGCGCCGACGAGACCGCGTCGCTCGCCAAGCAGTCGCGCGGCAAGGCCGAGCCGGCCCATGTGGACGTGGCCGACGAAAAATCCGTGGACCAGTTGTGGAAGGAGATCGAGGCGAATTACGGCCGCGTCGACATCCTCGTCAACAACGCCGGCATCAACACCAATGCCATGCGCACCCACGAATACAGCGTGGCCGACTGGGACCGGCTGATGGCGATCAACCTGCGCGGCGTGTTTCTGACGACGCGCAAGGCGCTGGCGCTGATGCTGCCGGGCCCGGGCTCGATCATCAACATTTCCTCGATCTTAGGCTTGCGCGGCTTCTGGCCGGGCTCGCCCGCGGGCTCGATCAGCTATTCGGCGGCGAAGGCCGGCGTGATCGGCTTCACGCGGCAGGTGGCAGCCGAATACGCGCCGGAGAAAATCCGCTCCAACGCCATCGCGCCGGGCTGGCATG